>Ga0272443_10001289_pt1 | contig 37819 bp, 25 predicted proteins | sample SSMAcet12_FD_193581 | JGI IMG/M metagenome (GOLD analysis project Ga0272443, IMG submission 193581) | Marine sediment archaeal communities from Little Sippewissett salt marsh, Falmouth, MA, United States - SSM-Acet-12 | ecosystem: Environmental > Aquatic > Marine > Wetlands > Sediment ...
CTTGGGTTTGCCGGTCTTTCGGGCCGCTTTGGCGGCGGACCGGCGGAAGGGTTTCGTGACCGAGCGGAGGTTCTTGTGCAGGACGCGGCCGACGCGGTAGAACGCGAAACCCATCGGCGCGAACCAGCGGTGGTCGAGGCACCGGCGGATGGTGGGATGGGTAGCCAAGCCGATCACACGATGCACGGTAGCTGAGGAAACACCCGCATTGCGCAGGCCGACAGCCACGCGCAGCCAGATCTCGAGGTACCGGGCCTTCTTGATGAAGGCCTTGCCGTGGTAGACGCCGGAGTAGGCCGCCTCGTGCCGCTCACCGATGACGCCCTCGTCCCGGGCGCGCTGGTACATCACGCTGCCGGGGTAGAACTGGAGCGGGAAGTAACGCACCTTGGCGGGCCCGTGGTGATGGTCAGCCACGAAGCGGAGCGTCTCGACGAGACTGTCCTCGGACTCGAAGGGGTTATTGACGAGGTAGTGGTACTCGGCGTAAAGGCCGGCAGCAGAAATGGTGCGGATCGCCTCGGCCACGCGCTCGATGCGCGTGGGCCGATTGTAGATGTTCACCAGCGTGTCCTGGCAACCGCTCTGGATGCCCATGCTGATGAGGCGGAGCGGCAAGTCGGCGAGCCGGCGGATCTTGTCCTCCGTGACGGTGGTGGGGAATGCGTCCAGCTGGATCGGCAGATTGACGCGCTGCTTGTAAGCGTCCACGAAAACCTGTACCTCCTGCTCGTTGCGGATAAGAAACAGGTCGTCGATAAGGTTGACCTCCCTGATGGAAGGATAATTGGCGCGGGCGTGCTCGATCTCGGCAATGATACTGTCAGCCGATCGCTTGCGGACCCACATCGGCCCGTAGCCGGCCTCACGATAGATGCGCAGTTGCGTCCCGTTGTTGCAGAAAGAGCAGGAATAAGGACACCCGCGCGTGGACGACAGGCGGTACCGGCGAAGCGTGCCGCCGAGAAGCTTCGGTTCGACCGGCACGAGTCGGCCCTTGTGGGCGACGAGGTGATCACTCATGTCGTAATCAGGAAACGGGTAGGTGTCGAGGTCGTCGGTGAGCGGGTAAATCGGATTGCGGACGAGTCGGCCGTCCTTCATGAAGGCGAAGCCGCGGGTGTCTGACGGATCCCGGCCGGACCGGACGTTCTCGACGAATTCGAGCATGGCCTTCTCGCCTTCGCCGATGCAGACGAAATCGGCGACCTGCGCGGACTCCTCCGGCGCGACGGTCGGATGCGTACCTCCCCAGAGAATCGGCGCACGGACGCCGCCTTTTCGCAGCGCCTCGGTAATCTGGCACGACCGGAAAAAGGAGTTGGTCATCAGGGACAGGCCGACGACGTCGACATCCTTGCAGTGGGCAACGATATCAGCCAGCAAGCTGTCCGCCAACGGTTCGCTGCCCTGGCGCTCGCTGCACACGAAAAGGCAGGTCACCCGCTGGCCGGCCTGCTTGAGGTAGGCGGATACGTACCGCATGCCCAGCGCGACGGGCTGCACATAGGTGGAGATGAGAACGACATGCATGGTGGTGCCTCCCGGTCGTCCGTTGCTGCCATGTGCCTTCGTGACGGTCAGCGGTCCATTTTCTCCGCGGCTGCAGCGCACCTGCCCGGGCCACACGAATCTCCCAAAAGATAACACATCCACGGAAAAATACAAGAATTACTGTGTTCGTTTTGCCCACCCGTCACACTGGGGTTATGCTGGTGACGACCCTGCTCCCTGATACCGGCATGGGTGAGCGGAGGGTTGTCGCATCCCCGAGGCGCCGGGGCAGAGACCGATCGAAGGGGGGTTTCGCTGATGTGCAAGTTCATCGCATGGGCGGCACTGGCTGCGAGCGTCGGATGCGCGTGGGCGGCCGAAGGACAGGCGGGCACGGCAACACGGGGGGATGCCTCGGGCCGCCTCAACATCCTGCTGATCACGGCTGACGACATGAACTACGACTCGGTAGGCGTCGCGGGCTGTCGCGTACCGGAGGTCACGCCGAACATCGACAGGCTGGCGGCCGACGGTGTCCGGTTCATCCAGGCGCACGTGACGATCGCGGTCTGCCAGCCCTGTCGCTCGGTGCTGATGACCGGCCGGTACCCGCACCGTAACGGCGCGATGGGCTTCGAGCCGATCGACGTAAAAGTCCCTACGTTGCAGGAGCACCTGCGGGAAGCGGGGTACCTCAACGGAATTCTGGGCAAGGTGTCGCACCTGGAGCCGGTTGAAAAATTCTGCTGGGATTTCGTCGTCAAACAGGACGAATTGGGCCAGGGCCGATCGCCCGCAGAGTATGGCCGACACGCCCGTGCGTTTTTCGAGCGGGCCAAGGCGGAACAAAAACCCTTTTTTCTGATGGCCAACTCGCTCGACCCGCACCGCCCCTTCGCCGGCAGCGAGCAGGAACGCAACTACGCGGAGCGGCGAAACGTGGCCTTTCCCGGCGTGAGCCGTTCGTATCGTACCGACGAGGTGGAAGTCCCGCCTTTTCTGCCGGATCTGCCGGACGTGCGCCGGGAGGTGGCCCAGTATTTCGCCTCGGTCCACCGGTGCGACGAGACGGTGGGGGCTGTTCTGACGGCCCTGGCCGACGCCGGTTTGGCGGAGCACACGCTCGTCATGTTTCTGAGCGATAATGGAATGGCCTTCCCATTCGCCAAGACCAATTGCTACCTCGCCAGTACGCGAACGCCCTGGATCGTGCGCTGGCCGAACGTGACCGAAGGCGGGCGCGTCGATGACCGACATTTCATTTCGGGCATCGACTTCATGCCGACGGTTCTCGAGGCGGCCGGTGTCCCCGCACCGGCGGGGATGGATGGGCGTTCGTTTGCGCCGCTGCTGGCCGGCCGCACCCAGCACGAACGCGAGGATGTTTTCACCGTCTTCCACGAGACGAGCGCCAAGCGCGCCTACCCGATGCGCTGCGTCCAGAATCGACGGTTCGGTTACATCTACAACGCGTGGTCGGACGGCCAGACGGTATTCCACAACGAATCGCAAAGCGGACTGACCTTCCGCGCGATGCAAGCGGCCGCCGAGAACGATCCAGCCGTCGCGGCGCGGGTACGGCTCTTCCAGTACCGCGTACCGGAGGAGCTCTACGACATCGAGAAGGATCCACACGCGTTGCGGAATCTGGCGGATGACCCTGCGCACCGCGACGTGCTCGCGCGGATGCGCGAACGAATGGACGAAGTGATGGCCAACTGCGACGATCCGTTGCTGCCCGTGTTTCGAAAGGATGTTCTGGCCTCTTCATGGCAAGAAGCACGCTGAAGCGGCGGGTACCAGCCACGGTGTGATGGGAGTCGGATTTGTCTGGGTCCGCCGGCGGCAGACGGGGTAGCGGACAGATACGCACAAGGAGCAAGCCGATGCCGAGAAGCAAGATTTTTCTGCTGGCAGCCTTGGTCTGGGGTGCTCTGCTGACAGCGGCGCAGGCCGAGGACGATCGACCGAACCTGTTCGCAAGCGCATGGCCGAGCGACGTGCAGCGCGTCTGGGCGGGGCCGGAATATTGGGCGAACCGGCTTCAGGACTGGCGGATCGCCGACGGGCGGCTCGAGTGCATCTTCAGCGGCCCCGATCGCAACATTCACCTACTGACGCGGCAGCTCGGCCGCGATAGCGGCGAATTCCACATGCGTGTGCGGCTCAACCGTCTCGCGCGGCCCGAGGAGGGGCCTGCGCCGACCGGGCCGGCCTGGGTGGGGTTCCGGTTCGCGGCGCGCGGACCGTTCGACGATTACCGCGACAGCCTGATCCGCGGACAAGGCATCCACGCCGGCGTGACGCTGACCGGGAACCTTTTCGTGGGCAAAATCGAACGAAGCGCGGGTGTGGACGATTTACCCGGTTCCGTGGCGCCCGACGCGCTGGAGGACCTCGCGCTCGAACTGGACGGTCGGCCGGAAGAGGGCAACTACGCAATCACACTCACCGCTACGGACCCCCGCACGGAGCGCCCGCTGGCGCGCATCCGGCAATCGGTGGAAGGCGACGCACTCTGGGGCAACGTGGCGCTTGTCTGTCACGAACCGAGGCGGGCCAGCGGCCTCAAAGGCCCGGTGCGGTTCGGATTCCACGACTGGCAGGTATGGGGTGCGAAGTTCGAGGGTGGCGACGACCAGGCTTTCGGCCCCATCCTGTTCGTGCAGTACACGCTCACCCATGACATCCTGAAGATGACGGCCCAGATGCCGCCGATCGGTACGGGCGACGCACGCGCGGTGCGGTTTGACATCCGGGACGCGGATCGTTGGAAAACGGCAGGCTGGGCGACGATCGACCCGCTCGCGTTCACCGCGACGTTCCGCGTCCAGGGCTGGGACAGCACGCGCGACGTACCCTACCGGCTCGTCTACCCTCTGCGGCAAGCGGACGGCCGCTGCGCGGAGCACGAATACACCGGCACCGTACGCAAAGACCCGGTCGACAAGGAAACGCTTGTGGTCGCGGGTTTTTCGTGCAAAGACGACACGGGCTTCCCCAACGAGGACGTCGTCACGCATGTGCGAACGCACGACCCGGACCTGATGCTGTTCGTGGGCGACCAGATTTACGAGCGCGTGGCCGGCTACGGGGTCGAGCGCGCGCCGGTGGACCGGGCCTGCCTCGATTACCTCCGCAAGTGGTACCTGTGGGGCTGGACGTTCGGGACGCTCACACGGAATCGGCCGAGTGTGACCATCCCGGACGACCACGATGTCTACCACGGCAACCTCTGGGGCGCCGGGGGGCGCCCGGCCGAGCGCCAGGATGACGGCGGATACACGATGCCGCCCGTCTGGGTCCGCATGGTCGAGCGCACGCAGACGAGCCACCTGCCGGACCCCTACGACCCGACACCCGTCGCGCAGGGGATCGGCGTCTACTACACGGACCTTCGCTGGGGCGGCGTGAGCTTCGCGATCCTCGAAGACCGCAAGTTCAAATCATCGCCGACCGTGACGGTCCCGGAAGGGCAGGTCGTCAACGGCTGGTTCCAGAACCCTGATTTCGACCCGGCCACACAGGCGGACGTGGAAGAGGCCGAGCTGCTGGGCGAGCGGCAGTTGAGATTTCTGGCCGACTGGGCGGCCGACTGGAGCGACGGGGTCTGGATGAAAATGGTGGTTTCCCAGACGATTTTCGCCAACGTCGCCACGCTGCCGAGCGACGCGACCAGCGACCGGGTCGTCAAGTCGCTCAAAATCCACGACCCGGACGACTATCCTCCCGACGACAAGCTGGTCGCCGACGCGGACTCGAACGGATGGCCGCAGTCCGGACGCAATGCGGCGCTGCGCGAGATCCGCAAGGCGTTCGCGTTCCACCTGGCCGGCGACCAGCATCTGCCCAGCACGATCCATTACGGCATCGACGCATGGAAGGACGCCGGCGTAGGATTTTGCGTACCGGCCATCGCCAACCTCTTCCCGCGGCGGTGGTTCCCCCCGACGCCGGGCGCGAACCGCGCGGAAGGCGCGCCTCGCTACACGGGCGATTTCCGGGACGGGTTCGGCAACCACGTGACCGTCTACGCCGTCGCCAACCCGCGCGACACGAGCCGCGAGCCGGCCAAGCTCTACGACCTCTCGACGGGCTATGGCATTGTCCGGTTGAACCGCGACGCGCGGACGATCCGCGTCGAGTGCTGGCCTCGCTTCGCCGACCCGCGCGACCCGTCCACCGGCGGCCAGTACACCGGCTGGCCGCTCGAGTTCACCCAGGCCGACAACTACAGCCGCACACCGGCCGGTTTTCTGCCAAAGATCTCAGTAACGGGCATGACCGACCCCGTTGTGCAGGTCGTCCATGAGCCGACCGGCCAGATCGTCTACACGCTTCGCATCCGCGGCACGGAGTATCGGCCGATGATCTTCGATCTGGACGCGACCTATACGCTCCACGTCGGTGAGCCGGGAACCAACCGCATGCAAACGATCGAAGCCGTGCGGCCCGCCACGGACGACGGCAAGACGATCGGGCTCAATTTCTGAAACGATGGACTGTTCGCACGCTGGCAATGGTCCAGCGCAAGGAACCTGCGGTAATCGACAGCACTTTATAAGGAGATGCGTCATGACAAGTGAGTCAAGGTACCATTGGGGAGTGATGTTGTTTTCAGCCGTTCTGACCGTGCTTTTCGCGGGCTGTGCAACCATCGATACCGGAAAGCTGCTCGGCCAGATGACCGACCTCGATCGGCTCACGGTGCTGCCGTCGCCGGCTTACACGACGGGCCAGTTCTCCAGCTACGACCGGAAGGCGACGACGCCGGACGATCCCGAGACGTGGTTCGCCAATCACGACCGCGGCCACTACCTCCGCGTCGAGGAGGTCGCCGGCCGCCAGGAATACGTCATGATGGACGCCCAAGGCCCCGGCGCGGTCGTGCGGATCTGGTCGGCCAACCCGGAGGGGACGCTGCGGATCTATCTCGACGGCCACGATGAACCCGTTCTCGAAGAAGACATGAAAGCGCTGCTCAGTGGAGAGGTGGCGTCGTTTCCTGAACCGATCGCCGGCATTCGCGCCCGCGGCTGCAACCTGTATTTCCCGATTCCCTACGCGAAGCACTGCAAGATCACCAGCGACGAGGGTAACTTCTATTACCTCGTCAACTACCGCACCTACGCACCGGGAACGAAGGTGCGAACGTTCACCGGCGACGACCTGACCCGCTGGGCCGATGCGATCGAATGCGTGGTCGACGGACTCGCCTCTCCGCGCGAGGCCGGCGCACCGTGCGATGCCGCTTCGCGCGCGTGGTCAGCCTCTCTGGAACCCGGCGCGGAGCACGTCGCGGCCCGGCTGGACGGCCCCGCCCAGATCGCCCACCTCTGTGCGACACTGGCGGCCGACGACATCGAAACAGCCGCCCGCGGCGTCGTGCTCCAGATCGACTTCGACGGAGAGAGAACCGTCGAAACACCCTTGGGCGATTTCTTCGGAACCGCGCCGGGACTGACCCCCTACGAATCGCTGCCGGTGGGAATCACCGAGGACCCGCGTCCGCGGATGTGGTCGCACTGGCGGATGCCATTTCACCGGTCAGCCGTCGTGACGCTGCGCAATCTCTCAGGCCAGCCCGTCACGCTCGAAGGGACGCTCGGGGTCGCCAATTACCGCTGGACGGACCGCAGCCTGCTGTTTCACGCCAAGTGGCGAATCGAACGCGACCTGCCCAGCCGGCCGATGAGCGACTGGACACACATGATCTGTAAGGGGAAGGGGCGGTTTGTCGGCACCTCGCTGCACGTGGCCAACCCCGTCAAGCACTGGTGGGGCGAGGGCGACGAGAAGATCTACGTCGACGGCGAGACATTCCCAAGCTGGTTCGGGACCGGCTCGGAGGACTACTTCGGGTACGCCTGGTGCAACAACACACCCTTCGTGCACGCCTACCACAACCAGCCGCGCGTTGACGGCCCGTTGAACTACGGCAATACCTCCAACAACAGGTTCCACGTCATCGACGACATCCCGTTTACGCGATCGTTCCGGTTCGATTTGGAAAACTGGCACTCGCACGGCGACACCGCGACAACACGGGCGGCCGTCTCCTACTGGTATGCCCGGCCCGGCGGTACGGATTTCTTCGAACCGCTGACGGCCGATGACGTCCAGCCGGCATTTGAGCCGCCTTATAAACCGTCCTCCGTTGAGGGCGTCCAGGAAGGCGAGGACATGCGCGTCGTGAAACTGACAGCCGGCGACGCAGCCGTCCGGAAATCCCACTGGCCCGACGGCTTCAGCGGAGACACAATTCTGCTCTGGGGTGGAGGCAAGCCGGGCGATACGCTGACGCTGGCGTTCGACAGCCCGCAGGCAGGCCAAAGGAACGTCGTCGTCCATCCCACGGGTTTCAGCGACTTCGCGATCGTACGGTTCAGCGTCAACGGCCAGAAGTCCGGCGAAGTGATCGACCTCTACCAGGATCGGTTTCGGCCGATGGCTGAGGTCAACCTGGGATCTTTCCCGCTGCATGAGGGCGAGAACCAACTGACCATCGAAATCATCGGCGCCAACGAACAGGCAGAAAAGAATTACGGGGTCGGACTCGACTATCTCAGACTCGAAAAATGACCCCGTCGAACCGCGATTCTGGACAGGCGGCTGAACGGATCTTCCCGTCCCGCGGCGGACGACGCCGGTCCTCCGTTTAGCGGCAGAAGGTCCGTTCCGCTAGCCGGGAAACGTGCTACAAGCAGGCGCTGCGGGATTATTCCTCGACCGTCCTTGCAGCAGGTTCGGCCGCGGCCTGAAGCCTGTAATCGTGTTCCGGCTCGATGTTGAACCGAACGGCGTGCGTCACGGGGTCGATCGTGAAGGCGAGGCTTGACCCGCTCGTCAGGTCGGTGACGCACAGCCGGCGTTCCCAGTCGGCCAGTTCGTTTTCGATGGTGCTCGTCCGGCGGCCGCCCCGGTGGGTCAATGTGTAACGCGTGCCGGCCGGGCTGACCGGAAAGACGGACGCCCGAAGCGGCTCATCCCGCGCGACCTGCTCGACGAGGACCCCTTTGCCGCCGACGAACAGCGGCGTTTTGTCCACGGGCAGCGCGAAAGCGTGGAGCGTGGTCGGCCCCTCGTGGATTTCGCCCGTGTCCCAGTCCATCCATCTCCCGGCCGGCAGGTACACGTCGCGTGTTTCAGCCGTCTCGTAATCGTCGCCGTAGAGCGGCGTGGCCAGAAGCGAAGGGCCGAGCATCCACTGATACCCGCGTCGTTCGGTGTTTTCGAGCGTGTAAACCTCAGGATCGCCGGGAAAAGCCAACGGCAACGGTGTGAAACTGTGCGGGTAACCGGTACGGGCCGCATCGACCGCGGCACTGTAAAGGTAGGGTTGCAGCCGCGCGTGCAGTCTGGCCGCACCGAGCGCCACGCGCTCGACCTGTTCGTCCCGCATGTTCCACGGCCCGTAGCCCATGGCCATCACGGGCGTGACCGAGGCGAATCGGACTTTGCGCATGTAATAGCGTTTGACGCGCGGGCTCTCCGGCGGGGGCATCCCCTTGATCGTAAACGTCCCACCGACGAGATCCGGGTAGGGACAGGCGAAGCCGGCGTACGCCAGGGCCAGGCAATTGATCGGCCCGCGATCCTGTGTCTGGTTGAAGTTGAAGTCCTCGATACGGTGGATGTCCATCGGCGAGCCGACGTAGCCGTTGCGCCCCATGATGAGAACGCCCTTTTCCATGAGCGCGGCATTCACCGGATCGACCTTGTCGTCGGGCAGAATGTAGCGGTGATAGCCGTACAGATCCTCCTTGAAGCCGTCCACGCCGTCATCGAGCCACTTTTGGCAGAGATCGACGTACCAGCGGACAGCCTCGGGCTTGCGGGCGTCCAGCAGATAGCACGGGCTGTGCGGAAAGGCGATGTCGAAGACCTTCGCCCGGCCGTCCTCTTCGATAAAAGCGCGGCGGGCAAGGCCTTCGGCCGCGAACGGGCCCTCGGTGATAAAGGCGATGCGCAGCCCGATGATGAACTTGAGGCCGCGCGCCTGGAAGAACTGGATCATGCCGCGCGGATCGGGATAGCGCTTCTCATCCCACATGCCGAAACTCGTCGTGGCGTGGAACCGCGGATCGTGCCGGGGCCAGAAACCCGAGCCGACCACCATCCAGGTCAGCGGGTAACCCATCTCCAGGTAGCGGTTGACGTTGGCGGTCACGGTCGCCTGGCTCGTCTCCCAGGCCAGGGCGCCCCAGGCCTCCCAACCGAGGCCGAACCAGTCGTACTTCGGCTCGAAGACGCGATAACCCTCGCGGTTGCGTGCCTCCAGGAACGCGCGGTAGATCGCCGGCGGCGGGCCGAAGAAATAGTACATCGCGGGCAGGGACGCGGCACGCGTGCTGCCCTGGGCATTTTCGTCGGCCGTGAGACGGATAACCTTCAAACCCGGCTCGAAGTTGATCTGAGCCAGATCGTGCTTCGGAAAAATGACGAAGTTGCTGATAAGCCGCCCGACGCCGCGCAGATCGCTCAAGCCTCCGCCGGTCATCGCCCGTGCGGCTTCGTCCACGAAACCGGTCAACTCGGTCGTCGTGCGGCCGAGGCCCCCGTGGTCGGCCAGACCGAACGCGGGAGTGACGCCGCCGGTCCGCAGGACGATGGCGTCGGCCTGGATGTTTTGCGGCTGGACGGAGATCTTGAGGTGATGATCTCCCAGCACCATCTTTACCCGCGCTTGTGCACCGGCCGTGTTCGTGACATCGAACAGCAGCGCGGCATCTTCCTCCGTGGCACGCCATGTGGCGCGGGCTGCGCCCGAGCCGCCGAATTGCAGTCCCGAGACGGCATGGGGCGGGGCGATGACGGCGCCGTCCGGCTTGCGGAAGCTGTAACGGAAACCGTCCCGCTGAATGTGGACCTCGTAATGCTCCCTCCGCACCGTCACCCCGGATGCGTCCTGAACGGCCTGCACGGCAAAAGCCGGCCGTAAAGGCGGCAGATGCAGGAGAGCGGCCGACAACAACAGGGCAGCCGAGAAAAGGTAATTCGTTCTTTTTAACATGGAAGTTATCGTATGTGCCTTGTTGAGTGACAGCAACAAACGTATGTGGGCACCCGTTGAGAGCAACAGGTTTCCGAAATCGCGAGGAAATAGACCGCAGCCTCCGAGGCAGCCGGAGATGTCACCCAAAAAACCGGGACCACGTTTCTACGCGGTCCCGATGGAGGTGCAATCCTGATTGAGGCACATTGCCCGGACGACGCGCGCCGGCGATGTTCCATGGTTCGGCGCCGCTCGAAGCGCTGGTTGTTTACCCGCCCGCGCCGGGCCGCGTGGTGGGCGCCTCGGTTTCCAGCAGCTCGACCTCGAAGATAAGCAACGAGTTGGGTCCGATGTGCTGGCCCTGCCGACGGGGGCCGTAGGCGAGGTCGGGCGGGATGAAGAGTTTCCACTTGCCGCCGACCTTCATCATCGGCATCGCTTCCTGCCAGCCCGGAATCACCTGATTGACGACGAATTGCGCGGGCTCGTCGCGCTTGTAGGAGCTGTCGAACTCCGTACCGTCGATCAACGTGCCGCGGTAGTGGACCTTGACGATGTCGGTCGGCTTGGGCGACGGACCGGTACCTTCCTCGATCACCTGGTATTGCAGGCCGCTGTCAGTCGTCTTGACGCCTTCCTTCGTTTTGTTTTCAGCCAGGAAGGCTTCCGCCTCTTGTTTGTTTTTTTCAGCCATCTCTTTATCGACGCGGGCAAGGCGGTCGCGCTCCTTGGTTTGCCACTCCATGATGGCCTTGTTGGACTCGGCAAAGGTCATGAGCGCGTCGCCTTCGGAGAAGACATCGCGCAGGCCGCGGACGAGCGCATCGAGGTCGATGTCCATGTTACGCTGTTTGAGGCCTGTGGCGATGTTGAGGCCGATGGCGTAGCTGAGCTTTTCCACATCGTTTTTGAAGGCCTTGGTCGAGTCCGCCTCTCCGGCCGTGGCAGGCTGGGTCGCGGGGCTTTGCGCCTTGGCGACCAGGACGGTCGACGCCGAGGCGGCCAACAGAACGAGCAATGTACAGGCGAGCACACGTTTCATAATCCACAGTCTCCTTGTGTAGACCTCTGGCATTCGAGGCGAACATCGTCATTGGTTGGCGGACGGCCCGACCGCCCGCAAGCAAGGATAGACGACAACGCACGGCCCTTCGCCGCGAGGCCACGAGGCCCGCTCCGGCGCAAAGCCGTGCGTCGCGGTTTATTCACTTAATGCATACCCCCCCGGGGCCGGCACACACCTCGCTGGTCGATGACGGGCTGTCAGGACCGGCCGATCCGGGGCTTATTTCTCCCGATCCTAGCGGTTCTCGAGGCCCCTTGCAAGAAAAGGCCGGAACCCGGACTTCCATGGTCCCCTGAGGCTGGGCACCCAGTCACACGGCATGGCCCCCGGGATCGTGGCGAGTTTATACACATCCGGGCAACCCGCGCTTGCAGCCGGCAAAACAGCGGCTGGCCGAGACACATGGCTGAGAAGTCAAAAGCAGATGGGCAGGGGGCGGCGTGGAGCAGTCGGCTACTGGGGGGCGACGAGATCGAGTTGAGCGAGGCTCTCGACCCGCCGGCCGGTGTTGAAGCCCTGCACGCGCGTGCCCGGCGGCAGCTGGTAGAGGTAATAGAGGGCATAGTTGCCCGTCAGATCCTGAAGGCGGATGCGATCGAGCTGGGGAGGCTTGTCGCCGGCCTGGGTCAGCTTATCGAAGTAGACGAGCTCGAGAATTCGCCTGCCATCTGGCGTGGTGGCGATGGCGTAGAGGCCGACGGGTAAGTGATTGTTGTCGGCGGCGTCAACAAGATAATAACGGGGTATTTGTCGCCTCACAGCACCGAGGCTCCTGCTAGCAAGCCAGCTCTGCGGGTCGAGCTGATTGACCTGAAGGTGGAGCAGGCGGCTGCCCTCCGGCACGTCGAAACGGCCAAGAGGCGGGCGATTGCCGGGGGTGGGCTGGTCCTCGTCATCCAGCGGCGCGATGAGCCTGCCCGCCCCGCCGACGATCCGGTCGGAGGCGATCTCCACGTCGCCCGTCGTGCTGTAGTCGGTCAGCTCAAAGGGCAGCTCATCGGAAAAAAAAGAGCCCGCCTCAGTGACCCGCACGCCGGAAACGCGGTCGCGCGGGCGCTCCTGGGATGGGGACGGCGGCGGCGTCTGGGCGGCCGGCGGCGAGGCCTGTCGCCTGGGGGAGCGCTGTTTGGACTGCTCTGCGTCGCCCGGTGCGAGCGGCGCCGGGGCGGACGTGTCCTGAACGGCGGGAACCGCGGCCCGGGCATTGAGCTTGTATTCGAGGAACCACAATCGGGCCTGCTCGGGCACCTCGAAGACGAGATCCAGATCGAGCCCGCCGCCAGGATCCTCACGGAAGAAAGGCTCGCCCGGGTAGATTCGCACCCAGCGGTCGGCCAGGGCGTAGTTGATGCCGACCGGTAAATGTTCGCTGACTTTGTCGCTCTGGGAATCGCGGGCCAGCAAACGGAATTGGCCGGTGGCGAACCGATAGACGCGGTCTGTGTCGGCCGCCTCCGTACTGAGATGAACCCGGATGAGAATCTGCCTGTCCGTCGGCTGAAGTATTGTTGAGTCCGGTTTGAGCTGGATCGTGCGTTCGTTCTGGCGACCCTCCGTAACCGTTTCGCGCACATAAAGCGAGGAGTCAGGCAGATTCCAGACGCCGTCGATGCGCAGGGCGTCCGGCGGAGCGGTGAACCGTGCCGCGGCGTAGGGGAAGGCGTTCACGTGACCGATGGTACGCAGAAGATCAGGGTAGACCTCGCTCCAGCGAGCCCGGCCCTGGAGTGCGTAATCGGAGAGATGGCTGACCAGCGCCAGGGTGAACGCATCCGGCTTGAGCCAGAGGTTCTGGCGTCGCAGTTTGACCTGGCTGTAATCGAGTCGGGCCAGGTAGTCGCTCATGGGCTTGTCGTCGGGCGGCTGGACCGGCTGTTCCGTCTCGTCGTAGGGGACGTAGCGGCTGAAGCCCAGGAAGCTGCGGCCAAATGGAAGCAGCTGCACGCTGATAGCCAGCATGCCGACGATGATCAAAGCGGTAAGCAGCCCGAACACGCCCCCGCCCGCACGATCGACGTAAACCGGAAAATGGACGTTTTGTTTGATTGTGAGGTCGAAAATCGTTCGCATCACGAGCAGCGTAACGATGAAGATGGCCATCAGGGCGATGGCCCTGCCTTGCTCGGGTTGGTAGGCGATCAGGTAGCTGAAATAGAGGCTTTCATAGAAGCCGAAGGCCAGAGCGGCCGCCAGGACGGCCAGCAGGAAGTTGATCAGGGCGGTGAACAGGCCCTGCAACCCCTGGAAAAAGGTGATCGTCAGAACAAGCACGACGACGAACAGCGAAAACCACATGATCGATTCACTCGCCTTTGCGTGAACCCGCCGGGGCGGCCCCACCCTCGTTGCGGAGGGCGCGGAGCATTTCGTTCATGCCGGTGGTGCCTTCCATGACCTTCTGGAGACCGACGTCCTGGAGGTAGAGCATACCGTTCTTGCGCGCCTGCGCGCGGATGGCCGACAGCGGCTGGCCGTTGGCGATGAGCTCCCGCATCTTGGGATCGACGGCGAGCAGTTCGAACAGGCCGGTACGTCCGAAATAGCCGCTGTTCTGACAGTTCGGGCAGATTTTCGGACGGCCCTTGTCATCGACCGTCTCTTCGGGCTTGGGCGACCGATAGAAATGCTCGATCTTTTCGATGGGCAGGTTGGCCTTGCGCAACAGCTGGAGGTCCGGTTTGTAGGGGATGCGGCAGGCCACACAGAGCTTCCGTACGAGCCGCTGGGCGAGGATCGCCCGGAGCACGGCCGCCACGCCGTCCGTGTCGCCGGCCAGGCTCACGAATTTCTTGAGTGCGTCGAGGCTGTCCCGCGCACGAATACCCACGTAGAGGCGTTTGCCCCCCTGGGCGGCCTTGACGACCATGTGGGCGGTCTCGCGGTCGGGGCAGTCGCTCACCATGACAACGTCCGGCTCGCGCCTCAGCACCGTCTGCAACTGGCGCGAGAAACTGCCCTCGTGCTTGTTCGGGTCATAGATGTGCTGCGTGATGTTCTCAAGGTCCATGAGCGGCTCGCGTTCGAGCGACAGAAGGTTGTTCATGAACGCGTCGTGCGACCGCAGGAGAGCATACTGGGTGGTCGTCAGGCCGCAGGAGCGCGGTCCGCTCACCAAAAAGAGGCCGCCCGACTCCTCGAGCACCTCCTCGAGCTGGGTGCGCACCCGCTCGGTCATGCCCAGGTCGCGCAGGCGCAGCCGCGCTTCGTCCGAGACGACACGAAGGCTGAGGCGCTCGTGTTGCGTCGTGCCGCTCGTGCGAACCTCGATGTCGGACATGCCGCGTCCGGCGACGTCGATCGAGGCGCTGATCCGGCTTTCCTGGGGGCGGCGGTGTTCGTTGACGTCCAGGCCGGAGGCCTGCTTGATGAACGTCAGAGATTGGTCAGCCTCCTCGCGGCTGAGCAGATCGTGCCGCGGCGCGACGACACCGTCGATGCGGTAGGCGAGCCGGGATGCATTGGGGGCCACAAGCAGTTCAACCTCGGTCGCCCTCCGCCAGAGTGCGTCGAACAGCAGGTTCTGGGCCGCTTCGTAGGGGCCGACAAGGGCCGGGTCGGCCGGCGGTTCGACCTTGCCTTCAGGTCCGGTGAGTCGGACGCGCTCGAAGACGGCCGACGGCCCCTCTTTCTTCTTGCCGCGTTGGGCCATCCACGTCTTGATGTGCGTGGGTGTGAAAACGCGCTTCGAAGCATCCACCATGCCGTTGCGGACCACGACGTAGCTCGTGTCCGTCGAGACGGCCAGCACGAAGCACAGTCCGAAACCCAGGGCGAACAGGGCGGTGCTCTGCCACGGGAGAAACAGCCACAGCAGCAAACCGAGGCCCGCCCCGCCCAGAACAACACTGTTCCACAATGTCTTATTGATGCGGCGGACGAAATCCGTGTCCTTGTCGACCCACTGGCAGAAAACCATCAGCACGAGCGACACGGCGGCAATGAACACGACCCGCCAGACACTGACGAACCCGCTCCACTCGGGAACGGCGCCGAGCGGTGCAGCCGCCATCGCACTTGGAGCGGTCAGGCCCACGATAAACACGGCCCGACCCGCAATGGACGGCAGACCCCCTGAACTCGACATCGCACCCATAACATCTCCCGCCTGGAACAGTTCTATAAGGAAGTTCAATGACACTGCAAGCCTGGCGGTTTCCAGTGTTGTCAGCTCCAAAAGCCACAGTCCGTCGGACAGCACGACCTTCGATTGTTTGCCGGGATGATAACCGGCCCATCCGGCGCTGAACAGCCCACCGCGAGGTAGGCGCAGCTTAGCCGAGGAGGCCGCCGCCGCCCGAGTGAATCCCCTTGAGCCGCATCTTGAGCTCCTGCGGGTTCGGGGAGGCCGCGTAGGCGACATCCGTCTCGATGAACTCCTCCTCGACGAGCCGGCGGAGGGACTCGTTGAAGTCGAGCATCCCCTCCTCGTAGGACGCGCGGATGACCTTGGCCAACTCGTCGTCGCGCTTCTCGTCGATGAGCTTTCGGACGGTGGGGGTGGCGAACATGATCTCGACGGTCGGCACGCGGGAAACGCCCTGCTTGACGCTGGGCAGCAGCTTCTGGCAGATGATCGCCTGGAGGTTGAACACGAGCGTCTGGCGGCACAGGTCGCGCGACCCTTCCGGGATCAGGTCGAGGACACGGTTGATCGTCTGCGAACTGCTCGATGCGTGCACCGTGCCGAAGACGAGGTGACCGGTTTCGGCCGCGTTCAAGGCGGCCATGAAGGTCTCTTCGTCGCGCATCTCGCCGATAAGCACGACGTCCGGATCTTCACGCATGAGGTACTTCAGCGCGTCCTGGAAGGTAAGTACGTCCACGCCGACCTCGCGCTGGTTGACCAGGGCCTTCTTATCCCGGAAGAGGTATTCGATGGGGTCCTCGATCGTCACAATATGACAGGGACGGTGGGCATTGATGTAATCAAGAGCGGCCGCGATCGTCGTCGACTTACCGGAGCCGGTAATACCAGCCAGCAGGACGAGCCCCTGATGGAACTCGGTGATCTTGTAGATCGACTTGGGCAGGTAGAGCTGGTCGAAGTTGAGAATCTCTGCATTGACCCGCCGGGCCGCGACACTCAGAGACCCGCGCTGACGAAAGATGTTGACGCGAAACCGGTCCGACTCGCCGAGCTGGTAGGCGAAGTCCGACGCGCCTTTCTCGGCCAACTGTTTGCGCTGGTGCTCGTTCATGATCTCGAACCAGAGGGCCTCGACCTGGGCGGGGGTCAGCGGCGGGCCCTTGATCGGCTTGAGCGAGCCACCCGTGCGGATGTGGACCCGCGAGTTGCTTTTGAAGTGCAGGTCGGAGGCCTTCAGATCGATGACGTACTGAAGGTACTTGTGGATCTTCGGCTCGCGCGGCGGTGCCGCGGGCGCCACCTCGGGCGGGGTTACGTCCGGCCCTTCGACAGCGGCTACCTCGCCGTTGGTTTCGAGCTCGGCCTCGTTTTCGTGGGTAATCTCGGTTTCAGCCATGTCAGTCGCTCCTCTTGTTTTCCCCGTCGCCGCAGAGCCGCACGGGAATACCGCGTGCGGCCATGAGGCGCTTCGTATCGGCGATCGTGTAAGTTCCGAAGTGGAAGATCGACGCAACGAGCGCCGCGTCCGCCTTGCCGAGCGTCACCGCGTCGGCCAGGTGCTCCGGCGCGCCCGCCCCTCCCGAGGCGACGACCGGGATCGTGACAGCCTCAGCCACTGCGCGTGTCATCTCCAGATCATAACCGTCCAGCGTCCCGTCCGCATCCATCGAGGTCAGCACGATCTCGCCGGCCCCCCGTCGCTCGACCTCGCGCGCCCAGGCGACCGCTTCCAGACCCGTCGGCGTGCGCCCCCCGTGGATGTGCACCTCCCAGACCGTGGACCCGTTGGCGGAAACGCGCTTCGGGTCGATATTGACCACCGTGCAGCATCGCCCGAAACGCCGGGACGTCTCGGTGATCAGCGTGGGGTTCTCGACGGCGGCGGTGTTGATCGAGACCTTTTCGGCACCGGCCTGCACGAGGCGCGTCACGTCCTGGATCGTGCGGATGCCGCCGCCCACGGTGAACGGCATGAAACATTCCTCCGCGACGCGACGCACGACGTCCAGCAGAATGTCGCGCCCCTCGTGGCTGGCAGAGATGTCCAGAAATACCAGCTCGTCGGCGCCGGCCTGCTCGTAGGCGCGCGCGGTCTCGACCGGGTCGCCCGCATCGCGGAGATTGACGAAGTTCACACCCTTGACAACCCGGCCGTCGTGAACGTCCAGGCACGGAATGATACGCTTGGCCAGCATAGGCCTTCCCGATCGAAGCAGTCGCCGTCGCTCGAACCCCTGTTGCCGCGAAAGTTCATTGTACGAAAGCACTTGCCGGTTGTTCAAGACAGACGGGCCTTACAGCCGCCGCCAGCCACGGCTACCGGGTGAAAAGAGCCGGTCGGCCGCGGCGGGCCCCCAGCCGCCGGCCGGGTAGTTGGGGAAATCCTCCGGGCGGTTCGCCTGCCAGTCCTCCAGCATCGGGGTGATAAGCCGCCAGGCGTGATCGACCTCGGCGCTATTGATGAACAGCGTCGCGTCGCCCAGCAGGGCCTCCAGCAGCAGCCGCTCGTAAGCCTCGGGCGCCTCGTCACCGAAACTCGCACCGTAGCGGAAGTCCATCTTGACCGGCCGAATCTTCATCCGCATGCCGGGAACCTTCGCATCGAACGACAGGGAGATACCCTCGTCGGGCTGGATGCGAAGGACGAGTTCGTTGACGGCCTGGGGAATTTCCTCGGAGCCGGCGAACATGGCCATCGGCGGGGAGCGGAACAGGATGGCTACCTCGGTAAGCCGTTTGGGCAGCCGCTTGCCGGTCCGCAGGTAGAACGGCACACCCGACCACCGCCAGGTGTCGATGAACAGCCGAAGAGCGACGTAGGTCTCGATCGCCGAGTCGTCCGCGACGCCTTCCTCCTGGCGGTAGCCCTTCAGGTGCTGGCCCGCGAAGCTGCCCGGCCCGTACTGGCCTCGGACCCAGGGGGGCGAGGTGTCGCCCTCGGCGTCGAGCGGCCGAACCGACCTCAGAACCTTGCTCTTTTCATCGCGAATCGCCTGCGCGTCGATGGAAACGGGGTGCTCCATGGCCACCAGCGCCAGCAACTGGAGCAGGTGGTTCTGAAGGACATCGCGAGCGGCGCCGGCCTGTTCGTAATATTCGTCGCGCCCCTCCGTCCCGCCGCGCTCGGCCATCGTAATCTGCACCTGGTCCACGTAGCGCCGGTTCCAGATCGGCTCGAAGATCGCGTTGGCGAAGCGAAGGGCGAGGATGTTCTGCACGGTCTCCTTGCCCAGGTAGTGGTCGATGCGGAAGACCTGCGATTCGTCGAAGGTCGCATGGAGCCGTTCGTCGAGGGCAGCCGCGCTGGCCCGGTCGTGGCCGAAGGGTTTTTCGACAACGAGCCGGCGCCACGGCCCGGACTCGCCCCGCCCCCCCAGGCCGGCCGCCCCCAGTGCGTCAGCGATCCGGCCGAAGAACTCCGGTGCAGTCGCCAGGTAATAAAGGCAATTGCCTCTCGTCCCCTGTGCGTGGGCCAGCGCGTCGAGCCGCTTGGCAAGCCCACCGAGCCCATCGGCCTGGTCGAACCGCGCGGAATGGTAGAACAACGACGGGGCGAAATCGTTCCAGACCGTCTCAGCGATCGGCTGATGGCGCGAGTGGTCGGCTACGGCCTGGCGCATCTCCTGGCGGTACGTGTCGTCCGACCAGTCGCGCCGCGAGACGCCCAGAACCGCAAAGCCGGCCGGCAGCAGCCCCTGCCGGGCAAGGTTGTACAGCGCGGGAATGATCTTGCGGTGCGCCAGATCGCCGGTCGCGCCGAAGAGCACGACGCAGCACGGCTCAGGCACCAGCGACGGCGGCAGATCCGCACGAAGCGGGTTCCTGGGGTTATGGAGCAACGACTTGCTGTCATCCTGTTGGGGCACGGTGCGGCGCTCCTAACGAACCTCGCAGGCATTCCAGGGATTCCGGGGATTCCGGGGATTCCGGGGATGGTGCCCGCATCGTTCGAAATAGATGGGCGAGGCGGGAATCGAACCCGCACGGGATATTCTCCCAGGGGATTTTAAGTCCCCAGCGTCTGCCTTTCCGCCACTCGCCCACTTTTATCCGGCACGCCGCGCAAATTATGCCCGAGCCGACCATGAAGCAACAGGTCGACGGTCGAGGCACGCCACATCCCGGTAAGCGCCGAATCTCGTTTCGGTAGGCCGCATCTTCCGGTTGCGGACCAGCCCAACGAGAGGTTGCTGAAAACGAATGGTTGCGAGCTTCGATCCGCCTCTCCACATCACGCTATACGCAGAAATGCGTCTGAAAAGATGCCAAACTTTTGCCAGCCTGAACCACCGGATCATGGGATCACGCGCGGCGGATCGGTCCCAAACGCATTGTCGTGAACAACGGTCTTTTTCCCGTGGCGAACAGCCTCGTCCGGCTTCGCGTGGTGCGGGAACCAGTTGCGGCACACCTCGCACACGTCCTGTGGCGCACCACGGATGAACACGGGCACAGCAGGTGCCCGGAACGTGTTGTTGTGGATGCGGATCGTCGTGCCCGCAATCGTCGTACCTTCTACACGCTTCCCGTGCATGTCGAAGCAGTGCGCCAGCGATGTGCCCAGCTCGACGTTGTGCCGGGCCACGTAGCCGCTGTTCGCCCAGCCCCTGCCGGCGATCGAATGTCGGTTCCAATCGAACAGGTTGCGCTCGATGAGCGACGTCGACACGTTGTGGGTAACTCCATAGCCGAGACCTTGGTACTGGCAGTGATGAATGTAGTTATGGTGGATATGATGTTCGTCACCCTTGTCCAGGAAGATACTGGTATGGCTGAACGCGGAAAGCTCGCAGTTGTCAACCTCCAGGCCAGGATGCTCCGTGACGATGCCCCTGGAGTAAGGAAATTCATAGTAATAGTCGTGCCCACGCCTTTTGCCATTGGGAAGTTTTTCGACAAACGAACGGTGATAGTGGTCGAGGTAGCGCTTGGGATGCGGCCCGCGGATGCGCAGCCCCGTGATGCGCACGTCGGGTCCCATGATGCGGATGAGCGGCTTGGTATCCAGCGCGTCCGAGCAGATCAGCGCGCCGGCCGCCCCGTCCTGGCCGCGATTGCCAGCCAGCGTGACGCCGGCAGGAATCTCGAGGGCAAGCTTCTCGATGAAAATGCGCGCCGTGCAGTCGATCTCCGTTTCACCGGGGATGAAAACCACCTGGCCAGGCTTGGCCTCCGCCAGCGCGTCGAGGAGTTCATCGAGGTTGGTGGCGACGAAATCGCCCTTCGTCACGATCCGCGTGTAGCCGACCCCGCCGCCGATCGGGCCGACCTCGTCCGCCTGGGCACCGTAAACCTTTTCGTCGATTGTAATAAACGTCGGTTCATCGGCACCGTAGACCGCTACCGGCAGCAGGACGGCTAAGCAGAGGGCAGCTCCCAGCGACATGAATCGCGTGCGCCCTGCTCTTGTCGTACACAAAGGCCGGTTCGTTGTCGCAAGGACACCTTTTTGCATGGCCGTCGGCCCTCCTGTCATAGGCGGAATAGAAAGCAAACGTGTGGATACACCCGCCGGCACGGCGAATTGTACCACAAACCCATAAAGTCGGCCTGCGATTTGTGCTCGGGTAGAATCTCGTTCTCCGTATCTGCACGCCATGTGCTGTCAAAGCGATCCCGGCCCCCTTGCAAAAAACTTTTTCCGGAGCATGCCCCGGCAGATCCAGACATGAGGTTTCAACCGAGAGGTATCCCGGCCCGCGGCGTGATGAATATCAGGCAAGGACGGCGTTTCGTAGCGGCCCCATCACGATGCGAAAGAGATGAGCGGTTCAAAAGGGTGACACGGATCGAGGCTATCTTTTATTCAACAAACAGGGCGCACTTTGCAGGCTGCCCCGGGAAAAACCGCTCAGATGTACCGGCAGGAAGGCGTCATCCCTATCCGTGTGTGCGCCGGCCGTTGCTGCGGCGGTGATTCTTGGCAGCCTCGGACTGGCGACCGGTGGTGCCGAAGGTCGTGCTCATCAGTTCGATGAACCGATTCACAGCCGCCCGGCGGTTGGCCAGTTGCGTACGTTCCTTGCTCGAATGGATCCGCAGGACGCCATCCTGGTTAATGCGCGTGGCCAGGCTCTCGCAGAGAAGGTTCTTCTGGGCCCGTGATAACGAGGTACTGCCCGACACATTGAAGTGAAGCGTCACCCGGGTGTTGACTTTGCTGGCATTCTGCCCGGCCGCCCCGGAGCAGCGTTCGAAGGAAAACTGAAGTTCGTGTTCACTGACAGTGACACCAGGGCAAATATCGATCATCGTTGACACTCCTTCCCGGGTGTGACCTGACACGAGGCGGACGTGGACGATCCCAACGCGCCTCCCACAAACCGATGGCTGCACCCCCGGCGTCGCCCGGTCCGCGCTGCCCATGTACGTGGCTTCATTATATCGGATCGCGTCGATTTTGCCAACGGCTCGGAACGATCCCCGCAGGATGCGTAGGGCCGCCGACCGCTGCGCATGGGACGCGGCGCGCACGTGACGGTCTCTACAGGAATTACGCGCGGCGGGCACCGCCCTCACCGAACGGGCCACCTGGAAAATCGCCCCTGCCCGCTCGCGGGCGGTTAGCCGATGAGCTACAATAACGTCGTGGTACGTAAAGCCTCCATTACGAACAAATGCGCGGGGGAAGACCTTGGCAGCCCGTCGGCGGCGCATGCTCATTACGCATCAGTCGCATCCGAGCTTCAGCGCGCCTGCGAACTGTTCGACGACGAGCTGTTTTCCGAGCTGCCGTTTCTGAATGAGCTGTGCGCGCACATCCGGCGCTATCGCGGCAAGATGTTGCGGCCCGCACTCCTGCTTCTGTCGGGACGGGCGGCCGGCGAATTGACCGAGTCGCACATCACGCTGGCGGCCGTCGTCGAGATGGTGCACATGGCCACGCTCGTCCACGACGACGTCCTCGATGATGCCGACGTGCGCCGGCGGTACACCACCGTCCACCTCCGCCAGGGAAACGAAAGCGCCATTCTTTTGGGCGACTACCTCATCAGCCATGCTTTCCACCTGTGCAGTTCGCTCAATTCCCAGTTCGCTTCCCGCGCGATCGGCGCGGCGGCGAACACCGTCTGCGAGGGCGAAATTCAGCAGGTCCACCTCCGGGGCAGTTACCATCTGACGCAGGCACAGTACCTGGAGATCATTACCCGTAAGACCGCCGCCCTGACCGGCGTCTGCTGCACCCTCGGCGCGCATTTGGCGGGCGCCCCGGAAACGACCGTGGCCGCCCTGAAGCGGTTTGGCCTCAACGTCGGAATCGCCTTCCAGATCACCGATGACGTACTCGACATCGTCGGAAGCGAGGAAAAGACCGGCAAGACGCTCGGCAGGGACCTTGAAAAACGCAAGCTCACCCTCCCCGTGATCCACTGTCTTCGGCACGGTCCGGAACAGATCCGCGCACGGCTCAGCGATCTTCTCCGGGAAGGCGCCATCGACCGTCCGGCACTCCAGGAACTGTTGTCGGAAACCGACAGCCTGGGCTTCGCTTCCCGGATGGCCCGCGACTATGTGGGCTCAGCCGTGGCGCAGCTCGACGTGTTGGCCCCCTCCGACGCACGCGATGCGCTCCGCCGGCTCGCGCTGCTCATCCTCGAACGCGAGCAGTGACCCCGCTGCACGGCGGATCCACCACCTGTACCGCCCGCTGCTACTAATGCGGCAGGGGATCAGCTTTCCGCCGCCAAGCCGGACGTCGTGTCTGGTCAGTATCGGGGCAGCCTCATATAATCCGTCCTTTGGTTGATCGCACGTGAAGCGTCCGCCTCTCGGGAAAGGCTGCCAGGATGACGTTGTTGCGCGTCATGGATGCAGGTCGGGAAAATGTCGCAGCCGAACTCCGCGCGCTGCGCCGGCCGTTGCTGCTGGACCGGCTCGTCCTGGACGACCCGCCGGAAACGCAGGTCGTCCGCCAGATCATCGAGGAAGTCCGCCAGCGCGGCGACGAGGCGGTCGCCGAGATCACCGCGCGCGTCGACGGGGCACGAGTCGGTCCTGAACATGTCCGCGTGCCCCTCGCGCATCTCGAAAAGGCCCGTGCCGAGGCCCCGGCCGAGCTCATGGCTGCCGCGCGCCGGGCGATCGACGCGGTACGGCGGTTCCAGCAGCACGTGTTGGGCGAGTCGCGGGGGCCGCTGGCACTGTCCGGCTGCACGCTGGCGATGCGAAGCCGGCCCATCGCGCGAGTGGGCGTGTGCGTACCCGGCGCGTCGGCGCCGCTTCTGTCGTCGGCCATTCACAGCGCCGTGCCGGCCCAGGTCGCCGGCGTGAAAGAGATCGCGATCGTCGCACCGCCGCGTCACAACGACGACATCCACCCGACGATCCTGGCGGTGGCGGCTGAACTGGGTATCACCGAGGTTTACCGCATGGGCGGGGCGCACGCGATCGCAGCCCTGGCCCTCGGCACGCAGCGGGTACCCCGGGTCGACAAGATCGTCGGGCCGGGCAACGTTTATGGCCAACTCGCCAAGCGGTTTCTCTACGGCGTGGTGGATATCGACATGTTCGCCGGCCCCAGCGAAGTGCTCATCATCGCCGACGCGTCTGCCCGGCCGGCCTATGTCGCGGCCGACATGCTCGCCCAGGCTGAGCACGACCCTGGCTGCGCGATCCTGCTGACCGACGACCCGGATCTACCCGATCGCGTCTGCGCCGAACTCGAAAAACAGCTCGCCCGTCTGTCGCGCGAGGAGGGCACGCGGCGCTGCCTGGCGGCCTACAGCGCGATCGTGCGCGTGCCGGACATGAAGACCGCCGTCGTGCTGGCCAACGACATCGCCCCGGAGCATCTCGAGATCGCGACGCGGAATGCCGGCGCGCTGGCCGACCGGATCGCGTCAGCCGGCGCGATCTTCCTGGGACATTGGACGCCGGAGTCTGCCGGCGACTACGTGGCCGGCCCGTCGCACGTGTTGCCGACCGGCGGCACGGCACGGTTCTGGAGCGGCGTGTCGGCGCTGAGTTTCCTCCGCCACACGAGCGTGATCGAATATACGGCCGCCGGCCTGGCGGCGGACGCGCGGGCGATCGACGCACTGGCATCGGCCGAGTTGCTCGACGCACACGCGCGGTCGGCCACGATCCGCGTCGAACAACCCGATGCCTGACGGCAAGGCGCCAGGCCCGGTCGGTAACTTGGACAAGCGGTGAGTGTCATCCATGAGCTATTTCCGGCCGAATATCGAGGCGATGTCGGGGTACGTGCCCGGCGAGCAGCCGGCCGACCCGACCGATGCAACCGTCGTGAAACTCAACACGAACGAGAACCCTTATCCGCCATCGCCGGAGGTCATGAAAGCCATCGCGGCGATCCGCATCGAGGATCTTCGTCGCTACCCCTCGCCGGTGGCTGACCGGTTCCGCCGCACGGCCGGCGAAGTATTCGACGTCCGTCCCGAACAGGTCATCTGCGGCAACGGGATGGATGACATCCTGAACATCACGGTCCGTGCACTGGCCGGCCCCGAATCGCCGATGGCTTACCCCGTTCCCACGTACACGCTTTATGCCGTACTGGCGCGTTTGCAGGAGGCCGCCGTCCGCGAAGTCCCGTTCCGGCCGGACTTTTCGCTGCCGGTCGAGGAGCTTGTGGCTGCACGCGCGCGCGTCACGTACCTGGTCAACCCCAACGCACCGACCGGAACACTCGTGCCAGTCGAGGACATCGCGCGCCTGGCTGACCGGCTCGACGGGGTACTGTGCATCGATGAGGCGTACGTCGATTTCGCCGAGCACGACTGCCTCGCGCTGGCGACGAGCCGGCCCAACGTCCTGGTCATGCGAAGCATGTCGAAGGGCTACGCCCTGGCGGGGCTGCGTTTCGGTTTCGCGATCGGGTCCGAAGACCTCATCGCCGGGTTGATGAAGGTCAAGGACAGCTACAACGTGGACGCGGTGGCTGCCGCCGCCGCTTCGGCCGCCCTGGCCGACCGGGTCTATTACGAGCAGACGCGCAGGAAGGTGATGGCCGAACGCGATCGACTCGCCAAGGCCCTGGCCGGCCTCGGCCTGCCGTGCCTGCCCAGCCAGGCAAACTTCCTGCTGGCCACCTGTTTCCGGCCGACGGCAGGCGAACTCTATGAATCGCTCAAGCGCCGGCGGATTCTCGTCCGATACTTCGATAGCCCCGGCTTGGACGACAAGCTGCGCATCACGATCGGCACGCCCGAGCAGAACGACACGTTGATCGCCGCCCTGACGGAGTTGGCCCGGTGAGCCCCAGGAAGAAAACACCTGCCCGTCGCCGAAGTGCGTCGACCCGCGCGTCGCATCGGAAGGCGAGCGTACGGCGCGCGACACGCGAGACGAAGATCGATCTTTCGATCGACCTGGACGGCAGCGGGCAGGTGTCGGCCGACACGGGGATCGGGTTCTTCGATCACATGCTCGACCACATCGGCCGGCACGGCCTGTTCGATCTGACGGTCAAGGCGCACGGCGATTTGCACGTTGACGGCCACCACACGGTCGAGGACGTGGGAATCTGCCTGGGCCAGGCGATGGCCGAGGCACTGGGAGACAAGAAGGGAATCGCCCGCTACGGCTTTTTCATCGCACCGATGGAGGAGTCGCTCGCGCAGGTAGCGGTCGACCTGTCGGGGCGCGAGGCCGTCGCGTACCGCGTCAAGTACCGCGGCTAGAAGATCGGCACCTTCGACGTGCAGCTTGTCGAGGAATTCCTTCGCGCGCTGGCCCGCAACGTGCGGATGAACCTGCACGTCGTGGTCCCCTACGGCACGAACAACCACCACATGGCCGAGGCGATCAGCAAAGCGCTCGGCAAGTCACTGCGGATGGCCTGCCAGATCGACCCGCGCGAGACGGCTATCCCCTCCACAAAGGGCATCTTGTAAGAGAGCGTGTGATATCTCATTCCGAGCCGCGCCCGTAAGGAAGCGGTGTGCGACATCCCCCAAAAATCCGCTCCCTCACGGTCGCGGCTCGGATGCCCGCACCGCTCCTCACACACCTTCTAAGTTAGCAAGCGGTCTGCCCCCCGCGATCAGGAGCCCGTCGGTGACGTCGCGCTGGTCACGCCAACATTCGAAATGACGATCCAGTCGTGATCGTAACTTTCCGGGTCGGGCGCTTCGCCGACAAGGGCGACTTTCTCACTCAAACCGAGCATCCGGGCCTTGTGGTAATCCTTGCGGTCCAGGACGAGGAAAACAGGCTCGTCGCCGCGCAGCAGTTCCTCAGCGCGTTCCAAGACGCGCATCTTGAGTGTCTCCATATGGGCTTCGCGATCGGGGAACATCGCGGCGATCTCATCAGGATTGAAGATCTGATCCGTATGCCAACCGAAGTAGAAGTTCAGCCGCGCATCCGGTCGCTGGGTTGCCCAGATGACGTTCGCTTCGTCGGCGAGGGGCTGTTCATCGAGCACGCGCGCAAGGGATTCGACCTTCCCGAGGCTGGCAAAACGCGAGCCGTAGCCGAACCAGATGGCATAGAATACGAGGATGGTCGTGGCCGCCGTCATTCCGAAGGCCGTCCAGCGCGCGCCGCGCAAATACATGACTCCGGCCGTCAGCAACAGCGCGCCGCCGGCGAGGCCGAAGCATGTCAGACCTGTCGCGACCTCAGGGTATTCTGCCTGCAACCAGAGCGTTCCCCAGACGGCTCCTGCGATGGCGGCCACCAGCGTGACGGCCCACAAAATCCACCCCAACCTCACTCGTCGCAGTGGCAGCGCGTAGAAGCGCACCGCGACCGGACCCATCAGCACCATGAGGGCGGGAATCACGGGCCCCATGTAATAGGGTTTTTTGAACTCCATGGCCGACATGATGACCGTCCCCACGAGCGCCCAGAGGCCGACGTAGAGCAAACCGCGCCGCTGGTGGGCGTAGCGGCGCATCCAGGGGGCCGCGATCGCCTCGAAGATAAGGAACACCCACGGCAACACGAGGCCGCCGATGATGGGGATGTAGTAGAAGGGGCTTCTCGTCTGGGTGCTGCCATACTCTCCCTGGGCACGCTGGAGGTACTGCCAATTCCACAGATCCCACGCCTGAGGGTGCCGCAGCCCGACGGCCACCATCCACGGCACGAAAGTCAGCGCGAAGACGACCAGTCCGGGGATCAGCCACAGTTCGGTGAAAGCACGGCGCGTCAACGGCCACAATCCGCGAACGAAACGAACGGCCGCCGGCCGCAAGGTGCGTCGCCCGTCCCGTGCGATCATCCGGAGCGGCCGCTGGGTGTACCACCACACTGCGATCGGCATCGCCACCATGACCAGGGGGAAGGGACCCTTGGCCATCATGCCCATCCCCATGGCCAGGTAGAAGAAAAACAGGTGCACCCGCCGTCGCGACGAACCGACGGGATGCCGGAGACTCAGCCAGAAGTGGAGGTGCGCCCACGTGCAGCAGAACGTCAGGAGCATCTCGACGGTCGCGTTGGCCGCGTACATAAGGAAAAACAGGCACGAGCCGGCCATGACGGCCGTCACCCGCCCGGTGAGTCGTCCGAACATGACGGCCGCCAGTTTCCAGACGAGCAGGACGGTCCCCAGTGCCGCAATGGCCGACGGCAGCCGTGCGACGACGGTCGTCACCGGCAGACCCGTGTGCGGCGCGTCTGCAAACAGGTACGAAAGGCCGGCGACCAGCCAATAGGGCAGCGGCGGTTTGCGCACGAAGGGCTCGCCCAGCCACTGAGGCAACAGCCAGTCGCCTGTCAAACGCATGTTCCGCGCGCACTCGGCCACGAGCGTCTCGTGGTCCCCCAGAGGCGGCCCGCCCCAGACCGCCACGAGCGTGCCGGCCACGATCACTATGAGCACAAGAAGATCCAGATGCCACCCATCGGTGGCGTGTTCGTCCAGTCGGCCTTCGAGATCGGGGCGGCCGGGGACAGGGACATGCCGGACAGATCCGTTGGGCATCGCATTGTTCCTTGAATCAGTGCCGCGTCGGAATGCGGGCTCCATGCACGTTCTCGAAACGCCAGACGGCAAGGGGGCATTGTAGACGGCAAAAGCTTTCTCCACCAATGTACCACACCCGGGGTGCCGTTGACGCTCGGCGGCCCTTGCGGCATAATCTGGCAGTGGATGAGCGACGCCGCGGTGTGCGGCTGAGCGCGTCCCGGAGGGCGTGTGCCCGAGTGGCCAAAGGGGACGGGCTGTAAACCCGTTGGCGTAAGCCTTCGTAGGTTCGAATCCTACCGCGCCCAGTCGTTTCACCGTCTCGGTCGGAAAGGTTGCAGGAACCTGCCGGTCGGGCTTTTTCTTTGCGCGTCTTTCGTCCCCTTGCAGACGTGACTGTGGAAACTTCTTCTGGTGAAAGTGCAACTTATCCTATTTGATTGGGGCGGGACACTGGTCAGTGTGGCCTCTCAGCCGGAGGCGCTCTACCGCGGTGCCTGCGCGGTGGCTGAGATTCTGTTGGGCCGCCGTGACGAGGCGATCATCCTGGATCTGGCCCGGCAGGCAACCCGTGCCGAATCCACGGCAGCCGCCGACCCGACGCTGCGCGAGGTCGATTTGGGCACGCTGCTTTCTGACTGGGCGACCGGGCACGGCGTTTCCCTTCGGGACGGCCAGATGGCGGAGGCGATTGAGACCGTCGGGGCGCACTGGCTTAAGGCGGGTCTCGAACCGTTTCCCGGTGTGGTGGAGGCCGTCGGTGAGCTGCGTGCGGCCGACTACCGGATCGGCCTGGTCAGCAATGTGTTCATACCGGCCGGCTTCTGCCGCCGCGAGTTGGCACGACAGGGACTGGCCGACCTGTTGAATTTCGCGATTTTTTCCAGCGAGGTAGGCTACCGGAAGCCTTCGCCGATCATCTATGAAGCCGCCTTGGCAAAGGCATTTCCGAACGGCCGACCGGCCGACCTGTCGCGCGTCCTGTTCGTGGGCGATTCACCGACCTGCGATGTGATGGCGCCTGCTGCCCTGGGGATGCGGACCGCGCTGGTGGCCAGCCCGCCGGGCACCTGGCCGGAAAGCGACCTGGTCGCCGCCCGACCCGATCTCTACCTCGATAACGTGGCCGAACTACCCGGACGGCTGAGGACGTGCGACTTTGGGTGAAACGGACCGAGGGCGGCGGGTAGGCTCTGGCCGGTACCCTTGCATACAATAGGCTTCGGGAAAGGTTCGGAAAAAACGCGCCGAGGCTAGGCGTCCCGCTGCCGTGAGAGCAGCCTGGACAGAGGCCGCTGCGGCGGATAGCCAATCGCAATGACGGCGAACCTCGTGGACGAGCTCCGCTATTACAGTTTCAACCGGTACCTGTGCAGCCGCTTCGGCTGCCGCGTGCACAAGGTAACGGTTCACGCCGGTTTCACCTGCCCCAACCGAAACGGGACGGTAGGCGTGGGCGGATGCACCTTCTGCAACAATGCGGGCTTTTCGCCGGGCACCCGCGTCGAGGTGGCGGAGGTTGCCCGGCAGCTCGCCGAGGGGATCGCCGCCGCCCGCCACCGCAAGGCCCGCAAGTTCATCGCCTACTTCCAGGCCTACACGAACACGTACGGGCCGGTGGATCGCCTCAAAAGCCTCTACGACGAGGCGTGGAAATTTCCCGACATCGTCGGCATGTCGATCGGGACCCGGCCCGACTGCGTCGACGAGCCGATCCTCGATCTGGTGCGCTCTTACACCGCGCGCGGCGAGGTGTGGGTCGAGTACGGCCTGCAAAGCGCGTTCAACAAGACGCTCGAGGCTATCAACCGCTGCGACACCTACGAAAATTTCCTGAGGGCGGTCGAGCTGACGCACGAGCGTGGCCTGAAGATCTGCGTGCACACGATCCTGGGCCTGCCCGGCGAGGACCGGGAGATGATGCTCGAGACCCACCGCCGACTTGCGTGTCTGCCCATCGACGGGATCAAGATCCACCTGCTTCACATCATGCGGAACACCGAGATGGCCCGCCGGTACGCCTGCGGCGAGGTCGAACTCCTGTCGAGGCCCCGGTACGCTTCGCTGGTGGCTGACGTGCTCGAGATCCTGCGCCCCGATATCGTCATCCAGCGGATGAACGCCGACGCACCGCGGGACGTGCTTGTCGCACCGCTTTGGTGCCTCGACAAGGCCGGCGTGCTCGAAGCGATCCGCGCTGAACAGCTCCGCCGCGACAGCTGGCAGGGCAAGGCACTGGGCTTCGATCGGTCAGCCATCCCGTCGGCGAACTGCCCCGGCCGTCTCACCCCGAATGCCCGGCACCGCCTTTCCGCGCCCATTTGACCCCGATCCCAGCGGGTGCGATGCTTGTGCCAACATACAACTGCACGACCCCGCAACGGCTGACACAGGGGATAGCCGCTATAAGAAAACAGCTTTGGGGTGCTGCCCGAATCAACCATGCGAACCGACGCGTTATTTTACAAGCTGCCCCCCGAGCAGATCGCCCAGCAGCCGGCTGACCGGCGCGAGGCGAGCCGACTGCTCGTGCTCGATCGGGATACCGGCGCGCGGGTCCACGCGCGTTTCGAACAGCTCGCCGACTACCTTCCCGAAAAATGCCTCCTCGTACGCAACGACACGCGGGTTATTCCGGCCCGGTTGTTCTTGAGACGGCGAACGGGCGGACGGTTCGACGGATTGTTCCTTGGCGAGCCGCAGCCGGGCGTCTGGGAAATCATGCTGACCGGCGCGAGGCGGCTCCAGCCCGGCGAGGAGGTCCTCATCGACGGTTCGGACCGCCGGCTCCGCATGGTCGAGCGGGTCCGCGGCGGCGTTTGGACGGTTGAGCCCGTGCCGGCCGGCGAAGCATACACGATCCTCGAAGCCTGCGGCCATCCCCCCCTGCCGCCCTACATCCGGCGTCCCTCGACCATGCCGAGCGAACAGGAACGCCACGACCGCCAGCGTTACCAGACGGTCTACGCTACCCGCGCCGGCGCGGTGGCGGCGCCGACGGCCGGCCTGCATTTCACCGAGGCGATCTTCGCGCACTTACGGCAGGCGGGCGTCCAGATCGTCGACGTGACGCTCCATGTGGGCGTGGGGACATTCGCGCCGATCCGGTGCGAGAACCTGGCCGACCATGCCATGCACGCGGAATGGTACGCGTGCCCCGCCGTGACGGCCGAAGCGGTCAACGCCGCGCGGGCAAGCGGACGACCCGTCGTCGCTGTCGGCACGACATCCGTGCGCGTCCTGGAAAGCTGCGCGGACGCGGCCGGCCGACTCACGCCCGGCAACGGTTGGACGCGGTTGTTCATCTACCCGCCCTACCGTTTCAAGGTCGTCGATGCGATGATCACGAATTTCCATCTGCCGGGCAGCACGCTTTTGGCCATGGTGGCCGCCTTCGCCGGGCGGGAGAACGTCCTGGGCGCCTATGATGAAGCGGTGAAAGAAGGATATCGCTTTTACAGCTACGGCGACGCGATGCTCATCCGTAGCGGGTTGGACTGAATGAACAAGCGGCAACTCCAGAAACTGGGCTATCCAGCCGGGATGCTGGGCAACCTCGCCAAGGCGGCCGCGACGACCGCACGCGGCATGGGTTGGCCCGCCGCCGAGATTTTCCGTGCACTGTCGGATGTGCGCCGCGAACCTGAGGCATTTACCGCCGATCCGGTCTTCGGCCAGCTCGCCCAAGCAGTGCAGCGCCGGGGTAGCCGCGGTTTACCCCCAACCGAGATTGACTACGAACGGGCCGAGATGCTCGATTACCGCGTCTGGGGCGAGGAAATCGACCCACAGGCCCATCAGCAGATGCGCAACGCCTGCCGGCTGCCGATCTCGGTGGCCGGCGCCCTCATGCCCGACGCGCACGTCGGTTATGGTCTGCCGATCGGGGGTGTGCTGGCCACCGACAACGCGGTCATCCCCTACGCGGTCGGCGTGGACATCGCCTGCCGGATGATGATGACGGTTTTCGAGCTGCCGCCCGAGCAACTCGACGAGGACGCCCGCCGGTTCGAGCGGATCCTCGAGGAGCAGACGCGCTTCGGCGTCGGCGCGACGTGGAAACCGTGCCGCGAGCACCCGGTCATGGAAGAGGACTGGAACGTCACCGACGTGACGGCCGGCCTCAAGAACCTCGCCCGCCAGCAGCTCGGCACGTCCGGGTCGGGCAACCACTTCGCCGAGTTCGGCGAGCTGACCGTCCTGTCGCCGGTGCGCGATCTGCCTCCCGGCCGCTACCTGGCTGTCCTCTCGCACAGCGGCAGCCGCGGGCCCGGCAACAAGACGGCCGGCCATTACAGTCGCTGGGCGATGAGCAAGCACTCCAAAATGCCCAAGGAGCTGCGCCACCTCGCATGGCTCGATATGAACGGCGACGGCGACGAATACTGGACAGCCATGGAACTCATGGGACGCTACGCGTCGGCCAACCACCACGTTATCCACCGCCAGATCGTCGAGGCCGTCGGCCTGCCGCCTCTCTTGCAGGTCGAAAACCATCACAACTTCGCCTGGAAGGAAACCCACGACGGGCACGAAGTCATCGTCCACCGCAAGGGCGCTACGCCGGCCCACGAAGGCGTGCTCGGCATCATTCCCGGCTCGATGGCATCGCCCGCCTACCTCGTCGCGGGATTGGGCAACGCGACGTCCCTGCGGTCGGCCGCCCACGGTGCTGGCCGGCACATGTCGCGCGGCCAGGCGAAACGCACCTTCCACTGGTCGCAGGTGCGGCCCTACCTCGCCGAGCGCGGCATCACGCTGCTGTCAGCCGGTCTCGACGAGGTGCCCTGGGTCTACAAGAACATTGACGAGGTGATGGCTGCCCAGTCCGACCTCGTTCGCCCGCTCGCCCGCTTCAATCCGCGTATCGTCAAGATGGCCCCCGCCGGCGAACGGCCGGAGGATTAGTCCGGATATTTGGGGACCGAGTGATCTCAGCCGGCGGGCGGCACATCCGCCGGACCGGGACGGGTCGTCGTTTCCATGCGCGTGACGCTGAGGTTCATCTCGAGCTTGTTGGCTGTCAGCGCAACGGGCAACCCTTTGATCAACTCGTCGGCCGTGTGCCGGCGGGCGCGGTTCCCCATGCTCACGCCGTAGTGGGCGTCCGCGTCGACCGTGAACCATTCGGGAAACTGGTTGATGCGCGGGTAATCGACGGGCAGGTTGAGGTGCACCCTGTGCCGCGGCGGGTCGAACTTCAGTACGCCCTGCCAGGGTGCGTCCGCCGCGATGGTGATGAAGACCGTCTCACCGTTGCGCACGGCACCCCAGCGGACGTCCTCGTGCCACGGTGTGATCCACGTCCCCTGCGTTTTCCAAAGCGCGTACATGATGGCCGTCCGCGCGAAGTTGCCGTCCCCATGCCAGCCTTCAACGACGCCGTCGGCTTTCTGGATGGCGAACATGTTACGGATCTGCGAGTCGATCCATTCGGCGGCTGACGCGATCGGCTCGCGGTTGAACAGGTTGATGGCTCCCTCGATCGAGTCGGCGTAGCCGTCGGCCGACCCGTGCGGCTGATCGGGCTTCTTGGCACCTTCCCAGACGTAATCGCGGTAGTGTTCGTTGACGTTCGACAACGCGCGGCGTACCGCGTCGCGATACCGCTCGGTCCCATCGACGAGGTAGACGGTGTAAAAACCGTTGTAGACGTAGCCCCAGTTGTCGCTGAGCCGTGCATCCGCGGGCCGGCCGGTGACCAGGTCCACGGTGTTGTAGAGCATCCCCTGCTCGTTGCGGCCGACCTCGAGGATGCGGTCGTACATGGCGTGGATCGGCGCGCGGTAGGCTTCGTATTTTTCCGGGGCGGCCCGGTGGACGGTCAGGTAGAGCTCAGACAGGCCCCCGATGATCTCGCAGCCGTGGTCGCGCAGCCGGATCGTCGATTCCCGTGTCGGTAGGTGGTCGAACAGGTAATAATCGCCCAGTCGGACGGCATACTCGAGGTAGGTGGTCTGGCCCGTCGTCCAGTAGAGGCGGGATAGGACCTGGAGCATCTCGCCGTTGACTTCCGGGCTTGTCGAAGGGATGCGACCGAAACGCGTTTCGATCGGCGCGTGCTTGAGGATGTCGGCCACGATGCCCACCATGCGCTGCGACCAGGGCGAGGGACCGAGCCATTCGGTGAGCGGCATGAGGCCGTCTTTCACGTATTCCGAACTGCCGAAAATGATCCGGTGAATATCGGGCTCGGCGTGCAGCCAGCGGTCGGCCGAAAACGACCACGCGTCGGGCAAGCGGTCGATCCGGCTGGTGAGGCGCGTCTCGGTGCGCAGGATGTCCAGCAGGCGCCCCTCCAGCAGCGCGCGGTCGGTCAGGGCGGCCGTGAGTACCATGAATGGGTAATTGTCAGCCGCCGAGTCGCGCGCGTTCCAGATATCCCTGTCCTGCGTGAGGTTGCGTGGGATCAGGCCGGTGTCGGGATCGGCATAACCCAGCCAGCCCCGCATGTAGCGGTGCGATCGGGCGAGCGCCTCGTTGGCCTGGAGGGCGTGGCGGGCAGCGTGCCGGTGAGGGGTTAACTGGCCGGCGACGCCGGGAGCGAACAGCAGACAGAGCACTCCGCTGAGTGAGATCAGCATCGTCACGCGGCGCATGGGAGCCTTCTCCATTCGCGGCGCGTTCGCGAAAGTACCGAACCAATCGGCCAAAACTTCTCAAAGGATACCCGGAAAGCAACTTTTGCGAAACGAGAGAGCCAGCCGCACCTGGCGGGCGACCGGCGGGCAGGTCGATGCATCGGGTTGGCGGTCAGATGGCGGCCGGCGTCGCGACGATGTAGCCGCGACGGAGAACCTCGTCGGCGTCGATCTGGTAAACCTGCCCGTTGCGCATCAGCGTGTAACGGCTGCCCACGTGCCTGCTGATGACATAAAGGCCAGGGGACAAGAGGCAGGGCGTTCCATCCTGCGTGGCGCGCCATCGGGTCAGCGGCCACACGACGAGGGTCCGGCCGACAAAGACGTGATAGGATTTCATGGCGACACCTCGTTCGTCGAACAAACAGGACACCAACTTGTCCCCACATCCTTCCGTAGCAGTACTTTCGTTCGCGTGCTGGATGAGCTGTCCCGCACGGTGCCCATCGAACTGCACTATCAAGCCTACGATGTTTTTTCAGGTGATGAGAAATCTTCCTTCCTGAAATGGCTTCGCGCGAAAAGGCGAGCGGCACGGACTTCGTTCCCGCGCGCGGTACTTATCGGCACTTGGCAGATCGACTCGGATGCACGGGATTTATCTGACCTGCGATGGCGGTTCGCGCGGGTGCGGGCGCGACTTTTCCGCGAGAGGCCGACTGATCCTGCCGATGCACAGATCGGAGCCGGCGGCGCATCGGGGCGCGGGGCCGGTGCGTGTCGTTCCCACGTAGGGCGAGGTTGGCGAGTATGAACAAGCTGCGCGAGTCGCTTGGAAAACTGGGCTGGCCGACCGACACGATGACGGATCGGCAGATCAAGAGCGAACTTTATCGGCGGTGGTTCGCCTGCCAGCCGCCCGAGGACAGAAACGCCGAGGGGCCGTTGAGTGCAGCGTCGGCCCGCGGCATCTTCGTGGCGATGGCCTCGGAGGGCAATCTCGATGCGCTCTGCTGGTCCCCGCCCGCAACCGAAGAGGACCTCGTCCTGCTCGAACAGGAGGAGACAGCCTGCTTCACACGCGCGCGTCAGCCGACCCGTCCGCCTGCCAGGGAGCGGAGGCGTTCGCCCCGCCAACCCGCACGTGAGCTGGTCTGCTGGTCCGAAGAGGATGCACCGTGGCTCGAAGCGACCGGCTGGCTCGTGGACCGATCCGCGCACGGCCTGGCCTTCATCGCCGAGGTCCGGCACGCGCCAGAGATCGGCGCGCGAATCCATCCGACGGTCCATACGCGCCAGCACGGACTGGTCCCGATGGGCAACGCGACCGTCGTCCGGGCCGACCCGCTCAATCCCGACCTCACGCTCGTCTGCGCACAGCTCGATGAGCCGGTCAACCCGCCCGATGCATGGTGATTGCAAGCAGGGGGTATGATCCCGGTCGGCACGGCCCGTGATCGCGAAGTTTTATAGCTCTGCGCCTCTGGGCCCTTGTCACGGCGTAGCGGCGACAGCCGCGAAGCCGGATCTGCGTGAGCCCTGTTTCTTACTTTGCATTTTTTGGCATCTTGGCCTGAGCCATTTCTCTGTATTCTTGTCAGGTTGCCCGCTCAATCCGTTGAATCTTTTGGGCACGAGGGGACGAGGGCCACCAACTTCGTCCTTGCCGGATACCGGAGCGCTGCATCATTTCAATGCGCGCTTAGTGTCAATATCCCGGCGCAAAAAAGTGCCCGCCCCGCCTTGTTGGACGGACCGGGCACCGCATAACTCTCGCGTGCCGGTAACTGTCAGTACGGCATGCCACCGCCGGGCGGGCCGGCCGGTGTTTTCTTCTCTTCCTTGATCTCGCTGACGACGGCGTCGGTGGTCAGAAGCAGCGACGCGATAGAAGCCGCGTTTTGGAGCGCGGCCCGCTCGACTTTGCGCGGCACGATGACGCCCATATCGAGCATGTCGCCGTAGGTCCCCGTGAGCGCGTTGAAGCCGAAGTTCGTCTCCTGGTTCTCAACCACCTTCTGGCAGACGATCGCTCCGTCGAGGCCGGCGTTCTGGGCGATCTGCTTGATGGGGGCCGTCAGCGCCCGGCGGACGATGTCCACGCCCGTCTTCTGGTCGCCGCGGAGCTTCTTGGCGCAGGCATCGAGGGCGCGCGACGCGCGTAGCGGCGCGACACCGCCGCCCGGCAGGATGCCCTCCTCGACGGCCGCCCGGCAGGCGTGCATCGCGTCCTCGACGAGCGCCTTGCGCGCCTTCATCTCGACCTCGGTGGCCGCCCCGACGTTGATCTGCGCGACGCCGCCGGCCAGCTTGGCCAGCCGCTCTTCGAGCTTTTCGCGGTCGTAATCGCTGGTCGTCCGTTCGATCTCGTTCTTGATCTGCTGGATGCGGCCCTGGATCGCCTCCGAGGTGCCGGCCCCCTCGATGACCGTCGTCGTCTCCTTGTCGATCGTCACCTTCTTGGCCTGGCCGAGGTCGGCCAGCTCGACGGACTCGAGGTTGATACCGAGATCCTCGAAGATCGCCTTGCCACCGGTCAAAAGCGAGATGTCCTCGAGCATGGCCTTGCGCCGGTCGCCGAATCCGGGCGCCTTGACCGCGGCCACCTGGAGGGTGCCCCGCAGCTTGTTGACGACGAGCGTCGCGAGCGCCTCGCCCTCGATGTCTTCGGCGATCAGCAGCAGAGGCCGGCCGGACTTGGCGACTTTCTCGAGCAGCG
>Ga0272443_10001290_pt1 | contig 37790 bp, 30 predicted proteins | sample SSMAcet12_FD_193581 | JGI IMG/M metagenome (GOLD analysis project Ga0272443, IMG submission 193581) | Marine sediment archaeal communities from Little Sippewissett salt marsh, Falmouth, MA, United States - SSM-Acet-12 | ecosystem: Environmental > Aquatic > Marine > Wetlands > Sediment ...
TCCTCTGCTTCTGATACGGATTCCTCTGTCTCCAAACTCAACTCAGGTGCACAGGCTGTAAACAGCACAGCGTTCACCAAAACGAGGATGGATAAAACGAACAATTTACGACGCATTTTTTCTCCTTTTTGAGAATGAATAAAGATATTGTCCGACATTAAGATCATATCAGATAGGATTTAACGGGGTAGCAACCCCGAATTAACGCTGTGTGAAACCTGGGTTAAATATTGTTCCGATTGAATCCGGATTCTTTAATATATTAGAGATTAATAAAATAAAATCCCGGCTGTCTCAAAAGACCATCCGGGATTCTCTTGCAAATTTGAGTTTGTTGGTTTAGGATTTCCATTCCGTATGGAAGGAACCTTCTCGATCCAGGCGGCGGTAAGTGTGCGCCCCGAAGTAATCCCGCTGCGCCTGCGTCAGGTTCGCGGGCAGCCGTGCAGTCCGGAAAGCGTCAAAATAACCCAACGCAGCACTCAAGGCATACACCGGAATTCCCATCCGAACCGCGCGTGTAATCACATACCGGAGAGCACCCTGCCAGCGCACGACTTCCTCCCTGAAGTATTCGTCCAGGAGCAAATTCGTCAGGCCGGGAGTCCTGTCAAATGCTTTCATGATATCATCCAGCATATCCGCCCGGATAACGCAGCCAGCCCGCCAAATCCTGGCGATCATTTTCAAATCCAGGTCATAGCCATATTCCATTGAAGCCAGACGCATTAGGTCAAAGCCCTGTGCATAAGAGATGATCTTACTGGCATATAGGGCATGCCTGGCGGCGTCCACCAGCTGCCCCCGATCATCGGCAGAGAATTTCATCTCAGGCCCTTTAAGGAATTGGCTGGCCTTCATCCGAACCACTTTCATGCCCGAGATGATCCGGCTGGCGACGGCTGCATTGATCGTGTGGGTTGGCGCTCCCAGGTCCATCGCATTCTGGCTGGTCCACTTGCCGGTACCCTTCTGCTGGGCTTCATCCAAGATCACATCCAGAATGGGTTTCCCGGTTTCCGGATCCACCGTTTTGAGGATCTCAGCCGTGATCTCAATCAGATAAGATGAGAGTTCGCCTTGATTCCATTCCGCAAACAAGTTCCCCAGTTCCACATCGGGAATTCTCAAACCCCGGTGGAGGAGGTCGTAAATTTCCGCAATCAACTGCATATTACCGTACTCAATCCCGTTATGCACCATCTTCACATAATGCCCCGCACCGCCGGGACCGACGTAATCTACACAAGGAAGGCCGTCATCTGCCCTGGCTGCCGCAGCAGTCAAGATCTCACGGATTGCTTCCCATGCTTCCCTATCACCGCCGGGTATGATACTTGGCCCATGTCGCGCGCCTTCCTCCCCGCCGGATATGCCTGCGCCGATATACAGAAGACCCTCTGCAGATAGCGTGTCGTTCCTGCGTTTCGTATCCAGGAAATAAGAATTGCCGCCATCTATCAGGATATCCCCCACTTCAAGATGTGGCTTGAGTTCGGCGATCACAGCGTCAACTGCTGGACCTGCCTTGACCATGAGCATGATCCGGCGCGGCTTTTCAAGGGATTCCACAAGCTGGGGGTAAGAATAGGTGTCAATGACCTTTTGCCCCTTCTCCAGGTCTTGCATGAAGTCCAGCGTTTTAGATTCTGAGCGGTTGTAAACAGCGACAATATACCCCCGATCAGCAATGTTCAAAGCCAGATTCCGACCCATCACGCCCAAGCCGATGATACCAATCGCTGCTTTTTCCATTCCTCCTCCAATCTCACCCATTGATTCCTTTGTTATTTCAACTTACCAGGCCGTAGAAATGCGGGAGCGGCTTAACATCCTTATCCGTAATCTTGACCGCACTTCGCAGTCTGGTTTCTGCTTCCTTACAAACAGCTTCATTCCTGGCATGGACGGTGAAAAGTCGCTGGCCTTTTTCCACCATATCATTGACCTTACAATATACAGACACCCCCACTGCCAGGTCAATCGAGTCGCCTTTTTTCATACGCCCTGCCCCAAGGATCACAGCGGTTTCACCAACAGTCTTCGCGTTGACTTCGGAGATCACCCCGGATCCTTCGGCAATAACATCTACTTTGATTGGCGCTTGTGGGAGTTTACCAGGGTCATCAATATAGCTGACATCCCCGCCCTGTGCCTGGATCAATTTCTTTAATAATTCAAAACCGCGCCCGGACGTGATCGCTTCCTGCGCCATTTCTCGGGCGGATTCCTCCGTTTTTGCTTTCTTCCCCAGGATCAGCATCTGGCTGGCAACCTTCAGACAATGCTCGGCAAAATCATCCGGTCCTTCGCCCTTTAATGTTAGGATGGCTTCTTTCATCTCCAGGGCGTTCCCCACTTCAACACCCAATGGCTGGTTCATATCAGACAGCAGCGCAACAACGTTGCGGCCGCTGAGTTTCCCGATGGAAACCATCAATTCGGCAAGTTCGCGCGCGTCCTCAACCGTTTTCATAAAGGCACCATTCCCGGTTTTTACATCCAGCACGATGGCCTGTGCGCCAGCAGCGATTTTCTTGCTCATGATTGAAGATGCGATCAGGGGGATAGTTGGGACCGTCCCGGTTACGTCACGCAGGGCATATAACTTACCATCTGCAGGAGCCAGGTCCATGCTCTGCCCTGTCAAGACCATGCCAAGGGTCCGCAATTGGTCAAGGAATTCTTCTCTTGTCAGGTCCACCCTGAACCCAGGGATTGATTCAAGCTTATCCAGTGTTCCCCCGCTAAATCCCAATCCGCGTCCGGACATCTTCCCAACCGGAAGGCCGCAGGCTCTCACCATCGGCACAACCGCGATAGAGGTCTTGTCGCCTACGCCACCCGAAGAATGTTTATCAACGGCGATATCCACAATACCACTCAGGTCAAGCTGCTCTCCGCTTTCGGCCATGGCCAGGGTCAGGTTGGTCGTCTCCTCAGGCGTCATACCATTCAGAAGGACAGCCATTGCCCATGATGCTGCCTGATAATCAGGTATATCACCCCTGGTATAGCCCTGGATGAAAAAATCTATCTCAGCCTTGGTCAATACACCGCCATCACGCTTTTTTATGATCACATCTACTGCATGCATAGGCACCTCCAATTTAATTTTACCGCAACACAAAAACCGTAAGGGTTTTTGGTTGGTGTATCGAACAACCAGCAATCCTTACGGTTCTATCGAAAGAAACTTTCAATCATTCAGCGGGTAGTATTGTAACTTTCCTGCGAGGATCTTCACCAATACTCTCAGTGTTCACCTTCGGATTATCCCGCAATTCGATATGGATGATCCGTCTCTCGTTGGGCGGCATGGGTTCCAGGATCTGTTTTCGTCCCGTATTCTCGACCTGTTCGGCAATCCGCCGGGCAAGTTTACGTAATTCATCCTCACGGCGTTTGCGATAATGCTGAACATCGATTTGGAGTGGGACCCAGTGTCCCAACTCCCTGTCAACGACCAGACTGGTGATGAATTGCAGCGCATTGATCGTTTCTGATTTTCGTCCGATCAGAAAACTGAGGTCATTGCCTTCAATATCGATCAAAATGGGTTTCACCCGGTCCGAATCGGTTTCACCGAGTCTGACGGCCACATTCGCGTTGACATGCATCTTTTCAAGGATGATATTAATCGTTTCCCGAGCAATCGCAACTTCCCCGGGTTCTTCGCCGGGTGAAGCTTCCACTTCAGATGTAATCGTTTCGGTTGATGCAGTCTCTTCGCTCTTTAATTCCGCTTGTTCCAACTGCGTTTTCACCTTCAACGCAATTCTCGCCTGACGCGTGCCCATGCCTAAAAGGCCCTTCTTGCCTTCATCAAGGACTTCTACGTCAATATCATCTTTGGTTAATCCGAGTTCATTCAGCCCCTTCTCAACCGCCTCTTCAACTGATGGGGCGATGACTTCCAATATGGTTCTTTCTTCAGCCATGATTCCCTCGCGTTATCTGCCAAGTTCTTGATAAATTCACAATCACTTGCGTTTCTTCATCTGTGGACGTTTCTTTTTCGGCATGACAGGTTTTAGAGTTACCTTCTCCTCTTCATCTTCGTCATCTTCATCTTCTTCTTCATATTCAGCGATATCTTCCGGTTCAACATCGACGATCTGTTTCTTGCCTTTTGCAGCTTTCCCGGCTTTTCCAGTTTCTTCTTTCTTTTTCAGGAAGGGGAAAATATTACTCCAATTTGCCCGTCCAAGAATTGCATACTGAACGATGCCGAAAACATTGCTCGTCAGGAAGTAGATTGCCAAACCCGAAGCAAGCGAATAAGCCATGAAACCCATCAAGATCGGCATGTAAATACTCATGGACTTACTCATCATAGCAGCCTGGTTGGCAGCTTGATCATCAGTTTTGCTGACAGGCGGCTGTATCAACTTGGATTGCAGGAAGGTCGTGATCACAACAATGACCGCCAATAATGGGATTGACAGCCCAAATATCGTCACCCGCTCCGGCTGTCCCAGGTCCATCCAAAGGAACCGAGAATCAAGAGGGAGCAGTTTGGCTGCATCTATCAGCTTAGGATAAACGATCTGTTCCAATTGGAACAATTCATAGGGCGATGATGCCATTGCTTTGGTCACGCTTTGATAAAGCCCAAGAATGATCGGAAGTTGAATCAGTGTTGGCAGGCAGGAGCCCATCGGTTTGACGCCTTTTTCCTTATAAAGCTTCATTTGTTCCTGAGCCAGTTTATCCCGGTCATTCTTGTACTTCTTTTGGATCTTCTTATATTGAGGATCTTCCTGGAGATCCTGCATCGCTTTGGTCGCTTTGAATTGCGATACAGTTAACGGATGCGTGATCAATCGGATCAGGATAGTGAATAATATGATCGCAACGCCGAAATTATTAACCAGCGAATCGATCAACAATAATATGTTCGTAAAAGGTTGAATGATAATGGTTTCCCACATGGAATTATCCTTTAATTCTCAGGAGTAGTGGACCAGAGTTGTACACCGGTAGGACTGAACCCAAAGACCAGGTTATCGCCGCCAATGGAGCCGACAACGACGTAATCCTCGTTCACAACTGGCGCTTGAATAACCTCACCGCCGGGCGAGGATTCCCATTTTGGTGTACCTTCAGCATCAAATGCTTTGACAACGCCATCCTCGGTTACCAGGATGAAGCCATCCTCAAACACAGTCAGTCCACCGATAACCGCAGCACCAACTTCAATTTGCCATGAAAGTGTGCCATTTTCAGGATCAAGGACGTAAACGTTCCCTTCTGAATCTGCAAAATATAACACGTCATCTATCATAACTGCGTTCCCCCAAACACTTGCAGCGCTTTCGAAGTTCCAGGCAATCTCACCATCTTCCGCACCCAATGCAACCATCTGGCCCCCAAGCGACCCAACATATAGCATGCTGGCATCTTCACTCATAAGCGGTGGGGCAACAACGGCGCCAGCCATTTCTTGCGACCAGATTTCTTCACCATCTGTTGAAATTGCATAAACGAAATGGTCCATTGAACTGACGTAGATCACATCCCCGACGATCTGCGGTTGAGCCCACAAATAATGACCGGTCTCAAATTTCCAAACCATGTCCCCATTCTGATCAAGCGCGTACAAAACCCCATCATTACATGGTGCGTAAACGACACCATCTGCCTCAGCAGCCAAACCAACAAAATAGCCTTTCGCGCCAGAAAATGTCCAGACTAAACCTCCTGTTTCTTTGTCAAGCTTATGGAATTCGTTGGCAATATCGCCGACATACACAAATTCCTCTGTGACAAGAGGTGGAGCATAGAATACGATCTGGTTATTCGCCTCATCCGGAAAAGCCCATTGAACGGAACCTGTTGTCGCATCCAATCCGTACACGAAACTCGAATAGGAGACAAATACCGTATCATCGGACAGAGCAACGCCTGGTGTTCCAGTCATTCTCGGTCCTGGCATACAGGCGCTCAAGGCGAGGGCCATTCCAACTAGAATAACAATTATCAAGATATGGTTTCTTTTCATTCGTTTTCTCTTCTCAAGAAATCTCACGGGACTGGATCAAATCCGCCCGGGTTAAAGGGGTTACAACGTAAAACTCGCTTAAAAGCCATCCACCCCCCCTTCAAGGCCCCATATTTATAGACCGCCTGATAGCCGTAATGCGAACAGGTCGGATAGAACCTGCATGTATCAACAGGTAATGTTGGGGAGATGAGCGTTTGGTATAACCTTATAAGGGCTAACAATATCCAACGTGGAAGTGTCTTCAAACGGAACGGGATGTCCTTTAAACGTGGTTCAGCAATATTTGTGGTCAATATATCAGTTTTTTCTATCAACACACTTATTCTTTCATCAATCCTGCTTTTGAGAATAGTGCTTTCATTGCTTCCAGTAGTGATTGATAACCAGCTTGCAGGATGGGCCTTCTTGCAATAAGCACCAAGTCATATCCCTGCTTGAGCTGTGTTTCAAAATACTGATAAGCTGATCGAAGTCGCCTCTTCGCCAGATTTCGCTGGATAGCCCCACCAACAGACCTGCCAGCGATGACCGCCACCCTATTCTGATTCGGTTGTGACTGGTTCGGCAAAGCGCCTAAAACAACGGCAGTGTGCGCATAAGAACGTCCATCTCTCCGCACAGAATTGATTTCATCACTCTTGGTTAATCGTGAACTCCGCTTCAATCGTGTTCCTGTTCAGAAGGGCACCTTTAAGGATCAATTCCAAATCACACTGGTAAATGGAACTACCAGCGGACATTTTTTACGTGGTTATTTGCTTTTTTTGCCAATTCCTGCCGACCTTTGGCACGTCGTCGTTTCAATACATTGCGGCCGTTTTTTGTCTTCATACGGGCTCGAAAGCCATGCACCCGGACGCGTCGGCGTCGTTTGGGTTGGTACGTTCGCTTTGGCATTGTGATGAGTCCTTTCTTTCAAGAAATTTTCGTTGAATTTGTTTTTCGCGCATTTAAACTAGCCACCAATTATACCGTAAGCCCATGTCATGGTCAAACGTTAGTCAGCAGCCGAATTTGAACTGGTATGATTTTATCAGAACAAATGAATACGTCAAGGTAATGATACACAATCAAAATTTCTTGTGATCATTGAGGTCCAACAACTCGTCCGATCAACGCCGGACGGCTGTGATGATGTGCCTGGAGATCAACGGCATCCATCTCATTCCATCTATCAATTGGAGATAACGCAAAGACCCGGATATATGTGTCCGTCAATCCTGATAGTTCCCAGACCCCATTCTGAGTTAACCTGCTGCTCTCCCACAATACAACCGCTGACTGTCCAATGAATTTGCTGCGGTATTCACGCGCGGTCTTGCTGAAGGCCAGGCGCAGGGCAGCGTTGCGTGCTTTTGCCACCTGTGGTGTTATCCTGCCTTTCAGTTTATTGGCTGCAGTTCCAGGCCTGGGGGAATAACTGAAGACATGACCGCCGGCAAACCTGATTTCATTAACGAAATCTCTTGACGCTTGAAAGTCCTCATCAGTCTCACCAGGGAAGCCCGTGATAATATCGGTTGTGAGAGCCATTCCAGGCACCCTCTGACGAACGCCCTGGACCAACGCGGTATACGCCTTGCTTGTGATCGGCCTACCCATCTCCCTGAGTACGCGATCATGTCCGGATTGAAGTGGGATATGCAGCTGGCGGCACAACCGCCTGTCCTCCCACAGGCGCAAGTAAGCAAGATCGAAATCCCAGGGTTCAATCGAGGACAATCTTACGCGTTGAATTCCCTCAATCGTCAATACACCCGAAATCATGTCATCCAGCCGTCGAGGCACTGGAAAGTCCTTACCCCAGGCACCCAGTTGCACGCCGGTCAGCACGACTTCCCGGGCTCCACCTGCAATCGCAGCAAGGACGTCGCGTGTAATTTCTTCCAGACTCCGGGACCGGGATTTACCGCGTGCAATCCGCGTCAGGCAGTAGGTGCAGTGATTATCGCAACCCTCCTGAACCTTGATGAACGCTCTCGTCCGCGACCGGTCTCCCGGCAGTGCTTGGCGGATCAACGCCAGCTTGGAAATCTCTTCAGGAGATATATCCAGGACATTAGAAACGAGTAAATCCTTCTCTTCATTGGAGATGACTTCATACACTCCCTGAAGGGCTAGGGCTTCTTCGGGGTACAGTGACGCCCAGCAGCCGGTCGCTAAAACCCGGCCGGCGCCTGCACGCGCTGCTCGCCGGAGTTTTTTCCGCGAATCCGCAGCTGCTTTCACCGTTACAGCGCATGTGTTGATGACCGCCAGATCCGCATTTCCAGGCTCCGGGACGATCTCGTGCCCCAGCGCCAGGAAGATATTCGCCAACCTCTCAGCTTCACTCTGATTCAGCCGGCAGCCGACAACGTCAAAAAATATCTTCATACCATTTATGGTTTAACAACGATGAAATCATCAAACAGAATATCGACCCCTGCTTCTGAAAAATTGCTGACGATCAACCCTACATCACCATGAGAAAGAGAATCATCCTGGACCTGCAGGAGTTTGGTACCGTTCACAAAGAGTCCAAGCTGATTCCCCTTGCATATAGCCTGGATCTCGTTGTTTTCATTCCCGCGATGGATCGCATCGCTGTAATCCATATGTTCCTGGTCGATCAACACCCGTTCACCCGCCACGGTCTTGAAGATGCCGTAATACCCGTCTGAGCCGATCACCAGCGCATAATAATTCTCTTCATCCTGATAGCGGCACAACACACCATACATGTTATCGTCTGGCCCATCCAGTTTTAAGGTGCGCGCGTAGATCAAGGTATCCATAAAATTCAATCCGGGGACACTCCATAACTGGTAGTTGGGGACACCCACCCAAAGCCTGAAACCGCTTTGCTCATATCCTGCGTAACTCAATGAGTCGGAATGCGTCATCCATCCCCCCAGGCTATCGGAAAAATCATCTTTGAACAATACAGGCTCTTCACCGACCCAGGGCAGTGTGTCAGCAGTAAATGCGGTTTCCTGGCAGGCTGTCAGCAGCAGGGTCAGCGCAAGTATTACGATGGACTTCTTTCGGTGCATTGGCTCCTCGCCATTCTTGGTTTCTTAGAATGATAACCTAGATGTGGTTTTACTTCAATAAAATGAAAAAAGCCGGTATTCACTTACCGGCTTAAAAACGAGGGTTCTTTGATGTTGAGGGTTCCCGTTATCCACGGGTAAGAAAAGTGTCGGACAATTCTTATTCAAACCGGGCGTCGCCTCGCTTTTTACATAACATTTAAGAAACCCTGAATAGTACATTTCTTATTAAGCATGGATGATGAGGGATCCAACAAACGACCCCGCCGTGCCGTGTGCCGCTGAGTTTTGAACCTGCAGAAGCAGGTTCGTCGTACCCATCAGATCAGCCTTGACTCAGGTCTATCGCTTCACTGGATGGAGATCAGACGTGATTAATAGGTGTTGGTCCAAAACTGGTATGCTGCATCACGAACACAGCAGGGCAATTAACTTATACCATGATTCAGAAACCTTGCAAAGAAAAATAATGTTAAGGATAACTATCAAACATTATAAAGATAAATATCACAATCAAATAATCCTTGATAGAATTAGTTAGTCTTCTAAAAGTGAGGTTAACGATGCGTACGTTCATTGCCGTGGATTTTCCACCGGAGATCATCGCAAAGGTTGCTAAGATCATCCAGTATTTCAAGACCCAGACGCCTGAGAAGGCCATGAAATGGGTTCCTGTGGAAAATCTGCACCTGACGGTCAAATTCCTAGGGGATGTCCCTGAAAATAAACTGGATCAGGTTAAGACAATCCTCTCCAGTTCCCTGAAAAGGACACCCTCATTTAATATTGAAATTGGTGGATTGGGAATCCATCCAAATAAAAATAAACCAAGAGTGATCTGGCTGAACATCGCCTGTGATCAGGAATTAATTGACATCCATCAAAACCTCAACATGGCATTGGTTCCTGCAGGCATTGAGCCGGAGAACCGCAAATACTCCCCCCACCTGACGATCGCCCGGATAAGGAAGCAGACCGGGAAGGATACACGTCAGGAGGTAGGCAGGACCCTGGCACAATTTAGGGTTGACAGGCTGGATAAGGTTACCATAAATGAAATCATCCTTTACAAGAGCGAACTGACGCGAAATGGCCCTATCTACACTCCCCTGCTGACCCAGCCTCTGAATCAAGTATAATTTGGAAGAAGAATATCATTCACTAGTATGTCGAGGTGGAACCTGGAAGCAATAAATATAGCGAGAGAGATCGCGAACTTTCTTGAAGCGAAAAAAGGAGAGGATATCGTTGTCCTGGATATCAAGGACATCTCCTCTTTTACAGATTATTTTGTGATCGTCAGTTGTACAAGCAGCCGCATGCTGCAGAGTCTGTCGAATGCCTTATCAAGAGAGGTGAAGACACAATTTCACAAGTCAAGCTTGCCCGAAGGTCGGCCGGATTCTGGCTGGGTTGTCATGGATTACGGTGATGTCGTCGTACATATTTTTTCAACTGAACAGCGAGATTATTACCGACTGGAAGACCTCTGGTCTGAAGGCCATGTTATCCTGCGGCTGATGTAATTCAAGCCCGGGCAAAGCCGTTTGGCCTAGTACATTTTAAACTCAACAAAGAAGCTGCTGAACGAGAGCAGCTTCTTTGTTTATTGATTATTCGGTTTCTAACCCCAGGTATTCAAGGTAGGTGAGGATCTGCCAAACCTCATCGTCACTCAATACGGAGGAAAAAGCCGGCATCGAAAGGCTTCCTCCGCCGGTCGTCACCCACCAATACAGGGTGCCGTCCTCATTTTCACCTGCGGAAGCGACTAGGTCTGGGGCAAAACCTTTCCCAAGCGCATCTGCGCCGTGGCAGCGCTGGCAGTGTTCAGCATAGAGTTCCTCCCCTGCCCTGGCAATTGTTGCGTTCACCGGGAGAGGGTTTTCCATTTCGAGATTTTCATCCGGTATTCCCTCACTCACGGTTGCCGGTTGGCAGCTTGCAATGATAACAAGCCCTACGATCAAGAAAACAAAAACCACTATCATCCGTTTCATCGCAGCACCTCATCAAGGACTTCCTGACTATGGTCAGAAGGCTTTACATTCTCAAAGACATGTTTTATCAGCCCATCCGGATTGATGACAAAGGTTGTCCGGTGAACTCCCTCATATTCACGGCCCATGGTCTTCTTCAACCCCCAAACCCCAAAAGCTTCGCATACGGCATGGTCAGGGTCGGAGAGCAAGGTGAACGGGAGATCATATTTCTCAATGAACTTGGAATGGGAACTTTCAGAATCCGGGCTGATACCGATGACTTCAATACCGGCAGCCCGATACTCTTGATAAGAATCCCGGAACGAACATGCCTCCTTGGTGCACCCAGGTGTATCATCTTTCGGGTAAAAGTAGACAATTACGGTCTGCCTCAGATAGTCAGATAGCTCGTGAAGATCCCCCTTGTTGTCCTTAAGTTGGAAATCCGGTGCCTTTGATCCAGCAAGTAATTTCATCACATCCTCCTCGGCTTATATAATCTATTAGTTTATTTACTCATATCCTTTGCAACTAAAAGATACCAAACTACCGTATCCAAAAAGCAAATCCCAGCAGATAAATAGGAATGAAAAACACTGATGCAGATGCATATACCATCACCCGCCATAAAGGCTTTTTCCCCTGCTTCACGCGCTCCATCAACCAGATCTCAAGTATGCCGAGTGGGAGGGTTAGGAAGACCGGCCAGATCAAGAACCAGGGAAACCCAAGGATGGCACACAATGCCATTAAGAAAAATTCAAGGAGGAGAAATGCGTTGTGAAAAACCATCGCTTTTTCCCAACCCACCGCAGTGACGATCGTCCTATTCCCGAGATTCTTGTCAGAAGCAAAAGACCTCAGCTGCTCGAGCAGGCGGTAGGCGATATAAGCGGGTGCCAGGCTGATCACTGCCATCGTCAACATACGGTGCGGCTCTTGCGATTGCAGAAAATACGCCAGCGCAGGTGGGATAGCTACAAAAAGGACGACTTCAATAAACATCTGGTGGATCAGGAGAGAATCTAGGATCTGCGTCAGGAAATATAATGCACCTATTGCGGCTGCTCCTATCAGCAAAAAGTTTAGCCCCTGCCAAAGAAAGCCCTCCGCCATCCAGCCGATCAGGATCGTGATCACCACAGTTAAAAAGGTCGCCGAAGTAAGTGCGATGACAAGGCGGGTGGTCTTAACCTTGTCGTGGGTCATGCCGTCCGGCCATTTCTTCTGATCATTTAATAAATGAAGCATTGCCAGGAGATCCATACTGACCGCAAACAGGAGAAGGAATATCCCGCCCCCGATAAAGACCGTCCAGTCACGCATATGCTCAACGTATTGGACAAGCCCCCCACCCAGGACATACATGCAGACCATGCTGATCAGGCGGAATGGCTTGATTGCCTTTGCTACCATCCTAACTGCCATGATTCCCCCATATCTGATCGAGCTTTCGCTGGATTTCATCCACCATCATATCAATTCTCATTTCTTTGATCGTTCTATGAATTAATTGTAGCCAAATGGTATAATGGTGGCAAGTCTCAACCTTTTACTGCCTATGCGAAAATTAATCCGGATCACCCCATTAGCTATCATTCTCCTGGCAGGTATACTTGCCGTGACCTTTTCATCTTCCCTGGCAGTCACAGATGAGTTATCCATGGTTTCTCCCACAGCATGCCCCACGGACGGGTGCGCTGCCGGCCAACGGCTCAACTTCAATGTAAGTTTCTCAGTGAACCCACAATGGACAGGGATCAACACACAGGTTTGTGTTTACGCAACTAAGGACGGAACCAGTTCTTGGGCAGACGTTTCGGATGGCTGGATCTCTGATAAAGGCCTCCTATCTGATACAACATACACTGTCGGTAATTACAATTCAACTTGCTCATCATTTGTAGAAACTGACGAGGAATATCTTATCGGCGCGTATGCCAAGATATCAGATACAAGCGATCAACTTGAATTCGCTTTACGGATCAATGCGGATACAGCACAAAATGGTCAAATTAGAGTGAAAGTCATTGAAACAGATAGCGGCGGAACATTTAATATCCTCACATTTAATGAAGTCCTGGATATCGAGGTTGCACAAAAAACCAGCCTCGTTTATGTCGGGCAGACAGCCGTTGAGTGCGGGAATCACTCCCCATGCTACATTAACTCAGGCGATGATGGCGTGAACGGCCTAGGGACAGGCTTGCGTGATGCGATCCTGGCGGTGAACGCCGGTTCAACAATCGAAATTCTGAATGACTATCCCACTAAAAGCAATACGGTTCTTGTTGATAAAAATCTCACCCTCAGCGGCAGCGACGTTGATGCGGTGATCACCTATACAGGCGGTGAGACCTGCACGAATAACCCTATGCTGCTTTTTACAGGCGGGGGAACGCTGAAGGACCTGACGGTCGACGACGGCAGTTGTGTCAATACCTCCCGCGACCTGATCCATATTGACAGCCCCAAGAATGTCATTATTAAGCACAACACCTTGACTGACGGCAACCGGGCAATCGTCATCCTGGATAATTCCGGGCAGGTCAATGTTGAATTCAACCAGATCAACGACAACCTTAGTTACGCGATCCTCAGACAAACTGGCTCAAGCAGTGGGGATGTCAATATCATCGCCAACAACATCATCAACAACCGCGGCTGGTCTCAGGTCAACTGCAATGATTCAGGAACAGCGGACCATAATTTCTGGGGAGAAGGCGTTGATGCCACCAGCAGCACATTGAACTGCGGCGTTTCGGATGGGAAGCAGCTGGGCGCGCCTATCCTCCTTTCCTCCGGTGGTGTTGGGGTAGAAGCCATTCGCAAACAAGTCACCGGGGCAGTGACCTATGCTTTCAATAATAAAATTGGCGTCAAACGCACCGATGGCAGCAACTATGAAGTGTATATCGTCAATCATGGGCAGGGAAGTGATGAGAATATCCCCTTCTATGAAGAAGGCGCAGGGGCAATTGATGCCTGCTCAAATTTCTATGACGTCTTCCTGGCGGATGGCGCTGTGGCGGCGGACCTGACCCTGACATTGAAATATGACTTGAATACCAGCTGCGTCACAGCGATTGAATCCAGCGATTATTGCGCCCAATCAGACAGCAGTCAATATCCGCTGTGGTGGTACGACCCATTAAATTACGTCACAAATGGATGGGAGCAGACAGGTGGAAACACGAGCTGTAATATGTCCGATGATACGATCAGCGTGAAAGTCGATAATACCAGCAGCCCCGGACTCACTTCAGACCTTAATTTCACGCCATTTGTGGTTGGTTTGCAGCAGCCCGATGGTGTTACACTTTCGCAATTCTCAGCCGCGTTTGATGTTACCTATACTGACTTGAAGTGGATCACCAACAGCGAGATCAACATCAAAGGCTTCCACATCCTCCGCAGCAATTCGGAAAACGGCACCTATTTGCGGATATCACCACTGATTGACGCGATCGGTGACACCTTTATTGGCGGTATTTATACCTATAAAGATTCGGATATCACCTTCAGCCAGACATATTATTACAAGCTTGAAATCATCGGCGAAAACGGTTCAACAGTCCAAATCTTTGGGCCTGTCAGTATCCTGACGTCAACAAACACACCCACCCCCACATTGACCTACACGGTGACCCAGACCAGGACATCAACCCCGACACGCACGCCCTATACAACCCGGACGTCGACACCCTACAGCTATCGTTCGCCGACATCCTATTACCGGCAAAATACATCCACACCAGCAGGTACACCAACCCCTGTGCGCACGTATGGCCCATCCAGTACACCTACGAGGACGCTCAGCTCGACGAGTGGTACAACCACAGCAACCTCCGAATATGACAGCGGCTATCCGGTGGAAACGCAAGTTTCCTGGAGTACCAGTGCATATCCCGCGCCTGATGATGAGATAATTCAAAATACACCAACGCCAACACCTGAAGATGGGTCGGAAGATCAGGAAACAGGTGGAGATCAATCCGGCGATTCAAATGAAGGAGACTCCACAGATGATCATGGGAGGAAATCACGCCCATGGGGATACATCCTGCTAGGCGCAGGCGGTGGGCTTGCACTTTTAATTCTCATCAGTTTGATACTGGTGAAAACACGCTTTTCATAAACTCCAACATCCTTTTTTTTGACTTTTGAATTCATTTGTGCTATTCTTTGCTGGAATTATTACTGCAATCAGGATGAAACTATGCAACGCGAACGGGTATCTGAAAATGTTTATTGGTTCCAAAGTGAAATATATGCCCAGGTTTCAGCAGGGGTAATCGCTGGGCCAAAATGGGCTGTAGTTATTGATACCCTGATGCCTCAGGAAACCCTGACCATGCGGGAATTCATAGACAAGAGTTTGTGCCTGCCGGTCAAGTATGTCATCAACACCCATCACCACGCAGACCACTGCTGGGGGAACTGCTTCTTCAAGGATGCAACTATCATCGGACATGAACGCTGCCGGGAATTACTCCTGAACCGGGCTCCTGCAGCTCTGGAAGTAGCCGCTCAGGACAATCCACTCTATAAGGATTTGACAATTGTCCCACCGCAGATCACATTTTCAGAAGGATTGTACAATCTTCGGATTGGCAAGAAAAATCTGAGCATTTTCCCTGCACCCGGTCACTCAGATGACGGCATCGCTGTCTTTGTTGAGGAAGACAGAATCCTGTTTTCCGGGGACGCATTCATGCCCGTCCCATTCATTGTGGAAGGCGACGTGGAGCAATCCATCGAGACAATCCAGGAGATCTCCAAAATGAGCCTGGAGAATATCATTCAGGGGCATGGAGATATCATCCTACGCGGGGAGATAGAAGAAAAGGCCAAAGAAAATATCACCTATCTAAAGGCTATCCAAAAGGCTGTGCAAACTGCAAAACGCAGGAAAAATCCGATTGAGGTTCTGGACAGCATCGGTGTGGAAGCCTGCGGGAAAAGCCGGATCCTGCTTGGTGGATTGGCAAGCGAACTGCATAAACGCAACCTGCATTACCTTTATTATGAAACTGTAAAATCAGAACAAGAATCACTGACAGAAGTTGAAGCCGGCTAAATTTTAATGAGGCTGACTAGGACCATCAAAGCCAGCATACCAATCGGCTCAGCCCAAAATGCCCACCCCTTCCGCCCTTCTTTCAGCGCGGAGACGATGCTGGTCAGTGCATATGCGATGCCGACCAGGATCAGGCCGGATTGCACAGGCGTCAAAGGAAGATAGTGGAAGCTGATTGTAACTTCTGAGACGATGACCGTGCAGACCATTACCCACATGAAATACCATTCCCGTAAACGAAGAAAAAGCGATCTTGAGATCACCATCAATGCGCCAAAGCCTAACAGAGGCAGTTGTAAATATAAACGCAGGTTCGATGAATAGACTGCAATTGCAAGCAGTAAATATAGCGCAAAAGATAATCCCGTCAAACCAACCATCGCCAGGGGGTATTGGACCTCATCAGAGGAAACCAGGTTATATTCCGCAATAAAAACCGCCAATAAGAGCAAGCTTCCCAACCCAAAGATCACCCACCAAACCATTCCTTCAGGAATTGAATTTAAGGCCACCCCAACTACAAATGCTGTGAGCATGGGAACAATCCAATGTTGTCCATGTTCCCAAAAATGCTTGAATGTCCTGCGTTCAGGATGTGATTGGATCAACCATTCCACGCCTGCGGCAGCCAGGATCACGGTCAGGGTCGTGACGATCGTATTGAAATCAATGGAGAACTCAATCAGAATCCCAAGAAGAGAAAATGACAAAGTTTGACTTGGAAAATTTACAATTTGAGTCAGGGCAAATGCGAGCATTATCGCCGCAGCGACAATGGACAAGCGATCAATATCAGGCAAGGACTTGCGAATCTGCATAGCATCATTTTACCATGACACCTTTTTCATCTCCTAAAACGGTCATCTCATCAATGCCAGGTTATTAAATGAAGCGATTTCGTTTCACCCAGTAAATAAAAAAGCGATAAATAGCCTTTCAAGGTCGAATGTGGTAAAATTCATAGATGTATGAACACAAGTTCTGATATTAAGATAAAAAAGCCAAAGGTCATTGATGCCCTCCGATCTGGGTTCAATACGGTTGCAAGTAAGCCGTTTCTGATCCTTCTCCCTGTGCTTGTTGATCTGTTATTATGGTTCGGCCCAATATGGCGGGTTGATTCCTTTTTTCGACCGCTGCTGAAAAATATCTCAAATATTCCAGGAATGGATGTACCCGAATACGCCGGACTCATCCAGGAATACCAAACCCAGTACCAGCTAGTTTTGAAAAATTTCAATCTTGCCACAACCCTGCGGACGATACCCATCGGGGTTCCTAGCCTGATGATCGCAAAAAGCCCCTTGTTGAATCCCATAGGCAAACCTCTGACAATCGACCTCAGGACCGGCTTCCAGGTAATTGGATTATGGCTCGGTTTCATGCTGATCGGGTTCTTTATTGGGAGTATTTATTACAATAACATCTCACATCAGGTCATCGATGATAATAAAGGAAAACAATTCAGGAACTTGATAAAGTCGTTTATTCAAATCATCATGATCCCGATCTTGCTTGTCATTCTCTTTGCGATTATAAGTATTCCATTGATGTTCGTCATCACGCTGCTCACTATAATCAGTCCAAGTATCGGTGAATTTGGCCTGCTGGCTGCTGGATTGCTCATTTTATGGATCATTATGCCATTGATCTTCACCCCTCACGGTATCTTCCTTTATAAACAGAATTTAATCGCAGCCATGATGACCAGTATCAGTGTTGTGCGTGTCTCTATGGGTAAGACTCTCGGATTCATCCTCCTGAGCCTTGTCCTGGTTCAGGGGCTGGACTATCTCTGGCAAATACCCCCTGTTGATAACTGGCTGCTGATCGTGGGTATCCTTGGTCATGCTTTTATCGTGACTGCCATCATTGCGGCTTCTTTCCATTTTTTCATTGATGCGACCAAGTTCACTCAAACGATCATGAACAACAGGTTGAAATCAATAAAATAGCAATATAAATTTAATAAGATAACGGAGTATATATTTTGTCAAAAGAACCTCTTTCCTATGATGCAAATGACATTCAAGTCCTGGAAGGTTTGGAAGCAGTACGCCGCCGGCCGGGTATGTATGTGGGTGGAACCGACATTAAAGCCCTTCATCACCTGATCTATGAGGTGGTTGATAACTCTATTGATGAAGCGCTTGTCGGTTCATGCAACCGTATTGACGTGGTCATCAATGACGATGAGAGTGTCACGGTAATAGATAACGGACGTGGTATTCCAGTTGACCTGCACCCTGAAAAACAAATCTCCGCCCTTGAAGTGGTGATGACAACCCTTCACGCCGGTGGCAAGTTCAGCGGACGGAGTTACAAGGTCTCTGGCGGACTGCACGGTGTGGGCGTATCAGCGGTAAATGCCCTCTCTGAATGGTGCGAGGTGCGTGTCTTCAGAAATGGTAAAACTTATTTTCAACGCTATGAAAAAGGTATCCCACAAGCACCTGTAAAAGAGATCGGAAAAGCGCCAAAGAACCAGACGGGCACCATCACAACATTCAAATACGACACCACCATATTCAAAGGCGACTTTTCATACAAATTCGATACCCTGGCACAGCGTTTCAGGGAGATGGCTTTTGTCACCCGCGCAGTGACGATCAACCTGGTCGATAAACGCGATGAAAAGGAAATCACCTTTTATTTTGAAGGCGGCATCTCTTCCTTTGTGAAGTACCTGAACTTGAATCGGGATCCCCTGCATGACGTGATCTTCTTTGAAAAGGAAATAGATGATATTGGTGTTGAAGTCGCCATCCAATATACGGGATCTTATTCCGAATCGGTTTATGCCTTCGCCAACACCATCAACACCATTGACGGTGGAACGCATCTGACAGGCATTCGGATGGCGTTGACCCGCTGCATCAACGACTACGCCAGGAAAAACAGCCTGCTGAAGGACTCGGACAGCAACTTCTCCGGTGATGATACACGCGAAGGCCTTACGGCGATCGTCAGCATCAAGCATCCTGACCCCCAGTTCGAAAGCCAGACAAAAGTAAAGTTGATGAACCCGGAGGTTCAAACCTACGTCCAGCAGGTTGTCAACGATGGATTCAGCAGTTTTCTAGAACAGAACTCATCCACCGCCAAGAAGATCATCCAGAAATGCCTCACCTCCGCACGGGCCCGTGCGGCTGCCCGAAAGGCTCGTGACCTCGTTATCCGTAAATCAGCCCTGGAAAGCCTAACCCTGCCGGGTAAACTGGCAGACTGCTCAGAACGCAACCCTGAACGGACAGAACTCTATATCGTTGAGGGTGACTCAGCTGGTGGTTCCGCCAAACAGGGCCGTGACCGTCACTTCCAGGCCATCCTGCCGCTGCGCGGCAAGATCCTCAATACCGAACGCGCCCGGCTGGATAAGATCCTGAATAACAATGAGGTCAAAGCCTTGATCTCCGCATTAGGTACCAGCATTGGGGATAATTTCAGTCTGGAAGGGTTAAGGTATCACCGCATTGTGATCATGACGGACGCCGATGTAGATGGCGCACACATCCGAACGCTCCTGCTGACCTTCTTCTTCCGCTATATGCAGCCGCTGATCGAAGCAGGGCACCTCTTCATCGCCCAGCCGCCGCTTTATTTGGTCTCGCATGGTAAACAAAAGCAGTATGTTTACACGGATGAAGAGATGGAAAGTCTGAGTAAAGAGATCACATCCAACGGCGGTAAGTTCTCCCTGCAGCGCTACAAGGGCCTTGGGGAGATGAACCCCGATCAACTTTGGGAGACAACCATGAACCCGGAGAATCGCACGCTGCTGCAGGTGAATGTCGAGGATGCTGCTGAAGCGGACCGCACGTTTGATATGCTCATGGGCGCTAAAGTCCCCCCGCGCCGCCGCTTCATCCAAACCCATGCCAAAGAAGTCAGGAACCTGGATATATAAAACAAATCAATGAAAGACGACAGGCTGCATTTTTGAAATGCAGCCTTTTTTTATCGTGTACGTCGACTTTAGAAAGCATTTTGAGAACAATCCAAACCCGCAACACAAATCATGCGTTGACCCAACGTTCTTTGAAGTGAACAAAAAACAAGTATGATATAATTCCTTTTTCGTCCAATCATTTATCATTTAAGAAATCCATCATGAAAGCCTTTCTTGCGACGATCAGAATCTCGTTCCGGCGCCAGCTTACCTATCGCGCTGCGAACCTATCCGGACTGGCAACCAACCTTATGTTCGGTTTCTTCCGCGCATCCGTGCTGATCGCCCTTTACGACCAGCAAACCTCCGTCAATGGTCTATCCATCCAGGGCGCGGTCACCTACGCCGGGATGACCCAGGCCCTGATCGGCTTCCTGAGCTTCTTTCACTGGTATGACATGATGCACACCGTCTATGACGGGCAGGTCGGTTCGGACCTGTTAAAGCCGTTCAATTTCTTCGGTTACTGGCTGGGCGTGGATACCGGTCGCGCCTTGGGAACTTTCCTCACCCGCAGCCTGCCCATCTTCGTCCTCTTTGCCTTGTTCTACGATATCGTCCTGCCCCATTCCATATTACAATGGGGCGCGTTCATCCTATCCATGACCTTGGCGCACCTGATCAGCTTCGCCTGGCGGTTCCTGGTCAACCTGGCGTCGTTTTGGACGCCAAATGCCCTCGGCATCGGCCGGTTTGCGTTCGGCCTGAGCTGGATCTTCTCCGGTTTCTTCATGCCGCTGGCGCTCTTCCCGGATTGGCTGGCAGAAATCTGCCGGCTGACGCCTTTCGGGGCAACGGTGTATCTCCCTATCCAGATCTTCCTGGGGAGCAGTTCGGAGGGAACGACCCTGAACAGTTTGCTGCTCCAGGTGTTCTGGGTCATCGCATTGGTCTTAGTGGACCAACTCATCCTGGCGCTTGGCGTCAGGAAATTGGTCATCCAGGGAGGCTGAGTTGCGACGCTCCTTCTCTCTCCTGTTTAGGCTGCTGCGGATCCAAATCCGATCTCAACTTCAGTACCCCACATCTTTCATCTTTGATGTGATCAGCAACACGATTGTCATGGGGTCATTCTTCGTCGCTTTTGCCCTGACGATCAGCCGGTTCGATAATATCAGCGGCTGGACGATCGGCGAAGTTGCTTTCATCTGGGGAATCACAGAGTTCAGCTTCGGGATGATGGATATGGTCTTCAGTGGCTTCGATTACGACACGTTTGGCCCGTTGATCCGCAAAGGCCAATTCGACCAGCTTTTATTACGCCCGGTAAACATCACCCTGCAGGTCCTGGGATCGCGCTTCGTCCTGCGTCGATTGGGAAAGATAGCCGAAGGCTTGATCATCTTCTTCTATGGGCTCAGCCTGATCGAAGTCCACTGGACGATCTATAAAATCATGTATATCCCCATCCTTTCCATCAGCCAGGTGCTTTTTTTCGGCAGCCTGTTCATCATCGGCGCAACCACGACCTTCTGGACCATGGAACGGCTGGAAATCCTCAACATCTTCACCTACGGCGGCAGCGAGATCATGTCCTATCCCATCCATATCTTCCCCCGTGCCATCCGGCTGATCTTCACGTTCCTGGTACCCGCAATTTTCATGAGTTACTTCCCCGCGGTCTACATCCTCGGGAAACCTGACCCACTGAATGCACCGGGTTTTACTGCATTTCTCGCACCAATAATTGGGATCGCCATGCTGTTCCTCTCCTTGAGGTTCTGGCAATTCGGCATCCGAAATTACCAGAGTACAGGAAGTTAAACATGGAACCGATCATTCAAGTGAACCAGTTGTCAAAGTCTTTCAAGGTCTACCGCGATCATAAAGGCTATTTTGGAGCTCTATTCAACCTGTTTGACCGCAAGTACGACCTGATCAAAGCGGTTGACCGGATCGATTTCAAGATCCATCCCGGCGAGCTGGTCGGATATATTGGCCCCAACGGCGCGGGCAAGTCCACCACAATCAAAATGCTCACCGGGCTGCTCGTCCCGACCGATGGAGAGGTTGTGATCAAGGGTTGCATCCCCTGGAAGCATCGTAAACAGTACGTCAGGGACATTGGGGCTGTCTTTGGCCAGCGCACGACCCTCTGGTGGGACCTGCCGCTTAGGGATTCCTTCGACCTCCTCAAACATATCTATGAAATCCCGGACGATGTCTTTTCAAAGAACTTCAACCTCTTCCGCGAGATCCTTGACCTGGATGCATTCATGAAGGTTCCTGTCAGGGGACTCTCGCTGGGTCAGCGGATGCGCGCTGACCTGTGCGCAGCATTACTACACAACCCCAGCCTGGTCTTCCTGGATGAGCCAACCATCGGCCTGGACATAGTCGCCAAACAGCGCATCCGCGAGTTCATCCAATACATCAACCAGGAAAGGCACACGACCATCCTGCTGACCACCCATGATATTTCTGATGTATCCAAACTATGCGAAAGAGTCCTGATCATCGATCATGGGAAGATCCTTTTTGACGGCAGGTTGAATGACCTGCTGGCGGAATTCGGCGGGAAGAGAATACTGGTTGTTGAATTTGCGGAAGAATATCGCGACCCTTCTCTCGAAGAAACGCAGATCATCGAACGCAACGGCAGCAAGGTCGTCTACAGTTTCGAACGCAAGGCGGTTTCCGCATCAAAACTAATCAATAAATTGTCTCAAAAATATCGGATCAGGGACCTGGAAGTCCAGGACCAGCCCATTGAAGACACGATCCGCCGAATCTACGAGGAACGACTGCTGTATAATCATACCTATGGCAAGGAAGATCCTCCATCTTGACCTGGATGCATTTTTCTGTGCCGTCGAGGAACTGCATGATCCAAACCTGAAAGGTAAGGCCTTTGCAGTCGGCGGCAAAGCGGACCAGCGCGGCGTGGTCGCTTCCTGCTCATATGCCGCCCGCCAGTACGGCATCCACTCCGCCATGCCGATGAGCCGGGCACAACAGCTCTGCCCTGACCTGATCGTTGTCTCCGCACAGCACGGCAGCTATGGCGAAATCTCAAAACAGGTCATGGCGATGATCCAGATCTCTCCCTTTTTCGAACAAATCTCCATCGATGAAGCCTTCATTGAAGTATCCGACCTGCCTGAACCGCTGATCGAGATCGCTGAAGACCTACAGCAACGTGTGAACACAAACCTGCACCTGCCGATCTCCATCGGCGGCGCAACCAACAAGTTGGTGGCGAAAATTGCCAACGATTGGGGAAAATCACAGAATAAAGGTCCAAAGCCGCCAAACACGATCACGATCATCCCTCCCGGAGATGAAACTGGGTTCCTGGCACCCCTGCCGGTGCAGTCCCTGTGGGGAGTGGGTCCCAAAACTGCAAAACGGCTGGGTGAGATCGGGGTCAGGACCATTGGTGAGTTGGCAGAAACACCCGACAGCACCTTGTTGACCCTCTTCGGGCAGTATGGGCCTGACCTGCAGGAAAGGGCAAAGGGCATTGATAACCGTCCCATCGAGACCGAACATAAGGTCAAATCTATCAGCAACGAAGTCACCTTTGCCAGAGACCTGACCGATGAAAGTCAGCTCCTGCAGTGCTTCAGGAGCCTGTCCGAGCAGGTCGGACGCCGGATGCGTAAGGCATCCCTGGCAGGGAGCACCGTGCAGATCAAGCTGCGCTGGTCTGATTTCACCACCATCACACGCCAGTCCACCCTCTCATCTCCTACAAACCTGGATCAAGAAATCTATGAAACAGCCGTAACGCTGTTCAGGTCAAACTGGTCTCAGGGAAAGCCGGTCCGTCTGATCGGCTTAGGTGTGAGCAATCTGGGCCCGCCTGTGCACCAGCTCAGCTTATGGGAAGACGATCACCAGAAAGAATCCGATCTACTGGATGCAGTTGATCGCCTCCGCCAACGTTACGGCAGGGATATCATCAAGCGCGCTCAAACCCTATCCAGGGATGAAAACAATGGGGATATTGAAGAAGACTGAAATAATTACCCACCTGCAATCATGCTCGAATAAAGCTCTACCATCTGGTCTGTGATCAATTCCCAGCTGAAATCCTGCGCATATGCAGCAGCATTTTTACCAAATCTGGTCCGTAGTTCATGGTTGACGAATAACAGACGCAGCTTCTCGGCAAGCGCTTCAGGTGCCTGAGCGGGGACAAAGAAACCTGTCTCGCCGTCTTTGACCAGGTAGGCCAACCCGCCCACCTGCGATGCAACCACCGGTGTACCGCAAGCCATTGATTCCAGAGCGACCATCCCGAAGCTTTCATAATGCGAAGGCACAACAACGACTTCTGCAGCAGAATAATAATAAGGGAGCGTGTTCTGGTCCCGCTTGCCCAGGAAGATCACAATCTCATCCAATCCAAGCTCACGGCATAAGGTCTGGAGCCGTTTCATTTCGCTGGTGATGTCCTGCAATTCCCCTTCCGGGTCACCCCCAATGATCACCAGATAATGCGGGCAAATAAACTGCACGCAATTCTTCTTGAGCTGCGCCATCGCACGGATCAATGTATCCAATCCTTTTAGCGGTTCGATACGCCCGACAAACAATGCCACCCGATCTTCTGTTGGGATCCCAACCGCTTCTTTGGCTTCGTCCTGCGGGATGGGATAGAAGTGATGCGTATCCACACCGGGTGGAATGATCGTAACCTTCTTAGGGTTCATATCGTAAAGCAACTCAAGCTGCAACCGTTCTGCCTCGGTGGCGGCCACGATCCGGTCTGCTGCTTGCATGACAGCCCGTTCTCCATTGATCCTGTATTCACCTTCGCGTTCTTCCGCCGTCCGGCCAACGCGCTGCTTCATCAAGCCCAGCGTGTGAAACATCTGCAGCATGGGGACATGCCACGTATCCTTCAGAACTGCACCGGCTACGCCAGACATCCAGTAGTGTGTATGGATCAAGTCGTAATGGATGTTTTTCCGTCTTGAGAACGCCATGATCCCTTCTGCCAGCTTCCCTGTATACTCAGCAAGTTCTGATTTTGGCAGGTTCGTTTCAGGACCAGCCGGGATATGCACCACTCGGTTGAAGTTTCCCAGGTCATGGGAAACCTGGGGGATGTGTTCGTTCTGTGAGCGAGTAAAGACATCCACATGGACACCCACCCTGCCGAGGAATCGCGCCAGTTCACGGACGTAGACGTTCATCCCGCCGGTATTCTTCCCACCCAGGATTTCCAACGGACAGGTATGGTACGAGATCATGGCAATATTCATCCGCTCATGCTCCATCTAAATTCTTGCAAAGAAATAATCCTTACTGGTATAATCGGTGGCACGCCAACGTAGCTCAGTGGTAGAGCAGACGCTTCGTAAGCGCCAGGTCGAGGGTTCAAATCCCTCCGTTGGCTTCTGAGATGACACAACAGCTTAATAAGCTGTTTTAATTTTAATGGATAATCCGTTTCATTGTTATAATATTATCTAGCAATTCACTTATTACTATTGCTTCTGGTTTTGGAGGATTCTTATGGCAAAAATCTGTGTGATCGGCACAGGATACGTTGGACTGGTTACCGGAACCTGTTTCTCCGACATGGGTCACAAGGTGACCTGCCTGGATATTGACGAACACAGGATCGAGCAGCTACACAACGGCATCATGCCGATCTACGAACCCGGTCTGAAACAGCTCGTTGAACAGAACGTCGACGCTGGACGCCTGGACTTCACCACGAGTTATAAGGAAGCGCTGCGCGATGTTGAGTTCGCCTTCATAGCGGTCGGCACGCCCTCCAGTGATGATGGGGAAGCCGACCTTCAATATGTCCGGATGGCGACCAACTCCATTGCAGTGCACCTCGACCATCCCATTATCATCGTCAATAAATCCACGGTCCCGGTCGGAACAGGCGACCTTGTCTCAGAGATCATCTTCAGCCATAACGGAGATAAGACGCCAAAATTTGCCGTTGTCTCCAACCCTGAGTTCCTCCGGGAAGGCGCGGCTGTCAGTGATTTCATGAATCCTGATCGGGTCGTCCTGGGTTCAACTGATCCTATAGCAGTCCAGAAGGTCGCCGAACTCTACGAAGCCCTCCGCTCACCGATCCTGATCACCGACCTGCGGACAGCGGAGATGATCAAATACGCATCCAATGCCTTCCTGGCAACCCGAATTTCCTTCATCAATGAAATAGCCAACATTTGCGAGTCGCTGGATGCCGACGTGCGCGAAGTCGCCCGGGGAATGGGGATGGACAAACGCATCGGCCCCTCCTTCCTGGATGCGGGATTGGGATGGGGCGGAAGCTGTTTTCCCAAGGATGTGATGGCACTGACACACATGGCGAACACCCGCGGCGCACACCCGCAGCTCCTCCAGGCGGTAATGGATATCAATATGAATCAGCGCCGCCGGGCAGTCAAGAAACTCGAAAAAGCGCTTGGTAACTTGAAGGATAAGACCATTGGTATCCTGGGGCTGAGTTTCAAACCCAACACAGACGACATTCGCTACGCGCCTGCATTGGATATCATCCGCCTGCTCCTCAAAAAGGGTGCTGCCGTCCAAGCATTTGACCCTCAGGCTATGCCGGCAAGCAAGGCTGAAATACCGGAATTAACCCTGTGCCAGAATCCATACGATGTCGCCAATGACGCAGATGCACTCCTCCTGGCAACTGAATGGAACGAATTCAAGTCGCTTGATTTTATGAAGATCAAACAGAATATGTGTGGTTTAGTCATTCTGGATGGACGAAATATCTGGGACGGCCAGGACTTGCGCGAGATGGGCTTTCAGTATATCGGCGTCGGTCTCCCCCAGCAATAATAAATCAAGTCGGGTCCTCAAACCTCATCTATTAGAGCAACCTCATTTTCTATCTCGGTGGATTCTTTTCCTTTTTTACCCGTCAAGTCCAGATCAAAAGCATGCAGCCGGAATAACAGATAGATATTACCGGCAGCCAGGATCACGGAGGCCAGCGCAAGCCAGCCGTATCCAAGACCCAGTTCGGTAATACTGGTTGTGATAACCGTGACCAGCAATTCATCGCCAATTGCTGCCAGCAGCCAGATGGTCTTTTTACGTTTGAACACCTGCAGGATCAGTATAGTCACTGTAATGTGCATGACAAGTGTAGCAATCCGCTCCACGATCCCTGAAAGTGGGATATACGCCGGAACCGCCCAGAGTTGCTCGATCTGCGCGATCACTTCAGGAGCGAGGCTTGAGGAAGTGGGGTCAATATTGATATTGCTCAGCATTGAAATGAATGTGGTCAGCAATGGAAATCCAACCATGATCACACTTTCAATCCCCCCATAACCCAGACCAAACCCGAAGGCCGTTTCTACCGTTTGCAAATCTTCTTTGAGGAACCTCATCCCCAGCCAGCGTATCGTAACGCCAAACAAAACAGCCACCACGATGCTGAGGAAAAGTTGAAGAATGATAAAGGCCCGATCAGATAAAGCCAGGGTTCTATTCTCCACCAGCGCTAATAATCCACTAAAGGTCAGCAAAGAAAATATCTGAACGATGAAATATGCGATTGCGCCATACATCAACACCATCCAGCCCACACCCAACCGCTTATTGATCCAGACTGCTGCCGCAATTGGCAGGGCTATCGTGACCAGCAGTGCAATAACAATTGCTATACTCAAGAAAACCATCATTACCTCATTTCATCTGATCGGTGAGTATGATACGGGCATCCAGGACTTTCGCACCTTGACCTTCCGGAAGCACCAGCAGGGGATTGATCTCCACCTCGGAAATTACAGGGAAATCCAGTGCCAGCTGCCCCAGGCAGCGGATGGCTTCCACAACCGCATCCCGGTCATAGACCGGTCCGCCCCTGTACCCAAGCAACAACTGCCCCGCTTTGGTCGTATGGATCATATCATGCGCCTGTCCCTGAGTCAGTGGGGCGATCCCAAAACCGACATCCTTGAATAATTCCACAAACACACCGCCCAACCCAAACATCATTAACGGGCCAAAGGCAGGGTCGCGACGCATCCCTACGATGACTTCCAATCCTTCAGGTGCCATCTTCTCCACCAGAAAACCTTGGATCTCAGCATCCGCGGCGGCTGTACTAATCCGTGCACGCATGCAGTCAATCGCATCTCTGACCGCTTCTGCCGACTTCAGTCCCAGGGCAATCCCGCCCATATCAGACTTATGCAGGATCTGCGGAGAGACAACTTTTATCGCAACCGGAAAACCCATTTTTCTAGCAATCTCAACCGCCTCTTGCACGTTTCCCGCCAATCCGCCCTCAATCAGGTCCAATCCATATGCTGAAAGGATGGGGCGCGTCTCAGCCTCGCCCAGCGCAAGATTTTTCGCATTTGAGAGCTGCGACATCGTTTTTTGTTTTCCATCGTCAGGAATGCCTGGCTGCGTATATTCCTGCATTCCCTTCGTCAGCCAATCCTTGTAATGGATCATCGCACCAAGCACCTTTCCCGGTACGTCTGGAAAAACGTTCATTGGCACCCGATTTTCATGCAGGACGGAGCGTGCCGTTGCGAGGCTTTGCTCACCGACCATGCAAGCCAGAACCGTTTTCACGGTCTTGTCCGCGTTCTTCACGATGGCGCGCGCCACATCGCCTGGGTTGACCAGTGACTGCGGGACGAGGATCGGGAGGAAAATATCCACGTGATCGTCCTCCAATAATGTTGAGAGGCAATGAGAGAAATCTTCAGGTTCTGCACCGCCCAGCATGTCCACAGGGTTGTTGACCTGTGCGCTGGGGTTCAATTTTTCAGCGAGTATTTCCTGTTTTTCACTGGTGATCTCCGCCAGTTCAAGACCATTTGAAGCCAATGAATCTGATGCGATCGCGGCCGGACCGCCGGCGTTGGTGAAGATCGCCACACGGTTCCCGCTCGGGAGTTCCTGGCAGCTGAACGCCCAGGCAACATCGAAGAGCGAAGACATATCCTGCACTTCGATCACACCCGCCTGCTGGAACGCAGCCTGATAAGCAGTATACGCACCCGCCAGTGAGCCGGTATGCGAAGAGACGGCTTTCGCGCCTGCATCGGTGCGCCCGGCTTTTAAAAGGACGATCGGTTTACTGCGAGAAACCTGGCTGGCTACGCGCAAGAACTTTTCCCCATCCTGGATCCCTTCAATATAAGCTGCAATGACCCTGACCTGTGGGTGTTTCCCGAAGAAGGCGATCATATCCGTCTCATCCACATCCAGTTCATTCCCCAGGCTGGCAAAATGAGAAAACCCGATCTGTTTGTTCGCGATGTAATCCACCACACCCCCACAGACCGCGCCGGACTGCGAAAGGAAACCGATCGAGCCGGTAGCGGGGACACCCTCAATAAAGGTCGTGTTGAGTCCGGTGGTCAGGTCCAACGTGCCGACGCAGTTTGGCCCGATCAGGCGCATACTGTATGACTGTGCGATCTGCCGGCATTCCTCTTCCACGGCCGCCCCGCTCTCCCCCACTTCTCTGAATCCACCTGATATAATGATGGCTGCTTTGATGCCCCGCTCTCCGCAAGCACGCAGCGTACTGGGTGTCATCCCCACAGGGAGAACAATCACCGCAAGGTCAACCGGATCCGGCACAGCGGTAACATCCTGGTAGGCTTTCAATCCCAAAATGACATCCGCCTTGGGATTGACGGGATAAATGCCCCCCTGATACCCATACTGGGTCATATTCTTCAAAATACCATGGCTGAGTTTCCGTGGATTCGTTGAAGCGCCAATAATGGCAACACCCGAAGGAGAGAAAAAGGGCGTCAGATCGCTTGTCATCAAGTTTTTCCTTTCGAGAATTCTCTCTTGTGCGACACTTCGATATTATACCTGAGTTGATCCTCCAGTTTCCCGCTCATATCGAATATAATTAGGTCATGCCTTTGACTCCTGAACAACAAAAACTTCTAGAATATCCCACTACCTCAAAAATATTTCTGCAAGGCATAGCGGGATCGGGGAAAACCACCGCAGCGATCCACTGGCTCAAACAATTAATCACTGCTGGCGTACCCGCGAACGAGATCCTGGTCTTCGTACCGCAGCGAACCCTCGCTGCCCCATTTCAAAACAGCTTCAACGAGGATGAAACCATCGTTAACAGCCTGGTTAATGTCATGACACTGGGTGGGCTTGCCAGACGTATGGTCGATATCTTCTGGCCGGCGGTCAGCAGTCAAACCGGGGTGAAACATCCCAACCTTCCCCCACATTTCCTGACGCTTGAAACCGCCCAATATTATTTGGCACATATCATCCGTCCGCTGATCGAAAAAGAAGGGTACTTCGAAAGCCTGACGGTCAACCGCAACCGGATCTATTCGCAGGTGCTGGATAACCTCAACAAAGCCGCAATTGTTGGTTTCCCGATCCGGGAAATTGGAAGACGCCTGAAAGGAGCCTGGGTGGGGGATACCAGTCAGCTCCGTGTCTATGACGATGTCCAGCACTGTGTGGATCGATTCCGGACATTCTGCCTGGAGAACAACCTACTGGATTTCTCCCTGCAGGTGGAAACCTTCACCAGGCATCTCTGGCCTCTGCCCCTCTGTCGCGATTATCTGACACAGACCTACCATCATCTTATCGTGGATAATGTTGAGGAAGACACGCCGGTTTCACATGACATCCTCAGGGAATGGCTTCCTGCGTTTGAATCAGCACTGATCTTGTTTGATGAAGATGCAGGATACCGCTTCTTCCTGGGCGCTGATGTGGACAGCGGTTTATCGCTGCTAAGCTCTTGCAGCGTCCATCTCAGGTTTCAGGAAAGCCTGGTCTGTGATCCGGGCATTGAACAGTTGAAACTGGGAATCACAAATGCGATTTCTCGCCTTAAAGGCAAACTGTCCGATGGTCATAGCCCCTCCTTTAAATCAATCCAATCCGTCCTGGAGACACCCGAGGGACGCCCGAAATATTTCCCGGCAATGGTACAGTGGGTCGCTGAACGAGTCGCCAGCCTGGTTGACCAGGGCACCCCACCGGAAGAGATCGTTGTCCTGGCCCCCTTCATGCCGGACGTACTCCAATTCTCCCTCTCGCACCAACTGGATATCCTGGGTATTCCCAACCGGACTCACCGTCCCTCCCGCGTGCTCCGCGATGAACCAGCGACGCAAACGCTCCTCACGCTTGCCAGGACAACTTACTCAAGTTGGGGTCTTCTCCCCAAACCGATCAACCTTGCTTATGCGCTGACAAATGCCATCACGAACCTCGACCTGGTCAGGGCACAGCTCCTGACGCTCCATATTTACGATGAAACTTCTGGGGGATTCGCGCTGAAACCGTTCGAACAGGTCCCGGCAGAACGCCGCGAGCGGGTCACGTATCAGGTAGGCGAACGCTACGACCGTTTGCGCAGCTGGCTTGAAGGCGCACAGCAGGAAGACATTGGGCATTTGGATTTCTTCCTGAACCGACTCTTTGGGGAAGTCCTCAGCCAGCCAGGTTTCCGTTTCCATGAAGACCTGGAAAGCGGTAACACGGCTGCGAATCTGGTTGAATCCATCCAGAAGTTCCGCTGGGCTGTCGGTGATCCCCTTGCCGGTGATGAAATATCCATCGGCAGGGAATACGTCCAGATGGTCCAGGACGGGCTAATCGCTGCACAGTATGTGCATGACTGGCAGCGGGAGGATGGGAATGCCGTTTTGCTGCTGCCCGCGTATACCTTCCTGATCAGCAACCATCCAGTGGATGTACAGTTCTGGCTGGACATCGGCAGCCCAAGCTGGTACCAGCGGCTAAACCAGCCCCTCACACAACCCCATGTCCTCAACCGCAATTGGCAGGAAGGGGAAGTGTGGGATGCGGAAGATGAACTTGCTGCCTCGCAAGAGACCCTGCAGCGGCTCTCGCTTGGCTTGTTGAATCGTTGCCGAAAGAAACTCTTCCTCGGAATGAGTGAACTCGATATCCGCGGCTATGAAAATCGGGGCTTGTTGATCCGGGTCTTTCAACATATCCTGCAAAGCGCACAGAGAGGGTCCAGATGACCGATCAAACCATCAGCCTGCGCCCCAGCCAACAGCAGATCATGCATTACAGAGGAGGGAAAATGGGGATCAGCGCGGTCCCCGGCAGCGGCAAGACCTGGACATTATCCTACCTTGCTGCCCGGTTGATCCAATCCGGTGTGATTGGACCCGATCAGGAAATTCTAGTGGTCACGCTGGTGAACGCGGCAGTAGACAACTTCTCCAACCGCATTTCAGCGCAGCTCCAAACTGAAAAGTTGCTTCCAGGGTATGGCTACTGTGTACGCACCCTGCATGGGCTTGCCAATGACATCGTCCGTGAACGCCCTGACCTGGCCGGTCTGGGCACCGGCTACCAGATCATTGATGAGGTCGAGTCTACCCGCATCAAACAGCGCATCTCACAGGATTGGCTGAATACACACATTGATTTCTTCGAACCTTACCTCGAATATGAAATCTACCAAAAAAAGAAGGTCTACGAAAACAAGTACAACCTACCGGCCATGATCCAATCGATTGCCAATGCATTCATCCGCCTGGCGAAAGACCGCCAGCTCACGCCTGCAGGCCTTAGGGCATTATTGGATGAAACGCCCATACCGCTCCCCTTCGTTGAGATGGGGACGGAAATCTACCTGCAGTACCAGGAAGCGTTGAACTACCGCGGCTGTGTGGATTTTGACGACCTGATCCGCCTGGCGCTCCAGTGCCTGAAATCGGATAACTCCCTGCTTGAACTTCTGCAAAAGCGCTGGCCGTACATCCTTGAAGACGAAGCTCAGGATTCGAGTCTCCTCCAGCAGGATATCCTTTCCCTCCTGGCGGGACCTGAAGGGAACTGGGTCAGGGTCGGTGATCCAAACCAGGCGATCTATGAGACTTTCACAACTGCCAATCCCAGGTACCTGCTTGAATTCCTGCAAAGACCGGATGTTGATGAACGCTCTCTCCCTGAAAGCGGAAGGTCAACCCTGAGCATCATCCACCTTGCCAATATGCTGATCGAGTGGACTCGTGATCATCATCCCAATCCGGAAGCCAGATATGCCCTCACCACACCGCTGGTCAAACCCACGCCAATGGATGATCCCCAGCCCAACCCACCAGATTGCCCGGCATGCATTCAACTCATTGACCGCAATTTTTCTCCGGATCAGGAGATCACATTCGTGGTGGACGCAGTGGAAGACTGGCTGGCAGATCATCCCGACAAGACAGTTGCTATCCTCTCGCCGCGCAACAACCGGGGATTCAAATATGTGGATGAGTTGAAACAACGCAAGATCCCCTGCGTCGACAGCCTGCTGAAGTCCACCAGCGCAACAAGACTCTCCACCGGGGCGATTGCCAACATTATGAACTACCTCAGCGACCCCAAATCGAGTGCTAAACTCTCGCTTGCATACATGGTTTGGAGGCGTGGGGAGAGGGAAGACGAAGAGCATTGGAAATTCATCAAGTCCATCGCTAGAACGATCAAAGAGTGCACGCGGGTGGAAAATTACCTCTGGCCATTTGGGAAGTACGACTGGCTGATTGAAGTCGATGAAGCACAGGACGATCCCGGAGTCTATGATGAGCTGCTTGCCTTTAGGGATGTGGTCACACGCTGGCAGCAGGCCATCTTCCTTCCTGTTGACCAATTGCTGCTGACGATCGCCCAGGACCTCTTCCTGGACCCGGTTGAACTGGCACTTGCACATAAACTGTCCACGCTGTTAGGTCAGCTGAACAGCGCTCATCCGGATTGGCGGCTCCCAGAATTCACCGATGAGCTGGCGAATATTGCCCGTAATGAACGGCACTACCTGGGCTTTTCCCAGGAGGACGACGCTTTCAATCCTGACCTTTATCCGGGACAGGTTGCTGTCGCAACCATGCATAAAGCCAAGGGGCTTGAATGGGACTGCGTGTTCCTGACCTCGGTTAACAATTACAACTTCCCCTCTGGAGATGCGTACGACCAGTTCCAATCAGAGAAATGGTTTGTTGAAGACCATCTCAACCTGGAAGCTGAAACAATCGCTCAATTGGAAACGCTCATCAAAGGCGACGCTTATGATTGGTACACCCCTGGCGCGGCTTCGCTGGAAGCCCGCCAGGAATTCATCCGAGAGCGGCTGCGGCTCTTCTTCGTTGGTGTCACCAGGGCGCGCACCTGGCTGACCGTTACCTGGAACACAGGCCGTGGTTCGGGTAGGAATGTCGCTGCCCTTCCATTCCTGGAACTAATCAACACCATGGAAAGAAGACCATGAACCTTCCTCAGGACTTTAATTTCACCCAATCCAACCTTCAGGATTATGTGGATTGTCCCTACCGCTTCTATATGAAATATATCCTCCGGACAAAGTGGCCGGCGCTGGTTGTGGATGATGCCCTTGAATTTGAAGAACGCAGCCAGACCGGCGCACGCTTCCACCGGTTGATCCAACAGTACCTCCTCGGTGTTCCTGAAAGCCGCCTGGCAGAGATGGCGGAAGCCGATCCAAATCCCGAAGTTGTTAATTGGTGGGAGGATTTCCTAAAGGTCGTTCCTCCCCTTTTGGAAGGAGATCGCTCGATTGAAATTACACTTGGCGCAAACGCTTTCGGAAAACACCTGCTGGCGAAATACGACCTGATCCTAGCGAAGCAGGATGGCAGCCTGTCCATCTTTGATTGGAAAACCTCCAGGGTACGGGCGAAGAAGAACTGGCTGCTGGACCGCATCCAGACGCGTCTCTATCGCTGGATGCTCCTTCAGACAGGGGCCGCACTCACAGGGCGGGTAACCATCCAACCCAATCAGGTAACCATGCACTACTGGTTCACAGCTTCCCCAGAAGAACCCGTAACGCTGCCTTACAACCTTGATGACTGCGAAAAAGACCATACCTATTTCAAGAGTCTGCTTGAGGAAATCCAGGCCAAAGCCGAAGGAGATTTCAGCCACACCGAGGACACACGCAGGTGCAAGTATTGTGTTTACCGTTCCCACTGCGACCGGGGGATCGAAGCCGGCGATCTGGATTCCTTTGAGGGCTTCGATGAGGAAGCCGTGGAGTCCGCATTCGACATTGATTTTGATGAAATAGAAGAGATCGAGTTCTAATGGCCCAAGAGAAGAACTGGACCATCCTTGAACCCTTCCCGATTCCTGAAGATTTCCAGGCTGCGATTAGGGGGCATCCACTTGTAGCACAGACACTTATCCAGCGTGGTTATCGCACCATCGAAGCTGCCCGGGCTTTCCTAGACCTGGATGCCTACCAACCGACACCTCCAACCGAACTTCCCGATATGGAAACCGCCTGCGGTCTGCTGGTAAACGCCCTTGAGGAGGGTAAACGAATCCTCGTCTGGGGAGATTACGACGTGGACGGCCAAACTGCGACCACGACACTGGTTGAAGGACTGCGTGAACTGGGCGGCAGCGTGAACTACCATCTCCCCGTCCGTGCTGAAGAATCCCACGGGATTACACGCGGGGTGCTGGAGACTTACCTCCAGCATGGGTTCGACCTCTTCCTGACCTGCGATACTGGTATTTCCGAACATGAGAACGTCGCCCTCCTCCGTGAAGCCGGGAAGACCGTGATCGTCACCGATCATCATACATTGGGGAAATTCCTTCCTCCGGCGGATGCAGTGATCAATCCCCAACGCTTACCTGAAGACCACCCTCTCCGCACACTTCCGGGGGTAGGTGTGGCGTATCAATTGATGGACGCATTGTTCAATGCGATGGGACATCGCTTTGATTCAGACCGTTACAGCGAGCTATCTGCCCTGGGGATCGTCGCCGATGTCGCCGCGCTCTATGGGGACACCCGGTATCTCCTGCAGAAAGGTCTGGCTTCTCTCAGAAGGACCCGGCGGGTTGGTCTGCAAACCATCTATGACTACGCTGGATTGAACCCGCTCCACCTCAATGAAGAACATATCGGTTTTCAAATAGCTCCCAGGCTCAACGCCGTGGGACGCATTGGGGATGCCAACCCGATCGTAGAACTCCTGACAACAACGGACGCGGGCAGGGCAAGGGTGCTGTCGACACAGATCGAAGCCATGAATATGAAACGGCGGTTCGTTACGCGCCAGGTGGAGAAAGCAGCCGAATCGATGCTGCAATCCTCACCGGAAGACCGGCACGCCCCGGCAATTGTCCTTTATCACCCGGGCTGGCCAGGTGGTGTGGTCGGTGTTGTCGCCGGACACCTGGCCGAACGCTACAACAAACCGGCTATCCTCCTGACAGGTGAAGATCGAATCCATGGATCAGCTCGATCCGTCCAAGGGATCAACATCACCGATGCCATCGCTTCTCAGGCAGACCTGCTGAACTCATTTGGCGGTCACCCGATGGCAGCCGGGATGTCAATGCCTGCATCGGTTTTCCCCACCTTCAAACGCGGTCTTCTCTCAGACGTTGAAGAAAAAAGCCGCCAGGTCGAGATCAAATCAGAATTGGAGATATCCGCGGTCCTGGCTGTGGATGAGATCAACCTGGATTTTATAGATCAAATCCAACGGCTAGCCCCCTTTGGCCCGGGCAACCCACCCCTGAACTTCATGATCAAAGACCTGACCCTGATCTCATCAAGCTCTGTAGGCAAACAAGGCGAACACCGGCAGGTCCTCGCTGCTGACGAGTTTGAGAACCAGCAGCGGTTGATCTGGTGGAACGGTAGCGACGAACCGCTTCCGGAAGCTCAATTTGACCTGGTCTGTCGGCTTTCAAAGTCCGATTACAAAGGCGATCCCCAGGTCAACGTAGAATGGAAAGATTTCCGCCTTTCTGAAAAGGGCATTAAAACGGTGGAAAGCAGGCATTTCCAATGGATCGACCACAGGAATGCTGTTTCTCCCGCGTCCATTCTGAACCGCATCTTGAAAACTCATCCCGATGCTCAGGTATGGGCAGAAGGACAGGACTCCGATGGAATTCAAGGTCTGAGCAGGCTTGAACTGAGTGCTTGTGAGACCCTGGTCATCTGGACAGCCCCCCCTTCCCTAAGTGTCCTTAATGATGTAATCCAGCACGTCTCACCCAGGCAGGTTTTCGTCGTAGGTCAGTCTCGCTTATCAGACAGCTATGGCGAATTTCTGACTCGGGTCGCGGGTATGGCAAAATATGCCATCCGACATAAGAACGGACAGGCGACACTGGATGCCCTGGCATGTGCCTGCGCCACCGAACAGGACGCAGTCCGTGTCTGCTTGCAGCTCTGGGAAGCAAAAGGTGAATTTTCTGTTGAATTCAATGTTGGGGAAATTCACCTGACAAAAATCAACAGGGCGCCTGATTTAAAAGTCGTCGAAATCCTGGAGGAAATTCTACGAAGTATGCTGGCTGAAATTCAAGCATTCAGAAGGTGTTTCAAAGTAGTAGATCTTGATACTCTCAGCTGATAATATTGAAATTAGCTCAATTGGTGGACAAACCTCATTTAACTACCCAAATAGGCTTGCCCATCCAGCATGATTCAGCTATGATTATTGTTGCTGTTTGTTATGAAACGGTTATAATATATTGAATCCATTACAATTTCGATTTGAGTAATCCTATGCATATCCTTTATTTACTCTTCAGTTTAATTTGTTTCCTTGAAGTTATCGTCCTTATCCTTCACTATCGTAAAGGGAACACACATAGGGGCTTTATCTGGTGGTACGGAAGCGTATTCTTACTCAGTCTATATTTCCTATTCATTTTTTTCAATTCCGTTTACGATTTAAGCGCTCCCTTTTATCTGATTAAGAACTTACTGGTTACCACCAGTTCTCTCCTTGTGTACATCGGTATGCTG
>Ga0272443_10001291_pt1 | contig 37761 bp, 28 predicted proteins | sample SSMAcet12_FD_193581 | JGI IMG/M metagenome (GOLD analysis project Ga0272443, IMG submission 193581) | Marine sediment archaeal communities from Little Sippewissett salt marsh, Falmouth, MA, United States - SSM-Acet-12 | ecosystem: Environmental > Aquatic > Marine > Wetlands > Sediment ...
CTTCACACTAGGAATTTTGGGCCTGCGGGGGGCTTTGGGCTTCGTCCAGAGGCCGGCGGGAGCATCGGTAATTGGGGATAGGCTCTTACGAGCCCACTACGAACGAGCGACGAGGCACGGGGCCGGCCTGTCAAGTTGGCGTGCCGGAGGGGCAGCCGCCCTGCCGGAATTGGCATCGAACAGGCTTTTTGTGGGTAAACCGGGCAGGTCCGCCCAGTTCACACAAACCACAACCCATTTCCCTGCAATTACTTACACACGCGCCGCCATTTTGGCCAGCGAGACGCCGATAACTGGTATATTTTTTGCACACTCGGTTCTGGTCTAGGCGTAATCCATTGACCTAAAACGTGTGTGACGCATGCAATTTTGAAGGAGGCACGCAACTATGGCAGTGAAAGAATTGGCGTTCGAAGCTGAGGCACGAGCGAGCCTGTTGGCCGGGGTGGAGAAGCTGGCCCGCGCGGTCAAGGCGACGTTGGGCCCGCGGGGACGCAATGCGGTCATCGATAAGAGCTGGGGTGGCCCGAACGTGACGAAAGACGGCGTGACCGTGGCTGAAGAGGTCGAGCTGAGCGACAAGAACGAGAATATGGGGGCCAAACTGGTCAAAGAGGCCGCCAGCAAAACGTCGAAGATCGCCGGCGACGGGACCACGACCGCGACCGTGCTGACCGAGGCGCTTTTTCGCGAAGCCTACAAGAATCTGGCGGCCGGGGCCGACGCCATGGCGCTGAAACGCGGGATGGAGGCCGGCGCCCAAGCCGCGACCAAGAAGCTCCAGACCCTGGCCAAGCCCGTCGACATCGCCAAGACCGACGACATCGTCAACGTCGCCTCCGTCTCGGCCAACAACGATCGCGAGATCGGCAAGATCATGGCCCAAGCCTTCCAGCGCGTCGGTAAAGACGGCGTGATCAGCGTAGAGGATGGTAAGGGCTTTGAGACGTACGTCGATTTCGTGGAGGGGATGCAGTTCGACCGCGGGTACATGTCGCCGCACTTCGTGACCGACCAAGACAAGATGGTGTGCGAGCTGGAGAAGCCGTTCATCCTGGTCCACGAAGAGAAGATCAGCAGTGTCGGCAAGCTGGTGCCCGTGCTGGAGAAGGTGGCCCAATCGAAGCGCCCGCTCCTGATCATCGCGGAAGACGTCGAGAGCGAAGCCCTGGCGACGCTGGTGGTCAACAAGCTCAAGGGCGTGCTGAAGATCGCGGCCGTCAAGGCCCCCGGCTACGGCGACCGCCGCAAGGCCATGCTCCAGGACATCGCGGTCCTGACCGGCGCCGAAGCCATCTTCAAGGATCTGGGCGTCGAACTGGACAACATCGAGCTGTCGCAACTCGGTCAGGCCAAGAAGATCACCATCGACAACGACAACACCGTCATCGTCGAAGGCGCCGGCTCGCAGGACGCCATCAACGGCCGCATCAAGCAGATCAAGGACGAGATCGAAATCACCACCAGCGATTACGACCGCGAGAAGCTCCAGGAACGCCTGGCCAAGCTCACCGGTGGCGTCGCCCAGATCAACGTCGGGGCCGCCAGCGAAGCCGAGATGAAGGAGAAGAAGGCGCGCATCGAAGACGCCCTGCACGCCACGCGTGCCGCGATCGAAGAAGGCATCGTCCCTGGCGGCGGTGTCGCTCTGGTCCGCTGCATCGATGCGGTCACCAGCCTGAAGCTCAAGGGCGACGAGAAGACCGGCGCCGACATCCTGGCCAAGGCGATGCGGATGCCCTGCTACTACATCGCCTACAACGCCGGTGCGACCGCCAACCTCGTGGTCAGCAAGGTCGCTGAGGGCAAGGACGGCTTCGGCTACAATGCCGACACCGACACCTACGAGGACCTCTTCAAAGCCGGTGTGATCGATCCGGCCAAGGTCACGCGCATCGCTCTGCAGAACGCTGCCAGCATCGCGGGTCTGCTGCTGACCACCGATTGCATTGTCACCGAGAAGCCCAAAGAGGCCGATGAAATGCCCGGCGGCGCGCCCGGCATGGACGGCATGGGCGGCATGGGTGGCATGGGCGGCATGGGCGGCATGGGCGGCATGATGTAATACCGGCAGCCCATCACCGAAAGGTCACTCATGACTTGGCCCGTCAAGAATCGGGAACAGAGGATCGAAGGAGTGAATCGCATGACAAGAACGACACTTAGGCAATCGGTCGTCATCGGCACCGTCCTGTGCGGCTTCGTGTTGGCCACCTTCGCGGGTGGTTGTCTCGAGAGCTTTGCCCTCGGTTCGGGAGAGAAGAAGCCCCTGACCGACGATGAACGGATGGAATGGTGGCGCGACGCGCGTTTCGGCTTGTTCGTGCATTGGGGCCTCTACGCGGTCCCGGCCGGCACCTACAAGGGCAAACGCATCGATGGGATTGGCGAGTGGATCATGCATCGCGCGCAGATCCCGGTCGAGGAATACGAGAAGTACGCCGCGGCCTTCAATCCCGTCGGATTCAATGCCGACGAGTGGGTTCGCCTGGTCAAGCAGGCCGGCATGAAGTATATCGTCATCACCAGCAAGCACCACGACGGCTTCTGTCTCTGGGACTCAGCGGTGACCGACTACGACATCATGGATGCCACGCCGTTCAAGCGGGACATCCTGGCCGAACTGGCGAAAGCCTGCAAGAAGCACAAGATCAAGCTGTGCTTCTATCACTCGATCATGGACTGGCATCACCCCGACGCCCAGCGGCCCTTCTACCCCAACTACAACGACACCAAGCGGTCCAACCCCAACTTCGAGCGCTATGTCGAGACGTACATGAAGCCGCAACTGGCTGAGCTGCTCGCCAAGTACGGCCCGCTCGGCGTGCTCTGGTTTGACGGCGAATGGATCAAGGACTGGACCGAGCCGCAGGGCAAGGCCTTGTACGCCTGGCTCCGCGACCTCCAGCCCGACCTGATCATCAACAACCGGGTAGGGAAAGGTCGCAAAGGCATGGAAGGCCTCAACAAGAGTGACGACGAGTATGCCGGTGACTTCGGCACACCCGAGCAGCAGATTCCCGCCACGGGGCTGCCCGGCGTGGACTGGGAAACCTGCATGACCATGAACGACACCTGGGGCTTCAAAGCCTACGACGACAACTGGAAGTCCTCCGAGGATCTGATCCGCAAGCTGGTCGACATCACCAGCAAAGGAGGCAACTTCCTGCTCAACGTCGGGCCCACCCCCGAGGGTCTCATTCCGCAACCCAGCATCCAGCGGCTCAAGGTCATCGGCGACTGGATGGCGGTCAACAGCGAGAGCATCTATGGCACCACTGCCAGCCCCATCGGCAAGCCCGACTGGGGACGCTGCACCGCCAAGGGCGACAAGCTCTACCTCCACGTTTTCGACTGGCCCAGCAACGGCAAACTCGAGGTATCGCTGGCCCAGGCGGATATCGCCAAGGCCTATCTGCTGGCCGACAAAAAGAAAAGCGCCCTGCCCGTTGCAGCCCACGGTGACACGCTCACCGTCTCGCTGCCGGGAGAGGCACCAGACGCGGTCGCCAGTGTGATCGTGCTCGTACAAAACACGAAATAAAAGGACAAACAAGCTCTAAGCAAGAACACTTGTTGGTGAAGGAGTAACACGATATGAAGCTCAAACCATTGGACGACAGAGTGGTGATCAAACCGTTGGAAGCCCAGGACAAGACCGCCGGCGGCATCTTCCTGCCGGATACCGCCAAGGAAAAACCCCAGATTGGTAAGGTCGTGTGGATGGGCCCGGGCAAGGTCCTCGACGACGGCAAGCGTGCGGCGATGTCGGTCAAGAAGAATGACGAAGTCGTCTACGGCAAGTACATGGGCAACGACGTCGAGATCGACGGCCAGAAGTACGTGATCCTCCGCGAGAGCGATCTGTTGGGCATCGTCGAGAAGTAGATTGGGATGAGAATAGCCTTATGTCCCGGCCTGCCGGGAAGGATGTACAAGTAGAGGGAACAAGAAAATGGCAAAGCAATTGATGTTTGACGATGCAGCACGGACGGAACTGCGGGACGGCTTGAAAGAGCTGGCCGCGGCGGTCAAGGTGACGCTCGGCCCCACCGGCCGCAACGTCGTGCTGCACAAGAGCTGGGGCTCACCCAAGGTGACCAAAGACGGCGTCTCGGTGAGTAAGGAAATCGAACTGCCCCAACCGTTCAAGAATATGGGCGCCAAGATGGTCAACGAGGTCGCCAGCAAGACCTCCGACGTCGTGGGCGACGGTACCACCACCTCCATCGTCCTGGCCGAGGCCATCTACCAGGAAGGCCTCAAGCACGTCGCCGCCGGCAGCAACCCCATGGCCATCTACCGCGGGATCAGCAAGGCCGCCGAGACCGCCACGAAGTTCATCAGCGACGCCAGCGTCCCGGTCAAGGGGCACAACGACATCGCCAAGGTGGCCGCCATCAGCGCCAACAACAATGCCTCCGTCGGCGAGATCCTCGCCCAGGCGATCGACGCCGTCGGTAAAGAAGGCGTCATCGAGGTTGAGGAAGGCAAGGGGATGGAGAACGAACTCAATGTCGTCGAGGGCATGCAGTTCGATCGCGGCTACATCTCGCCCTACTTCGTGACCAGTGCCGATACACTGGAAGCGGTGCAGGAAGACGCTTACATCCTGCTGCACGAGAAGAAGATTTCCAACGTGCGCGAGTTCATCCCGCTGCTGGAGAAGGTGGCCCAGGTGGGCAAGCCGCTGCTGGTGGTAGCCGAAGATATCGAGGGCGAAGCCCTGGCCGCTCTGGTCATCAACCGCCTGCAAGGCGTCCTGAAGATCTGTGCCGTCAAGGCCCCTGGCTTTGGCGACCGGCGCAAGGCCATGCTCCAGGATCTCGCCATCCTCACCGGTGGCCAGGTCATCACCGAAGACCTCGGACTGAAACTCGAAAGCATCGAGCTGGCGCAACTCGGCCAGGCCAAAAAGGTCGTCGTCAGCAAAGACAACACGACGATCATCGAAGGCGGCGGCAAGAAGAAAGACATCAAGGCCCGTTGCGACCAGATCCGCAGCCAGATCGAGAAGACCACCAGCGACTACGACCGCGAGAAGCTCCAGGAGCGTCTGGCGAAGTTGACCGGTGGCGTCGCGGTTATCAACGCCGGGGCGGCGACCGAAACGGAGATGAAGGAGCGTAAGGACCTGCTCGACGACGCGTTGCACGCGACGCGCGCCGCGACGGCCGAGGGCATCATCCCCGGTGGCGGCGTCATCTTCCTCAAGGCCATCAAAGAGGTCGAGAAGGCCCGTGCCAAGGCCCGTGGCGAAGAGAAGATCGGCTTCGACATCGTGGTCAACGCCCTGAAGGCCCCCACCACCCAGATCGTCGACAACTCCGGCGCGCAGGGCGACGTCGTCGTGGCCCAATTGCTGGAGAAGCTGGAGAAGGACAAGAGCATCGGTTACGATGCGAACACTGGCGAATTCGTCGATATGGTCAAGGCCGGGATTATCGATCCGGCCAAGGTCGCCCGCACCGCCCTGGAGATGGCGGCTTCGGTGGCCGGCCTGATGCTGACGACGAATGTGCTCGTCACCGACCTGAAGGATGAAGACGAGGAACCGATTGCCGGTTCCGTACGCTAGATAGTGAGGATTGTCGTGCCCCCGCCTCCGCGAGGGCAGGCTGTATTGCGTGATGCGTATTGCGTGACAGGCAAGATAGCCTCACACGCAATACGCAGTACGCGATACGCACAACGCAAGACGAACTTATGGCCAAACGCGATTACTACGAAGTTCTGGGCGTCGAGAAGAAAGCCTCGGCCGACGAGATCAAGCGCGCCTACCGGCGCATGGCGATCAAGTACCACCCAGACAAGAACCCGGGCGACAAGGAGGCCGAGGCCAAGTTCAAGGAGTGCGCCGAGGCCTACGAGGTGCTCAGCGACGACGCCAAACGCCAGCAGTACGATCAGTACGGCCATGAAGGTCTGCGCGGCCAGGGCATGCACGACTTCTCGCGCATGAACGTCGATGATATCTTCAGCATGTTCGGCTTCGAGGACTTCTTCGGCGGCATCTTCGGTGGCGGTGGCGGTCGTCGACGCAGCGCGCGCCGTGGCGGCCCCACCCGTGGCTACGATCTCGAGACCGGCGTCGAGCTGACGCTGGACGAGATCGCCAAAGGCACCGAGAAAACCATCGAGTTCACCCGGCAGGATCGGTGTGGCCAGTGCGAGGGCTCCGGCGCCGCCAAAGGCAGCAAACCCAGTCGCTGCTCTTTGTGTGGGGGCTCGGGCCAGGTCGCCAAAGGTGGTGGGTTCTTTCAAATGGTCTCGGCCTGTCCCCAGTGCCACGGCAGCGGGCAGATGATTACCAAGCCGTGCAGCAAGTGCAAGGGCTCGGGCCGCGTACCGCGCAAGCGCAGCGTCAAGATCAAAGTCCCGGCCGGCGTCCATGAGGGCCAGGGCATCCGCGTCGCCGGTGAAGGCGAACCCGGTCAGCACGGCGGCCCCAACGGCGACTTGTACTGCTACGTACGCGTCAAGCCGCACGAATTCCTCGAACGCGACGGAAATAACCTGATCGCGGTCGTCCCCATCACGTTCACGCAAGCCACGCTGGGGACCACCATCGATGTGCCCAGCCTCGACGGGACCAAGCAGCTCAAGATTCCGGCTGGCACCCAATATGGGAATCTCTTCCGCATCCGCGGCCAGGGCCTGCCCGATCTTCGTTCCGGCCGCACCGGCGACCAGCTCGTCCAGGTGACTATTGAAACACCAACCAATCTGAACGACCGGCAGGAAGAACTGCTGCGCGAGTTCGCCGAAACGGAAAACACCAACGTCTCCCCCAAATCACAAGGGTTCTTCGAAAAGCTGAAGCGACATTTCGGTAACCACTGATGAGAGAGAAGAAGATAAAGACCAAGAACGAAGACGCCAAGGCAATGGGCGAAAAGATCGAAGCCCTGCAGCAGGAGCTGGAAAGCGTCACGAAGGAGCGTGACGAGTTGCTCGGCAAGCTCCAGCGCGTCAGCGCCGACTACGCCAACTTCCAGAAACGCGTCCCCAAGCAGGTCAGCGACTCGGTGGCTTACGAGAAGGAGAGCATCATCAAGACGCTCCTGCCGACCCTGGACAACTTCGAACATACGCTCCAGAAATCGCATGCGGCCGAGAGTGTCGATATCGTCCTGGAAGGGGTCCGCATCATCTACGACCAGATGGCCGGCGCCCTGAAATCGCACGGGGTCGAACAGATCCACGCGCAAGACGAAATGTTCGACCCGGCCCAACATGAGGCGATGATGCGTAAGGAAGACCCGGAACAGGCCGATGGCGTTGTTCTCGAAGAATTTCAAAAGGGTTACCGGCTTAACGGCCGCGTGATCCGGCCCAGCAAAGTTGTCGTCAATCGGTTGCCGGGGCAAAGCCCCCCGCCGGAAGAGACGCCCCCATCACCGGAAGAAACGCCCGAACAGGCCACGGATGAGGCAGAGAAGTCTTCGGAACGTGAAACAGAGACGGAGTAACCGCGATGCCGACCTACGATTACGCCTGTGAGAAATGCGGGCACCGATTCGAAGAATTTCAGAGCATCACCGCCAAGCCGCTGCGCAAGTGTCCCGAGTGCGGCAAAATGGCGCTCAAGCGACTGATCGGCGCCGGGGCCGGGATTATCTTCAAAAGCTCGGGCTTCTACCAGACGGACTACCGCAGCGATAGCTATAAGAACGCCGCCACCAAAGACAACGGCGGCGCCAAGAAGACGGGCAAAACCGACAGCAAGGCAGGTTCGACCTCCACGGAAGCCAAACCCAAGGCGACCTCCACGGAGAAGAAGAAGTCGGCCTGACGCCTGCCGTTCGTCGTGCGATCATCAGCGCATAGAGAAGCAACGCCTCACGGCGTCACTACAAACCGGTTAGGAAGCCCCGGTGCGAAACGGAATCGCCAAGACGTGTGTCAGTAGCATGCTGGTGGCCGCCCTGCTGCTAAGCGGTTGCGGTCAGAGTCACTCGACCGGCAGCGAGCGCGTTGCCCCGGAACTGCTGACCCCGCCCCACGAATTCCCCCAGAGTCGCCCCGCTTCCGTCGTGTTCGTCGAATATGTCGTCACTCCCCACGACGTCGTGACGGAAATGCTCAAGCTCGCCAAGGTGCGCCGCGACGACGTGGTCTACGACCTGGGCTGTGGTGATGGACGCATCCTCATCGCGGCGGCGCAGAAGTATGGCTGCCGGGCGGTCGGTTACGACCTCGATCACTTGCGCGTCGAGGAGGCGCGGGCCAATGCGAAGAAGCATCGCGTGGCCGATCGGGTTACCGTGGAGTTGAAGGACGTTCTGGACGTCGACCTGCGGGGCGCCACCGTCGTGACGATCTACCTGGGCACCGAACTGAACCGCAAGCTCGCGCCGCAGTTGCAGCAATTGGCGCCGGGGTCGCGCATTGTCTCTCACAACTTCGGCATCGAGGGCTTCGTGCCTGATACGGTCATCCGCATGACCAGCCGTGAAGACCACGAAGAACACCTGATCTACCTCTGGACCTGCCCTCTCAAGGAGGACGTTCCGGGCTAGGTTTCCGGCTCAAGGATTTGCCGGAAGATCCGTATAGACCGTCCCGGGCGAACCGCCTATAGCACTGCTGGGCGACCAGGCGTCCTTCTCGGACCACGCCTGAAGATCCGGATTCGCCGGATCGATGACCGTCAGGGAAAAGCCCCCGCCATCGGTCGTATCGTACCAACCGTCCTTGTAGGCGAAGTGGTGAATCGTCGCACCCAGGGCATCGACCAACTCGATCGTCTCGCCGCCATTAGCCAATTGTCCCTCGTATTGGCCCACGACGGCCAGACCCGGGCCGTATTCAGCCTCGAAGGCGGCCCGGTCGGCAACGACCAGACAATAGGCCCCGGGGATCAGTTCGAAATTGGGAAATGCAAAGTCGATTCCGTCGGTAAAACGTACGAGCCCGAGATCGATCGGCGCCGTTCCGATGTTGGTCAATTCGAGATACTCAGTGTCGCGATCGTCCGAACCGTCGCCGGCGCTGGGGTGATACATGATCTCGCTGATACGCAGACTCTGGGCCACCGGCCCCACGGCAAAGACCGCCTCACCCAGCGCGCTCCAGGTGCCCGCGTCCAGAGCACGAGCTCGCACTCGAGTCGAGGCCGTCAGGGTGACAGGACCGCCATAGAGCTGCGCATGCGGGGTATTGATCGCCCCACCGGGGGCGCGAGGATCGCTGCCGTCGAGCGTGTAGTAGATGTCACCTGCCGGGCTCTGCATGAACAGGCTGAAACCACTCGCGACCGTTCCCCCGTGCTGATTGAAGAGCGGCGCGTCGACGTCGGGATACCAGTGCTTGGCGCGGAACTGGTCGAGGACGATATCCGTTCGGTACGGGAGATAGTCGTTGAGCAGATAGTCGACCTGGGGAAGCCAATCGTCATCCTTGGTGCGGGGCCGAGTGACTTTCGCGTCGCCCCAACGGGCCGACTCGGCGATGATGGCCAGATCGATGGTCTCCTTGCGGGCCAGCAGCATGTCGGTCGCCGTTTCCGGCGTGAGAACACCGCCGTTGAAGAAGTACCGGTAGACGCGGTCGGCAAACCGCATCCGGTATTCGGGATGGGTGATGAGTTGTTGATGCAGCCACTGCGGATTGAAATACTCGACCTGCCGTCCCGCCGAATACGGCCCGGTGCGATTCTCGTGCAACTCGAACATCGTGTGTTCCGCATCGTGCCGGAAGAACTTGAACCCATCCGGCGTCCGGCGATCGTACAAGCCGTAGAAATTGTTCGGCCGGCTGTTGCCGAGGAAGTTCGAAATCGGCGCGTCGATATCGCCCACGTAGTAGGTGCAGATCATATAGTCGATCACGTTGTCGACGTCGAGCAACCGTTCATAGTCGGGGTTGGGTGTGCCATCGACGTCTAGCCCCTGAACGCGGTAGTAAGCCGCGTCGGTGCTGAAACCATCGCGGGCCGCCTGCCACAGCCGGTGGTACGCTTCCAGGTCACCATCCGTGGACTCCATCGTGTAAGGCCGGCCGGGTCCGGCGTCGACCTTCACCACGTCGTAGTCCTCCACGTCGCCCCCCAGGTACGACGCGGCGTAGCGGGCCTCCGACCGTTCCTGCGTCTGGTACAAGCCCCAGTACTGCCCGTTGAGATAAAGATGGTAGTAGCGGCTTCTCGTGTACGGCTGGCCCATCGCACCCTGCGCGTCGCGCGAGAACACGTCGCGCAGCATGGTGTTCTTCCCGCCGTTGTCGTCACCGAAACTCCCTTTAAAACTCCAGGAGTAGTTCTGGGCCGTCCGTAGGTCCATCTTCTCGAACGTATCGACGCCCTCATCGCCAAACAGCGGAAAGCGCAACCGCGCGGCCCCGTATTCGGCGCGGAAGAACAGCCGGAACGCATGCTTCGGGTTGTCGCCGTTGCGACCGTACCCGCCGCGAATGCGCAGGCCCGCGTTGATCTGGAATCCTTCCGCACCGGTCGGATCGATCAGTTCCACGGAGACCGGTCGTTCCCAATCGCGCCCGTCCTGCAACGCATTAACATAGATTCCCCGGTTCGCATCGAACAGATGAACCAGATCCGTCACGAGTGACACCGAGGGGATCGACAGCAACGCATCATCGATCAAGCCCTTGTATCGAATGTCGTTCACCACTTCGGGGTCCATGCCGTAGTCAATCATCTGGCTGCCGCCACCGCCCCAGAAACCGCCACCGCCGGTCGCCGGCGCGGGCCAGTCCAGAGTCGGGTTCTGACCGCTCGCCGATTGCCCGACCACGTCCGCCACGAAAATATATGTCTGCGTGGCGACGGGCGAGGGCATCCAATCATTCCGCCGCGCCATCGCCCGTAAGCACGTGGTCCGACGAATCTCGATCGGTTCCCGATACGTCTGTCCGGTAAAGCCCCGAGCCAGCGCCCGGCCCGGCTCTTCTCCGTCGAGCGTGTAGTAGATCGTCGCGTCCGGCGTCTCGGTCGTCAGCGTCACCGAAAACGTCCCCTCGTAGAAACCGTGTTCGTGGCTGAATTCGACCGCGCCCACCACGCCGTCGTAGGCCCCTTCGTTGGCCGCACCGGGAGTCGGCTCCGGGAAGAACTGCCATTGATCCTCGGCGTCCGGATAGCGGCCGTACGACAGATCCGTCACCAGGGGTGGAACCGTCGTGCCATCGATCAGTGTCGCACCGTCGCTGTCGAACAAGCCCACGTCCTCGCCCTCGGCGTCGAGCTTGAAGCTCGCATGGAGCCCTTCGTCCTCTGTCTCGCCGTCGGCCCAGACCACGAGATACCCGCCCGGAGCCACGGTGGTCAGGCCCGTGCCGGCCGGGATGTGCCACTTGGTCGGCTCATCGAGGTCGTCCGTCAGGTACATGCCCGCCACATCGACCGCGGTATCCCCGTAGTTGTAGATCTCGATCCAGTCTTCGAACTGGCCCTGCGGATCCGCACCGACCGAGCCGTTGGAGGCCGCCACTTCGTTGATCACCAGTGCGACCCCATCGTCGGCCCCCGCCGCCGCCACACAAAGCGCTCCCCACAACACCGCAGACCACACCGGGATCGACATTCGGAACATGCTCAACCTCCTTCAGCACTTGTACTGGCTTTTTCGACTCACAACGCACCCGCCATGCCCTGTCGTCAGGACAGAAAGACAGCCCGGCTACGACCCGAACACTGGGAAAGTGGCCGGACGTCGTCAGCGGGTTACACGCAAAAGTCGACTATTTGTCGCGGTCGTCCTCCGCCGCGGCCAATTCCGAGACCTCGACCGGCACCGCTGCCGGGGCGATCCAGTCGTAGGTGGGCAGAGCTCGACCATCACGCAACCGCAAGCCCGCATTGCACATCGGGGATCGGCCTTCGTGGCCCGCCGCCCGCGTCGCGATGGCACTGATGCCCAAGCTCTCGAGAGAAGCCAACTCACCCGCGTCGGAGATGCCGTTCGAATTCCGGTCGAACCAGGCGGATATTCCCTTCAGTTCGCCCGCCTCCAGCCACCCATTACGGCTGTCGTCAAGCACATCCAGCGCCCGGTAGCCGTTCGGGAAGAACATCCACCAGGTCACCGAGCCAAACATCTCCCGGCCCGACGTGATCTTGCCATCGGTGTCGGCGTCCCAGACGAGAAATGCCGTCGTGGGTTTCACCCAGGGCCGCCGCTCGGCGCGACCGTCGCCATCCAGATCGAACGAGACAATTCGCTCCGTCGTCAACAATTCGGCCAGCGACGCCCGACTCTCCAGACTGAACACGATCGGCGTAATCGCTCCCGTGGGCAAGGCTTCGAAGGTCGCCAGATTGGCCTTGATGGTGGCAATCGTCTCTTGCACATCCGCGGCAATGGCCTCCTCGCCCTCCCAGAGCCGCACGAAAGCACTGCCCGCCTCGTAGCTGATAATCCCTCGCAACCCTTCCAAGGGCAGACGTTCCAGCGTCAGATCCTGTTCGACGGATTGCTTGTAGGCCAGAAGGTAAGTCTCTTTCACGGCGTCCAAGGCGATCATCCGCAGCGCCGGTGGCAGCGGAGCCCCCCCCGCCTCCGCGAAGAACTCGAGATACTGCTCACCCAGACTCGCCAGACCGAGTGTGTACAGGGCGTTGTTCGGATCGAGGGCAATGGCCTGATAGAAGTTCCACTGCGCCGCCCCGGCGTGCGCGATCAGCTCCTCGCTCGTCGGCTGCGCCGGCTTCCATCCACCGCGCTTCAGATCAGCATAGATGACCCCGACACGCACGAAAAAGGCCTCGGTCTCGGCGCTCGGCAAATCATCCGGCCCGTCGATACCATACTCGCTCACGGCCCGCTGCATCGCCTCCGTTCGTAGCGCAACTTCGAGGTAGTTCTTGTCCCACCAATAGGGCATGACCGTCGGCAATTGGAAGTCCTCGCGTGCCGCGACGAGAAAGGCCTGGTTGGCGAAGGCCAGATAGTGAATCCTTCCCAGGGTGAAATAGCCGCTCGCGTCGTTGGGTTCCTCGGCAATGTAGGCCGTGGCATTTTGAATCAGGCGCTCGGCCGGAAGGTAGTTGTACCCGCGCCAGCGCCCGGCCGCCGGGCCAACCCACACCCCCACCACCAACACGAGCACGCCATATCGTATCGCTTTCATCACACGCTTCTCATCCAAAATCCGGGTCGGAGCCGCCCCACGCTCGGAAGTAGCCCGTCCGCTCCAACGGCAACGTCGCCACCTCAACGACAGGATTCATTGTACGATTTCGCCCCGCCAGAGTCAACGCCGCGCAACTTACAGGCACCACCACTCTATTACGTGGCCGTCAATCGCGTGGTCTCGGCCGCCCGGATCCGATTGGGTCACACTTGATCCAGGAGCCCTCTTTGGGTAAGCTGAGGACATCACGATTCGGGGAAGCTATGATCTGAGAGGCTTCGACAACACGACCGACAGGCTCATGGACGGCACTGGCGACACTCACACCCTACCGTGTTGCACTTGGCGTGTTGATGCGCCGGATATGGTAGGGACAAGCTTGCATGATTGTACTGAAGGTCCTTTGCTGAGGTTGTCACGAGGAGCGTTGCCGATGAGTACGTCTAGAAGAACGCAGACGGGATTGGGGATAGTCATGTTTCTGGGATTGGCTCTGGCATCCTGCGTCCCGTCGCAGAGGCGGACAGCAGATGGAACTGGGAATGATCCAGGATCGCAGGCACGGGCGAGCGTGGAAGACGGCAGCCTGCCAAGAAGACAGATCATCGAGGCTGCTAACACTGCCGCACGCCAGCAAGGCTGGAGTCCTGACGACGGAGAGGTTAGCATCTTCTATGATGAAGGAAACGTGGCGTGGGAGCGGTACGTGGCCGAAGGCGAGAGGCTGGCGCGTCTGCGCGGTATTATAGATCGCAATGCAGACCGTTCACAGTGTCTTGCAGGCCATGGCTTTCAGGTCGTCAGATATGACGCTCCTCTGAGGCAAAGAAAAGAGAATCTGTGGGTCCTGGTAGACAAGGAAACGGGAGATGTGCTCTGGGTAACCTACTGGCCTTAGGTTGTCTTCGGGACTCGTTACTGCATCAACTGAGGACCGCGAATTGGCACAGGACGCGAGCGGCCGCAGAAGCAGTGAGACTTGGTGTAGACCGGGATCGCAGGTCGAGAAAGCAGGGACAGGTACAACCTGCTGCGCAGAACGTACCAGTCCCCGTTTCCGCGCGGACGGGTTAGCCAGCGCCCGTTTTTGTGAAGATGTTACAGGCTTCTACGGCGATGTCTCCAACCAACCAGGCCCGTGCCTAGACAGACAAGCAAGAAGGCTCCGGGAGCTGGAATGGCTACTCTCTCGAGGGCACCATTGGCGAGAACGAGACTTTCATCGCCATAGAGCAAGATGCAATCTGCACATGTGGGATAAAGTGCGATCGCATTGCCATACGCCTCTCCCACGGTCTGGCCCAGATAGAGATTGCCAAAAAACGCATCTTGCCAGTCAAAGGCGTCCCGATACCAGCAGTCAGAACCGGCAGCGCCATCCATACCACAATAGCCTATGGTAACCGTGCCGACCATCGATCCTTTTCTAAACGCATCGGAAAGACTTCCGGGACCTACATCGCACATGCCACCACAACTGCCGATGAATGTAAATGGCATCGCGGTGTAGTCCTGGATCCAGGCACTGACCTCCGCGGCCGTGGTACGTTCATATGATCCATTCTCGCATCCACTAGCGAAACTGGTACTACCACCATGAGCCAACTCATAGAACACGGCTGTTTCTGTGCTTTGAATATGGCTTCTGACGGTCGACTCAGAAGGCCATTTGACCGATTCAGTTGTATAGCCCAGGGCATTGAACCAACCGGCTGCGTTGGTATAAAGGCCTGTCCATGCTCCCGCGCAAGGGGCATAACCTGTTGGCCCAGACAATGAGAATCCAGTTGGGCCCGCGACAACCAATCCCGGACACAAGGAGGCAATGACAACGACTGAGATTAGCAGCGTTCTTCTCTTCAACCCAATAATGCGATCCATCTTGGTTTCCTCCTATATCGCTCCATCCGTACTTTGGTTGCATCTACCTCAAAGACATCCTCCTTCGACGTGCATACACAGCGGGCACAGAAGCTCCACTTTCAGTTGCTGCTCACGTAGTTGGGCTCGTTGGTCGTCTGAACGCACTGAGGGGCCGCGCGAGATGATCAGGAAGGAGCGAATATCAGGCGTGACGACGCGGTCCGCTCATCCTGACTGCACTGAAACACCGGGGGCAAAACATGTCAAAGCAAAAGCCAAACGATTCTACGCTTTTCGCGCCGATTTTCGTGAATGTGACTTTGGGCAAAAGGGGTACATCGATCCTCAGACCGCCGGACCTTCGCGGATTTCTCAACATCCGAGCGCCAATGTGGTAGACTTTGCGTCCATGATACAGATACGATCCATGACGGCAGCGGACCTTGAACTCGGGTTGAGGCTCAGCCGCCAAGCGCAGTGGAATCAGCTCGAGGTGGACTGGCGGCGGTTCCTGGAGTTGGGCGGCGCGGGCTGCTTCGTGGCCGAGTTGAATGGGGTGGCGGTCGGCACGACGACGACGTGTATCTTCGGTTCGGTCGCCTGGATCGCGATGGTCCTGGTGGACGTTGCCGCCCGGCGTCAGGGCGTCGGGTCGGCTTTGCTCAAGCATGCGCTGGCCTTTCTGGACGAACGCGGCGGCAAGACCGTTCGTCTGGACGCCACCGCCGCGGGGCAACAGGTCTATGAGAAGCTGGGCTTCGAGCCCGAGTACCCGCTGACCCGCTATGAAGGCAGCGCCATGCAGGCCGGAACGCGCTGCCTCACTGCTGAGGCAACCGCCGCGCTGCTCCCGGAATTGATCGAATTGGATCGCCGCATGACCGGCACCGACCGGACCAGGCTGCTGACCCGCCTGTTCGAAGAGACGCCCGACGCCTTCCGCGTGCTGCACGCGGCCGGTAAGCTCGAAGGATTCATCACTACGCGTCCGGGCGCGAACGCGACCCAGATCGGCCCGTGCATCGCCTCGGCCCAGGCCGGCCCGATCCTACTGGCCGAAGCGCTAAATCGCTGCGCCGGGCAAGCGGTCTTCGTCGATGTCCCATGCGATCACGTCCGCGCGGTGACGACGCTGGAGGCGGGCGGACTGAAACCGCAACGACACTTCATGCGGATGTACCGAGGCCAGCGCATCCTCGACCAGGTGGAAGGCCTGTGGGCCAGTGCGGGCCCCGAGACGGGATGACATACCACCGCCGTTAGGGGCAACCCCCTGTGGTTGCCCTGGGCGGGCACAGGGACCCGCCCCTACGGTATGCCCTTACGGGCACACTACGAACGGATCAAGGACGCGAGATAGTAGACGATGCTGGCGAGGCTGGCGACAATGGAAACGACCATGGCCATGTTCCAGGCCAGCGCCTTGGTGCCGGACGGCTTATCTTCACCCAGATATGCTCTACTGTTGTTGAGAATGAAGAAGCCCACGAAAGCGATCGGGAGCATGAGACCGCAGATGGCGGAGGTCGGCACGGCCACCCAGGGCCCGAGATACTTCCAGAGCACCACCCCTGCCATGCCCGGCGCGGGAAGCAGGCAGGCCAGCCGGTAGCGCCAACTTCCCGGTTCGACCCCGAAGATCTCGCAGACGGCGAAGCCACTGACCAGCATGTGCATGGTGATGGAACTCAGTGCCATCGCGACAATGCCGATCCCGAAGACGATACGCGAAAAGAACAGACTCAGACCCGCCGATTCGAGCATGGCGGCGGCCGCCACCGGGGACAGACGCGTCGAGCCCGAAGCGAACTGCGCCGGATCGTAGATGGTGCAAGCCGTCGCGACCACCATCAGCGACGTGGCGATGCAGAACGGCAAGAGCATGCCAATGAGTAGATCGAACCGGGAGAGCCCCCGGTGCTCCCGGCCCCAGCCCCGGGCGAGCAAAGTATACGGAAAGAGGAAGGTCGCGTTGATCCCGGTCGCGGCGCTGAAGGCAGCCATCACGATCGAGACCCCACGCGCGTCGGTCGGAATGTAGAGGGGCAGGAACCCTTTGAACATCCGCCCCCAGTCCACCCCACCATCGAGCGCACGCCGGACGATCACGACTAGAAATGCCAGCATGATCATGCAGACCAGACGTTTGAGCGTCTTCTCGTAGAAGCGCACGCCAGCCCGTCCGGAACTGTAGGACCAGGCGACCGTCGTCGAGATGGCCAGGACTGCCAGACCGATGGCGAGCAAAAGCCCCGTCCGTCCTGCCGACGAAGCCGGCTCCCAGTGAGTGACGACCTTGATCATGTCTTCGGTCATGCCGGCCGCCAACGCATATTGAGGCAGGTGCCAGATGATCGTCGCGACCAGCGCGCCGATGGCCCAACTCCAGGCGAGCGCGGGATGGATGTAGCGTTTCATCGCGTGGAACGGTCGGGCGCCTGTCGACAGTGTCTGATACGACATGGCCGCAAACATGACGATGCCCAACCCCATAGCCAGTGGCTGCACCCACAGCAGACGATACTCCAGGTACGCCCCGGCAAACAGCGACGCCATCGCACTGCCACTGCCCAGCACGAGCGCACTCTGGAGCCACCCGGGCCCGGTCTTGGTCGCGTAGCCGCGCCAGCGTTGCAGAACACCCTTGCCCTCCAAGGCGGCTAGCTCAGCCCTTTCCTGCGCCAGCGCCTCCGGCGCCGACGCGGTGAACATCGGCAACCCTTTCACCTCGTTACCGGCGTCAGGCAATGTCTCGGTCGGTCCAGACTTCACGAATTTCTCCTCTCCAGGCGATCGCGTAACGATACAAACCGCATGGCGGCCTCACTGACGCGCGAACACGAGCCGACCGTCAAGGTAGGTCCTGAGCACGCGCGTCTTTCTGATCGCATCGACGTCACAGTTGAGCAGGTCGGTATCGACGACGATGAAATCGGCCCGCTTGCCCTCTTCCAGGGAACCAACAAGCTTCTCTTGAAACAGGGCCCGGGCACCGTTGATGGTGTAGAAACGAATCGCCTGCTCCCGCGTGAGGGCCTCTTCCGGATGCAGTTGGCCGTCGTACCAGCGGGCCTGGCGGGTGATGGTGGTCCACATGCCCAGAAACGGATCGTACGGATTGATCGAGCGCAGCGAGCCGATCTTCTGCATGTGGTCCGACCCCCCGGCCACCAGACCTCCGGCGGCATGGATGCTCCGTAACGGCTGGAAATAACGCAGCCGCTCATAGCCAAAGTGACCGGCCAACGTGCGCGTGTCCAGATAGAGCCAGGCGGGCTGGACCAGCGGAATCACGCCCAGCGCGGCGGCCTTGCCCACCGCCTCTTCGCTCATGAAGTTGGCGTGCGTGATGCAATGCCGCCTGGGGCCGATCGGCATCGTCTTGGCCAGCTCCTCATACACGTCGAGCAAGGCATGAACCGCGCCATCGCCGACGGAGTGGGCCGTGAACTGGAGTTCGCACTCGGTCGTCGTGCGAACGATGGCGAGCAACCGATCTTCAGGGATGAACAGAACGCCGCGGTAGTTGGGGTCATCGATCGCATAGGTCTTGCTCACACCCCACGGCCGGCGCATGTAGGCGCTGCCGGTGAGCATGCCACCATCGAGGAAGGTCTTGATCCCGATGATGCGCAGCATGGGCCCGCCCTGGCACAGCGGGTCCCGAGCCACCCGACGGATGCTTTCCTGGATCTGCTCGATTGGACCGATGGTATCGATGTAGTGCTGCGCCATCACGCGGACCGTCAAGTCGTCCTCGTCCAGCATCTCCTGATAGAGCTTCAGGTTGGCCGCCCGGGCGGCGCCGTCGCAGACGCTCGTGATGCCGACGGCGTTGTACCCGTCGAGCAGAGCATGTAACCTTTCGTATCGATCGCGCGCGGTCGGCTCTCGGCCCGAGGCCTTGCTCTTGATGAAGCGGTTGCAACTGCGCAGGATACCGGTGAGTTCGCCCGTTTGCGGGTCCTTCTCGGCGTAGCCCGGACCACCGTCGGTAACACGAAACTCCTCGTCGATACCGCTGAGTTTCAGTGCGAGAGTGTTGAGCGACGCGTCGGGCCCGGTGCGAAAGACCGCGGGATTTTTCGGAGCGACGCGATCGAGCTCGGCACGCGTGGGATACCGCTGCTCGCGCAGCCGAGTGATGAATACCTGTTGCAGGACAATCCATTCACCGTCGTCGAGCACCTCGGCGCGGCTACGGAAATAGTCGAGCACGTCGGCAATGGAATCCATCTGCGGAATCGGATGGTCGAATTCGGTCAAGGACGCACCGCACGGATGGACGTGCGAATCAATCAGACCGGGCAGGACCATCTTGCCATCGAGGTCGTAAACGTCGGTGTCACGGGTCCTGAGCTGCAAAACCTCGTCGTTGGCACCGACTGCGACGATGCGCCCGTCGCGAACGGCCAGCGCCTGCCAAACGGAGAAGTCTTCATCGACTGTGGCAATGCGGCCGTGGTGCAAGATCAGATCGGCCGCGGAGGCAGGCGCGAGAACGAGGGCAGCGAACAAGAGCGCAAGTATCGACGAGCTGATCTGAAGGCGGCTGGTACGTACGATTCCCATGGGCTTCACTCCCGAAGACAACGGACTGTTGCGGGCAGCAGAAGCTTCGTACTCAGCTCCGGCCCCGTACCCACCGGGTATTGCACACCATCTGGCCGGCGGTGTCAATTCCTTACTGACCGCCGGTTCGCTCAGATGAAGAGGTTGACGTTGGCCGATTCGGCCCGGTCGAGATACATCGCGACGCCCCCTTCTTCGACGCCGTCGATGAGTTCCTCCCGTTTGATACCCATCAGGTCCATCGTCATCGTACAAGCGACGAGACGCACGCCATTTTGGAGAGCCTTGGCGATCAGTTCCGACAGCGACAGCACATTCTTCTTCCGCATGATCTGCTTGATCATCTGCGTGCCCATGCCGGCCATCTTCATCTTCGATAAGTGGGTCTTCTCGGCCCCGCGGGGCATCATGAAGCCAAACATGCGTTCGATGAAGGTCTTCTGCACCGGAACGGATTCCGGACGGCGCAGGAGGTTCAGCCCCCAGAACGTGAAGAACAGCGTGACGTCACTGCCCATGGCGGCCGCCCCGTTGGCAATGATGAACGACGCCATCGCCTTGTCGAAATCGCCACTGAAGACGACGATCGTCTTCTGTCGCCCCGTCGCCGGGGCAAGCGCCTGGTCCGGCGCCGGTTGTCCCTTGGCTACCGTCGCCGTGTAGACCCCGTTCGCGCTGGCCAGGTCGACAAGACGATGGCCCGTACTGTGGCACCAGCCCTCGACGTCGGCGGCGAAACCAGAATCGCCGCTGGCAATCGTCAACGCCTGCCCTTCGCCCAGATTCGCAACTTCGTCTTTCAAACGCAGGATCGGCCCGGGACACTGCAATCCCGTCGCGTCGATATGCTGAACGACATCAGCCGCTATGGGTTCCGTTTTTTTTTGAGTCCCGCCTTCGCCTGTATCGCTTTTCATCTCCTTAGAAAACGGTTCCTCGTCGGAGGTTATCCCCTCGACCTCGCGATAGGTCTTATAGCCGCCGGTCAGGTTGCGGGCCGTGTAGCCCCGCTGGTTCAACAAGCGGCAGGCCAGATAGCCGCGCAGCCCGACCTGACAGAAGATCAGCAGTTCCTTGTCCTTGGGGATCTCGTCCAGTCGTTCGCGCAGCTCGTCGATGGGAAGGTTGACCGCCCCGGGAATCGTACCCGCCTGAACCTCCCCCGGCGTCCGCACGTCAATCAGGTACTGGTCGTCGCGCGGCTCGATCACATCGCTGACATGGCAGATCGGCATGTCGCCATCGATAACGTTAGCCGCGACGAAACCGGCGTAGTTGACCGGGTCCTTGGCCGACCCGAACGGCGGCGCATAGCAGAGTTCCAGATCTTGAAGATCGAATACGGTCAGCCCCGCCCGCAGGGCGACGGCCAGCACGTCGATGCGCTTGTCGACGCCCTTGGTGCCCACGGCCTGGGCGCCGAGGATCTTGCCGGTCTCAGGATCGAACAGCAACTTGAGACTGATCTGAGTGGCGCCGGGGTAATAGCCGGCGTGACAGGCCGGATGGATATAGACCTTCTCATAGGCGATGCCCTGCCGTTTGAGGTTTTTCTCGTTCATCCCGGTCGTACCAACCGCGAGATTGAACACCTTGCAGATCGCGGTGCCCTGCGTCTTGCGATACCGGCTCTCGCGTCCGAAGATCATGTTGGCCGCGATGCGTCCCTGCCGATTCGCCGGCCCGGCCAGCGGAATCACCGTGGAGAAATCGCCCACGAAATCCGTCACCTCCACCGCATCACCGACGGCGTAGATGTGCGGATCGTTCGTTTGCATGTGTTCGTCGACGACGATGCCACCGCGTTGGCCGATCCTCAAGCCGGCTTCCTGCGCCAGCTTGACCTCGGGCCGCACTCCCACCGCCATGATGACCAGATCGGTGTCAAGCCGCTGCCCGTCACTGAGCAGTACGGAGGTAGTTGCCCCCTGCGTCGCCACCTCGGTGAGACTGGTGCCCAGATGCAAATCAACGCCGTGCAAACGCAGTTCCTGGTGCAGAGGCGTCGCCATTTCCGGGTCCACTGTCCCCATCACCTGGGGTTCCAGTTCCACCAGGGCCACGGACACATCGCATTCGATCAGGGCCTCCGCCATCTCCAGACCGATGTAGCCGCCCCCCACTACCACGGCGTGCTTGCACCCCTCGGCGTCCACCACCGCTTTGATCGCATCCATATCGGGAATGGAACGCAAGGTAAACACGCGTGGTGAGTCGATGCCGGGCATTTTCGGTCGAACCGGTTCGGCGCCGGGACTGAGAATCAGCGCATCATAGGCCACCTCGGACTGGCGTCCCTTGACCAGATCGCGTACCGTTACTGTCTTCTTGTCGCGGTCGATGCGCATGACCTCGCACTGCGTTCGCACATCGATGCCAAAGCGCTGACGCATCTTCTCAGGCGTCTGGACCAGAAGCCGGTCGCGGTCTTTGATCTGTCCACCGATATGATAAGGCAACCCACAGTTGGCAAAGGAGATGTAGTCTCCCCGCTCGAACATCACGATTTCGGCCTCTTCGCTGAGCCGTCGCGCGCGGGCGGCCGCCGAAGCACCGCCGGCCACGCCCCCTACGATCACGATGCGCTTCTCTTTACCCATGTGTATCTCCGTTGGACAAATGACCTAAGCTCCACAATTGGCACTGATGCATTCGATGAGCCGGGGCAATCGAGGCGACAGGATCTTGTAGTACACGGTTCGGCCCCGCCTCTCGCTGGACAACAGCCCATGGCCCTTGAGCAGCCGTAAGTGCTCGCAGGCCTGGTTGGCGGAGGTCCCGCACAGCTCGGCGATCTCGTGCACCGGGAATTCCCCTTGCATCAGGATATTGACCATCTTCAGCCGCGCCGGATGGGCCATCACCTTGAGGCATTCCGCAGCCTCTTCCAACAGCTCATCCGGCGGCAATTCCAACTTTCCATTCATCGACTGCTCTTTCATGACACATCAATATATCGACACTTCTCGATATGTCAACATATTTTTGCCCCGCACCGCCTTTTTTTGCTTCGACATATAGTTCTACATGGTACTATTCTATGGCGAACCATTTACAGAGATTGCAGAACGCAACGATCAAGGTAAGCGCTTGTCTAGGAGAAGAAGGATGGCCAGTAACAGCGAGACAACAGAGCGACTCATGCAGATCGTGTGTACGATCAACAAGACCTGCATGGAGGGCAAGGGCTTCGACAAACTCACCCCCCTCTTTCACGATGACGTCGTCATCGTCCCCCCTGGATTCTGCACCCGCGCCGTCGGTAGAGACGTCTGCCTCAAGAGCTACGAAGATGCGTGCGCGCAGATGACCATTGAGAGACTCGACGCCTCGGATAAACAGATCGACATCTACGATTCGACGGCCGTGGTCAGCTACAAATACGATTGCATCTGGGAGTTCCAGGGCAAGAAGCTCGAAGACGAGGGCCGCGAGATCCTCGTCTGTGTCCAGGACGGCCAGGACTGGAAGGTCGTCTGGCGCACGTTGATCCCGGGATCGCGGGAGATAGAAACGTGTCCCGTAGAGGGAGCTCAAACGAGCCAGGCACCGGGTACCAGTCTGAAGCAGCAATGCCTCCAGCTCATTGAGACACTGCCTGTTTGTCACCTGACCACCATCGACAGTGAGGGGTTCCCGCACACGACAGCGATGAACAACCTGCGGAACAAGCATCTCTACCCCAACCTCGCAGAACTCTACCAGGATCAGGACAACGACTTCGTGATCTACCTCAGTACGAGTCAACAATCCGACAAGATGGCCCGCATGTTGGCCAACCCCAAAGTCTCGGCGTATTTCTGCCAGGCAGATCAGTTTCACGGACTCATGCTGGGCGGTGAGATCGAGGTGATCGCGGATCAGAATCTCAAGAACCGGATCTGGCAGGAGGGTTGGACGATGTACTATCCGAACGGGCTGGAGGGGCCGGAGTATGGTATCATGAGACTCGTCCCCACCAGGGCCAAGGGTTGGTGCAAGAATGGCCCCTTCGAGCTGAAGCTGGGAGGCGCATCATGAACAAGCTGATTCCGGCACTCTTCATGTTGGCCACCAGTGCGCTCGCGTCGGATATCGAAACGGTTAGGCCCGAAGATGTGGGGCTAAGTGCCCAACGGCTCGGTCGTTTGAGCCGCACCTTCCAAGCCCACGTCGACGAGGGCCAGATCGCCGGCGCCCTGCTGCTGATCGGACGCCGGGGCCAGATCGCCTACTGTGAGACCTTCGGATACATGGACGTCGAAGCGAAGCGGCCCATGCCGACAGACGGTATCTTTCGCATCGCCTCTATGACCAAGGCGGTGACGGCCGTCGCGGTGCTCCAACTGATGGAACAGGGGCACTTCATGCTGGATGACCCCGTATCCAAGCATATCCCCACCTTCAGGGACATGACGGTCGCCATCGAGCCCAACCAGGTCGTGCCTGCCGAGCGACCCGTCACGATCCGCGATCTGCTGCGCCACACGTCGGGTCTCCTCTATGGCGGAAAGGCCTATCACCAGGCCGGACTGCATAGTTGGGATCGCTCCCTGGCGGAGTTCGTCGAGACACTGGGCCAGCTCCCCCTCGCCTTTCAGCCCGGAGCCCGATTCCGATACAGCTACGCGACGGACGTCTTGGGCCACCTCGTAGAGGTGGTGTCCGGACAGGCCCTCGACAAGTACTTCGAGCAGTTCATCTTCGAGCCGCTGGCCATGCACGATACGGGTTTCGTCGTGCCGCCGGAGAAGGTCGAGCGGCTGACCAATCACTATCGTTACACCGACGGCCGGCTTATCTGCGAGGAACAAGCAGCCGCCAGTCCCTTCCTCCAGCGCAGCGAAGCGCTTTCCGGCGGCGGTGGCTGGAGTTATAGCTATCCAGGTCTGGTGACCACCGCCCACGACTGGTGGCGCTTCATGGAGATGCTGCGCCGACACGGTCAACTGGATGGCAGGCGCGTTCTCAGCCGACCGATGGTGAAGTTGATGTGTAGCGACCATCTGGGAGATATCCCCGGCGCGTTCGAGCCCGGGAGCGGGCACGGCCTGGGCGTGGGCATTGTGACAGATGCGGCGCAACATGGCCAACTCGCCGCCACCGGCACGATCTACTGGGCGGGTGGCCCCCACAACACGTACTACTTCGTGGATTTCCAGGAGCAGATGTGCGGCCTGATGTTCGTGCAGACCGCGCCCTTTGGACATTTGGACCTCATGCAGCGTTTCCTTATCCTGTCGCATCAAACCATTCAAGAATGATGGGAGACCCCGATGGAAAAGAAACCGTGCTTGAACGATAACGACGAATTCCCGGATGACAAGGTTTTGAGTCGCTGTCTGGGCAAGGTCAAACCGACATGGGATTCCTTCCAGGTCCTGCTGGACGAAACCTATCCTTCGTTCGCGGCCGAATGGCGCTATTACCGAGACGGGAACAACTGGCTCTACAAGGTTACGAAGAAGAAAAAGACCGTCTGTTGGGTCTCTGTCTGGATCAGCGCGTTCAAGGCGACGTTCTACTTCCCTGACCGGGCGGAAGAACCGATCACCACGAGCAGGCTGAAAAAGGAATACATCGAGCAATTCCTGCATGGCAAGCGCTACGGTACGATCCGCGGTGTGACGGTCACGGTTAAGAAACTCTCTGACCTGGTTTCAATCAAGAAGCTGATCGCCATCAAAGAACAGTTGAAGTAGTCGCGGGATAAACCATTGACCGACAGCATGAAACAACAACGCCAAGCCGGGTTTTTGATGGCGAAGATCCGCCAGGTGGGCGAACGTGTGTTCTTACGCCGTATGAAGGACTCGGGCGTCGAAATCAATCCCGCCCAGGGCCGGATCATGTTCGCCCTCTGGCGCGACGATGGGATCTCCATTCAAAAACTGGCCCAGAAGACGCAACTGGGCAAGTCCACCCTGACCAGTATGTTGGACCGCCTCGAAGCAATGGGCTACCTCCGGCGGCAACGCTCGGACAGCGACCGACGCAAGATCCTGATCTTCCGCACCGAAAAGGACAGAGCACTCGAGCGCAAATACGTGGAGCTGTCGGAGAAGATGACGGAAATCTGGTATCACGGATTTGCCGAACCCGAGATCGACCAGTTCGAGGCGTCATTGCAGAAGATCCTCGACAATCTGGTGGCCTACGAGAACAACATGGAATAGGGTCCCGGCGACCAGCCCACGGGTAGTCCGTGTCATCCTGAATGGAGCGTAGCGTAATGAAGGATCTGGGCGAGGCAACAGAGAGTCGCTTTGCTCCCGGAGCCAGATCCTTCGCCTGCGGCTCAGGATGACAACGTGTGATGGGGCCCGGTTTTGCTGCACGCCGTGCAGCGGAAAGAGACATCGGTATGGCAGATGAACAGCAGCGGCAATTTCAAGGGTTCAGCCTCAAGGCGTTTCGGTTCCTCAAGGATATTAAGAAGAACAACAACAAGAGATGGTTCGAGGCCCACCGCGGCGCTTACGAGCAGTATCTCCTCCAGCCGCTGCGCGACCTCGTGACGGACCTGGGCGATTGCATGCTGGGCATCGACCTGTCCTTCGAGGTCGCGCCGGCCGTGAACAAGACCATCTCGCGCATCTATCGCGACACGCGCTTCAGCAAGGACAAATCGCCCTTCCGCGACTGCATGTGGATCACGTTCAAGCGGTCGGGCAAGGATTGGGCCCGCTGGAGCGCGGGCTATTTTCTGGAGATCAACGCAACGTGGTACCGCTACGGGCTGGGTTTCTACGACGCCGCCCCCGATATCATGGCGCAGTTCCGCGCGCAGCTTGACGCTGAGCCCCAGAAGTTCCTCAGGGCCATCGACTGGTTTGGCAAGCAGGACACGTTTGCACTGCAAGGCGAAACGTACAAGCGCCTCAAGGGTCCCGACAAACCCGAGCCCATCCGGACGTGGTACAACCACAAGAGCTTCTACCTCTGCTGCAACCGCAAGAACGACCAGGCCATCCGCAGCCCACAACTGGTCGACGATCTCATGACTGGCTTTGGCCTGACCGCCCCCCTCTACCACTACCTCCTCGACACCATCACCCGCACGAAACAAGCGGCGCGATAGGACGCGGTCACCTTATCGTTGGATCTCGATCCCCAGTTCCGCGAGCTGCGTACTGCTCACGAACTTCGCGTGTCCATCCTGGAAAGCCACCGCCGTACCATCCAACGTCGCTGGGGGGTTCTTCCAATAGGCCAGAGGTTTCTTGGAACCCTCGACCCCACCTGTCAACTTCCCACTCTCTACAGCCAATTCAACGTTACGGTATATCCACGTCCGCAACTGCTTGTCCGGCGCCAGATAGGGTTCGAGTACGGCCGGGTTGGCCACAAAGATACCGCTGTGGTCGTCGGCAAACATGTGAACGGCCAGAGCCAGTTGTTTGAGGTAGTCCAGCGCTGTCTCTCGAGCCTGCTCCCCAGTCTCTTCCTGAGATACTGCCGTCGATTTCAGAGCAAGCTCGACGCCGAGCTTCTCAAGGCCTTCGGGCGTCTCAAAGGCGACGTGCGCATCGAGGTACAGCACATTCGTGCCCTGCCCCTTCTCCAGAAGCGTTCCGTCGTAAGCCAATACCCGCGCCGGGTGATCCGTTGGCAAAATATCCTTGCCCAGGTAGGTGACATTCTCCAATAACCAGTAGATGCCCACCCCGACCTCGTCGCGCAGGTCCGACAAGTGCTCGGGAAACCTGTCGTCATGGTCGTTGGCATAGATCAACAACGCCTTGCCGAGATCCAAGAGCTGCGTCCGCGACACCGCCCGCTCCCTCGGGTCGATCCCTTGGCCCGATGCGGATGCAATGCCGAGGGTGTCGAGTTCCCGCCTGCTCCTGAAGTCGACATGGCTCTTGGCAAACAGAACGACTGTCCCCTTCCCTTGTTCCAGCATGGTCTTATCGTAGGCCAGCACGGTGTCGGGAGACGCTGACATGGTCTTACCTTGGCCCAGATAGACCACATGTTGCTCCAGCCAGGGCAGATTGATCGGATAGCAGTCGACCGCATCGGCCATTCGGTCGGGAAAGCGATCGTCGTGATCGTCGGCATAGATCCGCAGTGCCTTGTCCAAATCCATCAGGCGTGTTCCCGAGACGGCACGCGCCTCGAAGCCTGCCCCGTGAGGCAGGCCTGGCTCACCTCCTGCGCCGGAAGCCGCCGTGGTCTGGACCTGAACCCCCGTCTTCTCGCCCGGACGCAGCGAGACGTTTCTGAACGTCACGCGATGATAGGGCCGGTACTTGAACACCAGGCGTTCGATGTCTTCCATCGCCACGTCGAAACCGCAAGCACACTGCAACATCCCAGTGGGGCCACCACCCCGGTGGCTCAAGACTTGGGCTTCGTGCGTCTCTCCGTCAGAGGCGACGCATTGAAGCCGAACATCCATGCTCGCTGCCGTGCTGGTCATCTCGATCAGTGTCCTGGGGCCAGTCGCTTCCGGGTTGGGCCGCAACCCCGACAGAACGACCGCTTTGCCGTCCGGAAGATAGAGGGAGCGGGGACAGAGTTCGCGTTTCATCTCCTGCATGCCACGCGTGCCACCCATGCCTCCCATGCCACTGGCGAGCCAATCCCGGACAGTGCCGATCCCCTCGGAGGTTTCCCACATCCCACCGGCCACATCAACCTCAAGGTCGATTCGATCCGACAGGGGCAGTCCGGTCATGCTATCGTCGCTGTGCCTGGCGGTCACAGTTGCCCAGCCGTCGGCTGTCGCGCCGTGTGGATGAAACAGCAGATCGTCAACCTGCATAGGAACCCGATAGGTGAACTGGTCAGACCCAGAGAACCGCAAGAGATAACCAAGGGCTAGCCGGCGGGTCCTCAAAACATTCCGCGGTTCATACTCGGACCCATCCATCGGGGTCCCATCCGGGCGCCACCATCGCTGACCTGGCCCGAATGGAGGCAGGCAGAGCCCGACCAGTTCGACGGTTACACCGTCGGGCAGCGTGGCTTTGAACTCAAGCGGTGTTGGAGCTTTCTCCAAGCTCGGCTGAGATATCGTTCCTTCACTGGCTCCTCGCGATTGGGCGCGCGCCATAGGCAGCAGCGCAGCGGCGATGGCGCTGATGGCCAGCAGCCCCCATAGGCCGACTCGCGCCGTTCGGGGTTTCGGTCGTGTCATCATGTGTCTAATCCTCCCTTCCAGGGCTTTCCTGGATTCCGCAATCCCGATTAGACGCAGGCCAAGAATCGGCCTGGTGAAGGTCATTTCCGCCAGATCGATCAGCGTGGTGCTGTAGCTCTCGGCCTCTGCATCCAGAGCTACCAGCACCGTTTCGTCCACGGCCTGCTCGCGCAGCCGCCGGACGATCGCATTGACCAGCCAGAGCAGCGGATGATAGAAATACGCCACCAGCAGCAGCGTTTGGATGAAGTTCACCCAGAGATCCGCGCGTTTGATGTGCGCCAACTCATGCACCAGAACGGTCCGCAGGCGCTCTTCGCTCACTCGGCCCGGAAACGTCACCGGCATCAAGACCACAGGCCATACCAACCCACACACGACCGGACCGGGCGCATCGTCCGACAGCCGTAAGTCGAGACAACGACGCAAGCTAAGCATCCGGGCGCATTGGGCCAAGACGTCCTGTATCAGACCCGGTGCCGCGACGCTCTGGCGCACCAGCCGCCCGGCATATCGAAATCTCCCCGCCAGACAGATGCACAGCACCATAACGCCCGCCAGCCATGCGAGGAACACCCATGCCTGCCACGCGATCGCTGGCCGGACGCTGACCGGGGCCTTTGTCGGAGGCGCCGCAACGATGGGAGCCTCGATCACGTCGACGGTTCGCGGCAACGCCGGAAAAGAGAGCGGTTGGACTACCGCCGGAGAGGCCTCTCGGATGGGCTCGGTCGTCTCCGGAACCACCGCCACCGTATGCTGGGGTCGGTAGTAGCCAATCCCGGTCGGCAGCGCCAGCGTGGGCGGCAACAGGAGCTTGACAAACACGAGCATCCAGAGCGCGTAGCGGACCACCGCCCGCACCCGCCGGCGCAAGAGAAAGTCAAAAATCAGAAGCACACCGATGAGAATGCTCGACTGAACGAACGCCCGGCCGGCGTGAACGCAGAACGCCTGCCCCGCCGCGTTGAGTACCTCGATCACGTGATCCATTTATGATCTCCACAACTCTCGCTCGTTTCAGACCGCTAAGACTTCGGCGTTTCGTGCTTTTGCACGAGCCGGCGCAGTTGGGCGGCCTCGGTCTTCGAAAGGCCCTCGTGCTCGAGGAGAAATTGCATCATGGGGGTCAGCGCCCCATCGAAGGCACGCTTGAGCGTCTTGCGCAGCTCTGCACGTTTGGCATCCACTTCGCTGATACGTGAACGGAACAGTTGCAGGTTTCTGATTTTCTCAATGACCAGGAATCCCTTATCGGCCATGCGGTCCATCGTGGTCTTGACCGTGCTGTAGGCCCAGGCCTTCGTGTCGGCCAGCGTCTCCTGCACCGTCCCGGCCGTGCAGGGCTCCTGCTCCCAAACCACCTTCATGATCGCCCATTCAGCCTCGGTCAGTTCCTCGGGCAACCTCGCCCGCCTGCCCTTGCCCGCCTTTTTCGGTGTGGCCATCGCATCGCTCCTTATTCTATACACACCGAAACTATTCGACATAAATAGAATACGCAAAAAGAAAATCAGATGTTCGTGAGAAATTTTCCGACGATTTTTTCGCGGCACGGACTGCCCTGCTCCACTCGATAGGTCCTATGAGTCCTGCTGGTCCGATGGAACCGATAGGAACGGATAGGACCCATGCGACCTATGCCCTTACGGGCACACCACGAACGGCGAGCTATTTCACGAGTCGGGCGATGGCTTTGAATTGGGGGTGTTCGGCGGTGCGCAGCAACTCGAACAGGACCATTTCCATGCTGACAACCGCGACCCCCTCGGCAGCCAGACGCGCCAGGGCAATCTGCTTGTTGTCGGCCGTACGCGAGGAAACCGCGTCGGCTACAACCGCGACCTCGTGGTTTCGTCCGAGCAGATCCATCGCCGTCTGATAGATGCAAACGTGGGTCTCGATCCCACAGAGCACGGCCTGTCGATGCCCCAGGGCCTTCAGCTTCGCATTGAATGGCTCATGATCGGCGCAACTGAAACTGGCCTTGTCGATGGGCTCTTCATCACCCAGAAGTTCGGCGATCTCGGGCACCGTCGGACCGAGCGCCGTCGGAACCTGTTGGCACCAGAGAATGGGAATCTCCAGGATCTTGGCGGCCTGGATGAGAATGCGCATGTTTTTGAAGAGGGTTTCCTTGTCGACCATCAACTGGGCGAGTTTGCCCTGGACGTCGACAACGACGAGACAACTACTGGAGATGTCGAGCATTCCCTTGCGCTCCGAATTGACCCGGCCGGGAGAAAGCGCCTCCGTGCGCCATCGCCGGTCATTGGGTGTTAAGGAGGACTATCGTCAAATTGGCTTTCACTGTCCCTTCCGGAACGGTGGCTGTTGGTTTCGTATCCGGGTCATCGGATGTCAACACCGGTCTGGGAATCGCGGGCACCATCGTCCCCAGCTTGTCCCCCGGTCTTGACAGAATATTCTGTCCCGGCATGGCCTCGGCGAAGCTATTCAACACGGCGATATCCTGGGCCAGCGCCACCGCCGCCTGCGTGTTGTCCTGATCGACAATCTTAGCCGTCTGCTGCAACGTCACCGGCTCGACGACGACGCCCTGGGCGAACTGATCGGAATTCACCGTCAGCGCCGCAGAGTCGAAGTTCTGCCAAATGCCCCCCAGATCCGCCACCAGTCGGTTGAGCCCTTCCCGACTCGACTCGATGCGATACACGCGCCCCCCGTCCAGCGATTGCGCGTGGGCCAGGCCGGAAAGCCCATTGTGTTCGATGGCTCTTTTGATGAACGCATCGGCCTGGGCAAAGGCGGCTGTCCGTAATTCGAGCCGTCCGGAGAACCCGGCGGTGGCCACCGGCACCGGCGTGGCCGCCAATGATCCGGACCGCCCCCCCGTTCCTGCCAGCGGTCCCGATGTGCCCGTCGGCGAAACCGGCGCCACAATCTGATAGACCACCGCGCCCAGCCCCCCAAGCAAGGCGATCATGGCCGCCGCGGCTACGAACCGGCGTACTCGCAAATGACGCGTGCCCGCTCGCGTCCCGGTCAGGACCGGGCGCTCTTCCAGCAACGTCTGACGTTCCAGCGACTGCTTGATCTGCTCCAACATCAATCCGGGAGCCTCGGCCCTCGGCAAAGCACTCACAAGATTCCGGCAATTCTGAAGTTCCCGAAGACGCTCGGCCACCTCCGGATCGCGAGCGGCCAGGCGCTGCACCTCCGTCTGCTGTCGGAGCGGCAGTTCCCCGTCAATGAAGCTGCACAGCAGTTCATCGGTTTCTCGGTTCGCCTTCATGTTTGCATGGCCTCCAAAATCTCTCTCAGATGGCTCCTGGCCCGACTAAGCCGACTGCGGACCGTTCCGAGTTCGATATTCAGAACATCCGCGATCTGGGCATAGCTCATCCCTTCGATATCGCGGAGCACCATCACCGTCCGCTGAGGCTCTTCGAGCTTCAGTATGGCCTGCATTGCCAAATCACACAGCTCGCGACGCTGGGCCAGTTCGGACGGATCGATCGCGCTGTCATCGCTGAGGAAATCCTTCAGCATCTGCCCGGCAGAGCTGTCGGGCTCGGTTTCCTCGGCGTCCAGAGAACGCGTCACCATTTTGGCGTTCCGTTGGCAATAGTTCAGCGTCAGATTGACGGCAATCCGGAACAGCCACGTGTAGAAGCTGCTGCGGCCTTTGAACTTATTGATGCTCTCTATGACTTTGACAAACGTCTCCTGGGTAAGTTCCGCCGCATCGTCCGTATTACCGCACATTTTCATGATCACGTTGAAAATGCGGTTCTGGTACTTGAGGATGAGCCTTTCCATGGCCACGGTGTTGCCGTTCTGGGATTGCTGAACCAGGACGGAATCATCGATGTTGATACTTGCCGCTCTCAAGTACACCATAAACCTCTCTTCGTTACGACACGACCGATAAATCGGCCTCCTGGACCCCACTCATGCAAATGCGCCGCATCATCGCAGATTCGGCGCCCTCGGTCAATCGAATTCGGCCATGCCCCAAACCGCGCGACCTCATGTCCGGCCGCCATTCCGGGCGCAGCAAAAGGGCGGAACCTCTATCACCCAGACACAGGTTCCGCCCCGTAACGTGGCATCATCAGCGAATCCGATCCCGACCTCTCCGTCGCAGACCGGTTTCGTTGGTCCTACTCCACAACATCTGCCAGCGGCGTGCCGTAGCCGATGTCATCGATGTAGATCAGACCGGCGCCGCCCGCGGCGGGATTGTCTCTGTCACCCAGGCCGATATACAACGTTTCCACCGCGGCCAGGTTCACCCCGGCGCCGGTCAGCTCGTCAAACGAAATCGTCCACACCTGCCAGTCAGCCGTCAGGACCGCATCCGGATCCGAGTGCGTCACGACCGCAACGTTGCCCGCGATATCCTCAACGGCCAGATAGAGCACCGCGGCGGTATTGTCGGCGCTGCCATGGAAGAACAGACGGAGGGAATCGGCCCCGCCGGTGGTCCAGTTCTGAGCCGCATCCCAAGTGCGCGAAGCTTCAGAATAGAAGGGAGCCGCTGCGTTGTCGTACTCCAACGGCATGGATTGCCAGCCGCTGTTAGCGGTGGTCCGCTCGGCGAACGGGGCATCGATATAGCCCACGGTCGAACCGGTCTCGTTAACCCAGCCGTCAATCCAGGTGTCGTAGATACGATTGTCCTCGTCATCGTAGCTCTCAAAGCCATCGATCGCGGCGTACTCCTCAGTCGTGAAGCTCCAAAGGTCTCCATCCCACGAGCTGACGGCTTCGGCCTCGTTGACCTCCGTAACCTTCCAGTAGTAGCTGGTCCCGAGCAGCAGATCACCCGGCGTGTAGCTGCCCTGCTCGGTTGTGGCCACAAGGGCCGTATCGCCGACCACCGCCGCCTCATCGCTGCTCAGGTAAACCTCGTGCGAAACGGCTTCGCGTCCAGCTCGCCAGGACAGCACGACGTCGGAGGCCACTTCCACCGCCCCATCAGCCGGTTGCGGCTCGCGGGCCTGAACCGGGACGTAGGTGAACCGCACCTCGCTCAGACCATACTGGCCCATCATGCCGAAGCCACCGTGGATGATGAGTCTGACGGACTGAACGGCCGCACCGCCAAAATCGATGGTGGTGTTGGATACGTAGTTCCCCGAGGCGGTGCCTTGAGCCAGTTCCACGTCGCCCAAAACCACCCAGTCGGCGCCATTCTCGGAATACTCGACCGTCACATCTTTGATGCCGAAACCGAGCAACAACTCGAACTGCACGTTGTAGTTCCAGACGAGCATTTGATGCAGCTTGTAGACCCGGTCGAATTCGTACTGGACCCAGAAGGGATCGGCTCCGTCCGGCCGGGCCAGCCACATGTCCCCGCTGTCAATCGAATGTTGGTCGTCGGCGTTGAGACCGGAGCCATTGACCGTATTCTCAGGCCCCGCTCCGTCCACCGGCGCCGCGTTGCTGCTGGCGGTGACGTTCTCGATCGGATAGGCAAACGGCTCGACGGTGAAGCTCCAGGTCTGGCCCTTGAAGACCGTGCGGTCCGGAGCCGCGTTGACCTCGTCGATGCGCCAGTAGTATGTCTGGCCATACTCCAGAACGCCATCCGGTGCCATGGCCGTATCGGCCTGCTCCTGGCTGACGAGCACATCGAGAGGATTGTCTCGGCTGGCCTCGTTCACATCGGTGAACACCGTCCCGAAGTAAACATCGTGCGCGACCGCCGATTCACCCGCCATCCAACTGAGGACCACGTCGCGCAGCACATCCGTTGCCTCGTCGGCCGGTTGCGGCTCGAAGGCCAACTCGCGGGCCATGAGCCCGCCCGGAAGAATGAAGTCTTTTCCCGGATCGAAGGTGCCGGTAAACGTCGAGAAAGCCACCGCTTCGTATTGCCCCAGAAGCTGCCGGCCGCCATCGACGGAGGAATGACGAATGTTGCCCCACGAGACCAACGTTGTAATCTCCTGCGGCGAGCCGTTGTCGCTCTGGAAGATCGGCTCGCCATCGAGGTAATAGTCGATGATACCGGCGCCATCGTAGACAATCGCGTAGTGATGGGTCTGCCCCACCTCGGGGATGTCCTGAATGGTGTTGTTGGACACGTCCGTGGCGCCGTCCCAATTGCCCGCCGACAGACCGTCATGAAAACGGATGAAACACTGGCCTCCGATGTCGATAATCGGAGCCATGGCACTACTGACGCCGGTAGAAGTGAAGACCGCCTCGGCCATGAAGGCCGTGCCGGTAAACACCGTGCCGTTGTTGTTGAAGCTGGAGGCGTCGAATTCGAAACTCTCCTGGCCGGTGCCGTCGGCATCGGTGAGCACCCCCAGGCCCTCGGCGACCTGCTCGGTTCCGTGATGGGCCGCAAAGGTGCCGGTCGTATCGAGTTCGCGCGGGCCCAACGCATAGGCGCTGCCCACCAGTTCGCCTTCGAAATCGACAAAGATTTGAGGCGTGACCTCCGCCGCACCAACGATACCTGCTGAGAAGATACCCAACAGCGCGACCAAGAAAATCCGAGCAATCAGTTTGCGGGACATGCTTCTTTCCTCCTTTGCAAATAATTCGTGCAACCTAGTAAAGCTCGGGTCGTCGACTCGGTCACGTGTGGTTCTCTCGCAGGCGTTGCCCCACGAGAACCATCGTCCGATCGCACTGCCTCTTTCCTTACTTACCGCAAAGAAATGGACTGCCGAGATGGGCGAAACGCAACCGCCAGACAACAGATGTGCAAGTCCAAGACCTCCGCCCTGCCTACCCTACATTCATCACACCCTTCAACCGTACGCTTGGGTCCCTCCGGGCGCGACGGCACCACACGAGGGAATACAAAACCCATTATCATTATGCCATCATAGCGGCACGGCGATCAAGAAGCCATTGCGTTTCATTTTAACCACTTTGCGAATACGGTCTGTCTCAGGAGCGGTGGCCTCTGCCGTCGCCCATGCCAGCTCTAAACGACGGTAGCTCCAGCGTTTGCACGCTGGAGCTACCGTCAGTATCACGTGGACACGAAGGCGGGCGGTCAAATCCCGCCGCACCGTGTCTGCTTGCAGAGGCTATTCAGCCGTCGCGGGACGGCCGAATCCGATATCGTCGATATAGATCGTGCCAGTGCCGCCGGCGGCCGGATTATCCGGATCGCCCACGCCGATGTACATGGTTCGGACATTGCTGAGGTTCACCCCGCTCAACGAGCTGAAGGGAATCTCCCATGCCTGCCAGTCAGTCAGCAGCACCGCTAAGGGATCCGGATGGTTAACAACCTGCACGTTCCCGGCACTGTCCTCCAGCGCCACGTAGAGCGCGGCCGGCGTATTGCCCGCCGGCTGCTCGACACCGATGTCGGCCGTGGTCCAGGCTCCGGTGACGTTACCCGTGGTGCTGACGTTGGAGAATATCGCCGCGCCAACCGCGCTGGCGTTGATGCTACCGTCCATCAGGCCAATGTAGACGTCCGTCTCCATCTCAATTTCCACCGTCGAGTCGGCAGGGTCGGCGGTGATGCTGACCCAGTTGACGCCGTCTTCGCTACGCTCGGCGGTGAACGAGTTGCCCGAGCGAGTCAGTCTCACCCAATAGGGAGCCACCAGGTCGACCTCGTTGACGCTGTAGCTATCCTGGTTTCTCACCGGGCGATTCTGCAATGCCACACCGTTGCCAGGAGTAAGCACGGTCATCGCGTGGGGTGAGCCCGCATCCAGGCTCTCGCGAATCATCACGCCGGCTTTGGCCCAGAGCGAAGTGTTCATGACGTAGTCGACGCGGGCCGTGATCGAGCCATTACCGCTCAATTGCATGTAAGCAAAGCGGAACTCATCGGCCGTGCCCCAGACATCGGCGCCGATGCTGTTCATCAGAATGCGTCCGTCGTCTGCGACCAGGAACTCGGGAGCGTGGCCACGGAAGTTGACGACCAGGGTATCGGCCCCGTTGCCCGTCAGATTCATGCCGCCCAGGTCTCGCTCCGCTTCCGAATAGAACGGGGCTTCCGAATTGTCATAAGCCAGGGGCATCGACTGCGAGCCACTATTGACGATGGTCCTTTCGGCAAACGGCTCTTCGAAGTAACCGACCGTCGAGCCGGTCTCGTTAACCCAGCCGTCCAACCAGGCATCGTAAATGCGGTTCTCCTCGTCGTCGTAGCTCTCGAAATCGTCGACCCAGGCATATTCTTGCGTCTGGAAGGTCCAGATATCACTTGCCCAGGACGGGATAGTCTCGGCCTCGTTGACTTCATTGATCTTCCAGTAGTACATCGTCCCAAACTGGAGATCGCTCGGAGCAAAGCTGGCCACGTCCACCGTACCGGCCAGTGCCGTGTCATCGGCCACAGCCTGTTCATCGGCGTCGAGGTACACCTCATGGACCGCCGCTTCGCGACCGGCGCGCCAGGTCAGGGTAGTACCTACGCTCACGTCGGTGCTTCCATCACCGGGCTGCGGCTCACGAGCCTGTACCGGAACATAGGTAAAGCGGACCTCGCTCAAGCCGTACTGGCCCATCATGCCAAAACCGCTGTTAACGGTGAGACGGACATACTGAGCCGCGACACCGCCCAGATCTACGGCGCTATTGTAGACGTAGTCCGCCCGGGCCGTCGCCTGCGCCAGCTCTACGTCGCCCAGCGACATCCAGGTCGCGCCGTCCTCGGAGTATTCCACCGTAACGTCCTTGATTCCGAAACCAAGCAGCAATTCGAACTGCACGTTGTAGTTCCAGACCAGCATCTCATGCAGCTTGTAGACCCGATCGAACTCGAATTGAATCCAGCGATCCTCCTCAGCGAAACGCGCCACCCACATATCCTCGCTTTCGCTGGAGTGTTGATCGTCGGCGTTGAGCCCGGAGCCATTGACGGTATTCTCAGGCCCCGCTCCATCGTCGGAGACGCCATTGCTGGTGGCGTTCACGTCGGCGATCGGGTACGCCAGCGGTTCAACCGTGAAGCTCCAGATGTCGCCTTTGAAAATCGTGTTGTCCGGCGCGGCATTGACTTCATCGACGCGCCAGTAGTACGTCTGGCCAAACTCGAGGGGACCGGCGTCAAACGCGGTGTCGGCCTGACCCTGACCGACGAGCACGTCCATCCCGTCGGCCCGGCTGGCGTCGTTGACGTCGTCGAACGAAGTCCCCAGGTACAC
>Ga0272443_10001292_pt1 | contig 37759 bp, 60 predicted proteins | sample SSMAcet12_FD_193581 | JGI IMG/M metagenome (GOLD analysis project Ga0272443, IMG submission 193581) | Marine sediment archaeal communities from Little Sippewissett salt marsh, Falmouth, MA, United States - SSM-Acet-12 | ecosystem: Environmental > Aquatic > Marine > Wetlands > Sediment ...
TCAGAAAAAGCATGAGAGGGCAGGATTAACAGTAGGATTAAAAGTAGTCTTATCATGGGGTCTCCTCAACAAAATCGCTGTCGGAAGAATAAAACATCCAGGTGAGAGAACCATTGATATTCACGCAATATCCGACAATTCTTTGACCGAGTGTATCGGCTGTGTTTTGGATATGCTCATCAGCAGCCATAGCCGTTCCATTGAGATAGAAGTTTTCTCCACTGTCAGGCTCAATGTCGATCTGGAACTCATCACCGATAGCAAATATGACGTTTGCCGCTGCGTGTGCTGCGGGCAGAGTGAATACATGGTCAGCGCCACTGGCTTTGTAGTTCGAGATAACCTTGTTTGTGGTTTCAGCGGCGGTCAGGACAGATGGAGTTGTTGAGTCGGTAAGATCGGCAACGGCTAAAGACTGGAATTTCGCACCCGCTGATAAATGTTCTAGGTCGATTGAACTAGCAGCATAGTTGTCTGAGTCAATAATGTCAGCCCCGTTGAAATCTGTGAAAGCTGTCGTTCCGTCGAGGATATTTGAAAACTGAGTTTGTATGTCTGAAGTCACACCGTCGACATAACCGAACTCTGTTGCGTCCACCCCTTCAATGTTAAAGGTTGATATATCGAGGTTTCCACCAAGGACAGGAGTGGTATCGTCTGATAGTTCCGTAGTTCCTCCAAGGCTTAGATCATCAATAATGTCAAACAATTCCTGTACTGTATCGTGATCGGTGTCGTTGGCAAAGTTTGTTCCAAAGTTGGTCGTGGTGACACCAATCGCAAAAGGTAGGGTCTCTCCTGCGGCGTAGGTATCAATATTACCGCTTCCGTCAAATCCAAGTACCGAGGAATTTACTGGAGTCAGGTCTGCAAGCTGTTCAACGGTTGCATCCGTACCTATGACTTGATCTGTTAAGGTTACTGCACTGACATCAGTGTCAAGGGTTACAGCATCATGCCCACCAGCAAGGCCACCTATAGCCGTATCAATCGCGGCCAGCAGTTCATTTATACTATTGTCTGTGACAACACCGTAGTTTGTATAATTATCTCCTGTTGTAAGTCCGATAGCTGTTGAATCAGCGATAGCTCCATCATCGAGGATGGTTGCGTCAGCTATGGCAGAATTGAGTTCGGCCAAAGTATCAACATCACCAAGATCATCCCCACCAGCAGAGGCTAGTGCTGTATCAATCGCGGCCATTAACTCATTTATACTATCGTCGGTCACAACCCCGAAGTTTGTGTAATTATCACCAGTTGTCAGGCCGATAGCGGTCGAGTCTGCGATTGCACCATCGTCTAACAGGGTAGCGTCACCGATAATCGCGTTGACTTTAGCGAGTGTGTCAATGTCACCCGATTCAACATTTGTTGCACTGTAGGCTTGAACATCTGACCCGATAGCAAGTCCAAGGTTTGTTCTCGCCCCTGCTGCCGTGGTTGAGTTTGAACAACCCTTACTAATATCACATGCGCCGTTTGCATCTGCGTCTAACTCGACCGCCGCTGTAGAAGCTAAATTGTCCAACTGTCCGTATTGAGCGCACCCAGAGAGAACAAGAACCACGATAAATAGAATAAGTCTCATTTTAAAACCTCACTTTTAAAATCTTGTCGTTTTTTGACGCTTTCCATATGCGCCTCGTTTGAAAGTCATATAAATAAAGTCCGTCTGCGTAAAAAATGTTAACCGTGTGGTTCCTCTTCCTGCCATCAAATTGCGTCCCTGCGGCCACTCCGATAGCGTAGTTGTAAAGGTTTTCTCTTTCACCGACAAAGACCCGCTCACCTCGCTCATCGAATGGATTTTCACTGTTTCGCTCGAAGCTGAATAGTTCGTTAATGTGCTGCATTTTAAACTGGAGGACAAACAGGTCAGCGAGTTCTTCGCATTCAAAGAGTCGATCAATCACATAGGGGTACTGACAGCCAGCCTGAGTTTGTTCAAACCAGTCTATGTCAACGGGAAGATAACTATTTTCAGTCGGCCAAAAGTCGCAATTCCAGAGACTTTTCACCTCATCGTGGAGCTTCTTATAGGAGATCATTCGTAACCCATCGTTACATCTGAATCACCATCAAAGGTTACATTTGCGTCACCGCCGAAAGTAACTGATGCTGGCGTCCCGGTTTGCTTCTTCACTTTTATGCTTCTTTTTTTAAGGGATAGTTTTAATCTTGGCCCCATTTTTGTCCTCCAAATAAAAAAGCCACTTGAAAAAGTGGCCGTTTGTGGTAGGGTTTTGTTTATGTTGATCGCTAGACAGTGCGTTTTTTTTGCTTCATTTCTAATCGCCAGTTATGGAGCATTTCAGATTGACCCTAGCCGATATATTTTCAATATCGTGTGTGGCTTTATTATGGCTGTCTTCTTTACTCTATTCCTGTTTGCTCCTGTAGATTTTTACCTTTGGGCGAAACAGTATTTTGACCGCGATAATTTTCTTTAGCCCTTTGTGTTGCCGCTCCAATATTCCGAGCATTAGTGACTTTAGATGATTGAAGCTTAAGGGCAGAAACAAGAGCATGCGCTTTCTTTGCTGGAACACCAGCAAACCTTAAAAACTCTCCTGCCACCCTTGGAGACATAAGCGGTAGCATTGCTAAATACCCCAGGTTCCCAGAGATAGCCCCTGCGCCGACTGACATTTGTTGTAAAACCCCCATCAAGCCCCTCGGTGTCCACTCGCTCATTGCATGTCCAGCAATCTCGCCAGCAAGGTCTAGTCCTGTTTCTTTTTCAAGTTGGCTAAGAAGGCTTTTTCTGAACTCAAAGTTTTGCCTGTTGGTTGACAGAAGCTTCTTTATCCCCGTGTCCATCATGGCCTTATCACCAAGAGACAGGGCTTTTTCAATCTCGTTCGCAACTCTTGTTGAGGCTGCATAATCATCCATAGCTTTTGCATACTCAGGGACATGCTTTACAAGCTCATTTTTCACTGACTTTCGCATGGCGCTAACAATAGCCTTAGTACCTTTGCTGTCAGAATAAAAATCATCTAGGCGCATCTTTAAAATATGAAGTCCAGAGGGTGAAGTGTCTCCAGCCTGAGAACCCCACGAAGAAACATCTTGAATAATCTCTGAAACATCTGCTCTTGCTGATTTAGAAAGACCAGAACGGCTAAAATCAAGGTCGCCATCTACAACCTTAATGTTGTATTTTTTCATCATATCTTGAAGTTTTGATTTTATTGGCCTTATGTCAATATTTATTTTCCTGTTTTGGCCTATCTTCCCAAGTGCTGACTGGATTTTACGTCCTTTTTCTATGTTAATTTGTGCTAGGCCTTCTTTTGCCCTTCCTAGTGTCTCAGCAAAGTCGATTTCACCGCGCATGGCTTTTGTAAAGCGTGTTCCGCGATTTATAAACGCCTCTTTTACGGCCTCTTTTCCAGCGCCGTATATAAGACCAAACCCCTGAGCAGAAGCATTTCCAAATCCCTTTGTGAGTTTCGTTGCCGCCTTCGCAGCCACGTTTATTGGGTCAAGCTTTGTTGATGTGTTAATAATATCAGAACCAAGGTCTGCAACCTTCTTAACCTTTGATGCTTTCCCTACTACAGACAATGGGCCACCAACAGCAAGACCAGCGGCGGGGATAAACGAAGCAGCCTTCATTGGGTGCTCTGCTAGGTATTGATTAAGTTTTTCTTTGCTTCCTACTGCGTCCGAGATTCCACCAACAGCGGCGTCAAAGAAACCTTCTTGACTTTGTTCTCCTGGAATAATTTTTTGGACACCACCAAGGGCTAAACTACCGATAGCATTTAGTGTGTTCTCTTGTGGGTTGGGGTTGAGAGTGTTGATAATTCCTTGGCCTGTTTCGTTAAGTAATTCAACAAAATCACCAGGGGCATTTTTAACCATCTCAACAGCAAGACCCCCTGTGTCTCTTATTGTTTGTCCAACCCCTTTTGCAGCACCATAGACGCCATAAAGATTCGGGTTGCCTTTTCCCCATTCAGGAACATCTTTAGGTTTATTGTTGATGCCTTTTAATTTATTTACAACTCTCATCTGCTCTGCATTTGGTAGGTCTGCGAAATTTGAGTCTATCTTCTGTAAAACTTTACGCTTCTCTGCCGGAGAGAGGTTTATAAAGTTTTTGTCGCTTATAACGTCTTGAACGTTCATGGCATACCTATTGATTTTAGATATTCGTCTGCTGTTTTGATGTTACTATTTTTAGGCACTGGGCCTATTGCGTCTTTAAAGTCATCAAGCTTCGGCAATTCACCACCCCACCCCTGCAATGTTCCGTTTTTGTTGTAATAATCAGCAGCGCTATCTTTTGCTGCCGCTGCTTTTTTTATCTGGTTTATCAGCCTTCTCACGCGTTTTGCGTTTTCTTTTTCATCTAACTTATCATTATATGCACGCTCTATCAGGCGAACACCTTCTTTTTCTGTAAACTGCGCTCCAAGAATAACCCTGAGGTTTCTTTGAACAACTTCCTCAACTTTCTCTCGCGTCGATACAGCAAGGCTATTAGCCATTGGCTGCATTTGTTTTGGAAGGTAGTTTACCGCCCCTCCCGTTACATTTTTACCACTCTTTAGTGTCGATAATGCCTCTTCTAGCTGTGATATCCCTTTTATGGCGTCATATCTACCCCCCTGAGTCCACTTTAAGAACTCTGGGGCATACTTCTTATCCGTCTCCTGCTGTCCTACTGTTAATTCACCCTGCGGATAAACTGAATTTATTATCTGTGATCTACCTGCAGCACTGTTTTCAAGCTTCGCCTGTGTTGCTGCATAAAGGGCTTGTTTTGCTCTTGGATCTTGTGTTGCCGCGAACTGTGCCTTCATTTCTGGAGTCCAAAACTCGAACGGGTCAACCCTTGGATTGACAACACTCAGCGCCCCTGAAATATTCTTAGCCCTCTCCGGTTGAATGTATGCGAGTTCTTCTAACGACCGCTCTCTTGTCGGTTGCCCGTACCCCTGTCCTATATTTCGATATGGGCCACTCTGTGACATGCGCGGATCACTCATATTAATCAATGAGTCACCTTGTGACTGTCGTTGTTTCAGAGCGTTTGCCTCGTCTAGCTTGCGTTGATACTCTGCCATTTTTGCTTGATACAGGGCGTTTGCTTGAGCGTCCATCTGGGCCTGACGCTGCCTTTCGTATTGTTGCTGCTCAAGGCGCATTTTCAGATTAGCTATCGCGTTGTTCTGTTGCTGGCCTCTGGCGAGTGCATTATGTAACGGTGCGAAGGTATCAATCATGGCGTCATCCATCCGTATCCTGGGCTGTATTGGCCTGAATATCCACCAGAACCAAGGTTGTTCAATGCGTTGTTATATTGATAGTTGTTATACATGGTCATTGGAAGAGCGCCTAAGTTGGCCCAAGTGTTCGCATCCTGCTGTCCTTGATTCTGATAAATACCACCAAGAGCGTTAGCATTGGCCTGAGAAATACCAGTCAATGCGTTAGCATAGTTTTGATTTGTTGCGGCCTGTTGTCCTGCGGATGCTTGACCTATACCAACCAAGTCAGTCAGTCTTCCATACTGCTGATTTCCGAGTTGATTTACGGTATTCAGGTAATTCTGACCTTGATTGTAGGCTCTAGCGTAGTTCTGCTGGTCAACGTCATAGTTCATCAGTGACCTTGAGTTTTGCCTGTTGTAAGCGTCCGTGTCGAAGCCGTATTGAGCCATTGAGTTTTGATAGCCCCGATTGTAGTTGTCTGAATCAAATCCATATTGGTAAAGTTTGTTTTGTAAATCACGGTTGTATTGTTCTGTATCAGCACCATATTGAGACATGGCTGAGTTGTATTTCCTGTTGTAATCTCCTACGGCCCTGTTATAGAGGTTGTCTATCTCGTTGGCCGCTGTATTGAGAGATACATCAGACAGCGCGTTGACCCCATACCTTGAGTTTTGCAATCCGCTTCCAGCAAGAGACCTCTTTGCCGCTTCTTGTGCCGCCTGAAGTTTATGTTGATAGATCGGGTCGCGCTCAAGGGCATCAAAATCAACATTAATTCCCGTATCGGGAAGGTTGAGATCAACAAGGGTCTGAGGTAGTGAGGTGTTGATGTTTGCCCCTGGAAGTGAGGTGTTGATGTTTGTACTTGGAAGGTTCTGGGGTGAAAACTGGTTGTTCATACCATAGAGAGAGTTGGCTATTCCCCTTGATTCTGTAATCCCCTGTGGATTTAATGCGCTGTTCTGAAGATATGGAATAGCAGCAAGGCCCATGTCTCTGTACGGAGCAAAATCACCGCGTGTCAGGTCGTACATCTCTTTTTGCATGTCTGTCTGGTATGCCGTTGCATCTCTCTGAGCATTAGCAGCAGATTTGCTTGCACTTGACGCTTTACTTGCGCCGATAAGACTCCCTGCTAGTCCCAAACCACCACCAATTACTGCGGTAACAGGATCACCAGCATAAACAGACCCACCATGTTCAGCATAAACGATGCCTGTCGGTGCAACGGCAAGGATTACGTTCCCGTTTTGTTTAATATTGTACTCTTTCATAATTGCTTCTCCATGATGGTTTTTGTTTGTGCGTATCCTCTTCGCTTGTAAAGGCGTATTCTCTCATTCCCAACAATAGATATAGACTTTTCACACTTGTTAAACTTTGCAAGGGATTCAGCATGTTTGAGTAATTTGTATGCAGACCTTCCACCTCTTAAATGTTTGGGTACATAAAAAAACTCACCGATAGCTGCATGGCTGGCTTTTATCCAGCCAATTAACCCAACAAGCGCACCGTCTTTAAACGCGAGTGATATATTGGTAAGACCCCTGTTTATGTTGGCAAGAACCGTTAATTCGTCAGCGTTGTTTTCATGACAAAAATCAATAACGTGCTGCTCAATCAGTTGATAATCTTCGCTGGTATATTCTCTGATTTGTATCAACTCCAACTACTCCCATCCCATGTGACCAAGGATCCTGCCGTGGTATCCCATGCAATCGCCCTGTCTGTGCTTTTTAATGTAGGAAGGTCTGTTGTTGCATATTTAGGTAAAAAAACAGGCCCGTTGAACCTATCGGCAACGAGCCTTGGAAAAATCTTTTCTTCCGCTTCATTCTTTGGGGGTTTCATATCTGTTCAACCTTTGTCAGCGTGTATGGATGGAGGTTCGTCAGGTCGAACTCGTATTGTCTGTGATTCGCGTATGACCCAAGGCGGTACGTCTTTTTGACATAGTTGGTTTTTTCGTTGTCCGATAGTGTCACTGTTCTTGCTGTCGACCAGTCGTTACCATCATCACGCCACCTGACAGTCATGGTTGCGCTTCCTGCGCTCTGTGCTTCTGTCTCCTTGAGGAAATAAAGAACAAGATGTCCAACCCTAGCCCTGCCCTGCGTGACGACTCTCGGTGTTCTGATGATTGCGTTGATGTCGTTTCCGTCATCTGTCTTGTATCTGTAGTCTATTGACTTTATCGTTCCATCTGTTCGATCACCGATGAGGACTGTATCCCACCTCGGAACAGAAGCAACACAATTTCCATCCCATTTATAGTCGTTTGTGTCCGTTGAGAACCATTCAGACCATGTGTTGTTTGACAGGTTCACAGAAATAGTTTTTTCATCTGATGGAAACTGTAAGATTAAAAACGGAACGCCATTCAGGGCAATAAAGTCTCCGATTGCGTCAGACACCCTGGCAAGAGAACTAATAAACGTATCGAGTGTCGGGTTAAGTGGTGAAGGTATTCTCCCCTGAAGGCTGACAAGGCGCTTATCGTTGTCGATCCAGACGAAAAATCCAACATCTTTACAGTAGGTGAATGAATATGGAGCTAACACACCGTGAGTTATTGAGCCGTATGAACTACTGACCCAAGGTGTTGATCCGTCATTCTGGAAGATTTCTACTGACCTTGACCCTCCAACATAAACATCTGAGTTTTCAACCTTGAGGCATGTTGCATCATCCGGTAGTCCCTCGGCAGACACGTAATCCGAATCCCAATTCCACGGCTCATCAACGACTGAAAACGCCATAAACCCGTATGACTCGTCTATTGCTAAAAGATAAGAGTCTGCCACGTCGATGAACTTAACCGTTGTCGGGCAGTCTGCGTCCTCAACAACATCAGCTTTTCCAGACCCATATCTCACCCCACCAGCCCATGCGCTATGAGAACTTCCCGCACCGTCATCCTGCCAATAGGTCGCCCATCCAGATGTAACCCCTGGTTCTATGTCGATATTATTATAGATACAGGTATAATCGTTTCCACCGTGGGTGACTTGGCTTGTTGATGGGTGGAGTTCCATAATGTTCCCGCCATTCGCCATGAACAGGTAGTCACCGAAGTTCGCCCATGTGACCCTTGTTCCTGAAACCATAGACGTTGCGCCTGAAACATCTGTAATCGCAGCAGAAGATTCAAGAAACAGCCTTGAAGAGTCTTCAAGGAGTAAGTAATCACCAGACTCAAGTAATAAGACAGACCCAGAAAGATAGGCAGAGTCGGTCATTTTGAACACATCACCGGCACTGATAGCGATAACGATTGACTGCTCTTTCCAATCATATATCCCGTCGACAGCAGACGATGAGGAACTATCAATCAGTTCAGATGATCCAATTCTCAACTTTGCCCCGAACTGCGTTATGACAACATTTTCAAGGGACTGCCCGTATGGGTCGACTGATTCCTGTTCTGGTAGATTTAAACCAAATGGGATTTCCATTTACAATATCCTACGACACATTAGACTTTGTGAAAGTTGGGACAATACCAAGGCCAGCACTGGATGACTTTAATAGCCAGCTATTGAGAGTCACTGTCGTTGAACTTCCAGAACAATATAGAGCAATACGATCTCCCGCGCTGACTGTAATTGACGAGTCTTCTTTGTCGCCAAGATTACCAACAGTATGGCTTGTTCCTGTAGCTACGTCATTTACATAAACACGCATAGTTGCTGTGCCGCCACTGGATGCAGCATTAAACACTGAATAAAGCGTACCAGAAGATAGGCATATGCCTTCGAAAACAGGTTCATTACCCCCAGACGTAAATTCTATTCCTGTGTGAGAAAAACCCATCACATCGCCGCCTGAGTTTGCGGTGAAACTAGCAATTCGATCTGTCAAAGCGTCAAACTGATCTTGGATGTTTGAGGTTACTCCATCCGTATGGTTTAGCTCAGTTACCGTAGCTGTGATTCCATCAAGGTGATTTAACTCTGCTGCTGTTGCGGTCAGACCATCTAAGCCCCTGTTAAACTCTGTATCTGTGACTCCAGTAGCTCTTAGGGATGCTGCGTAGTTCAAATCAAGGTAGGTTCCAGTGAAACCATCGACCTTGTTCAATTCTGCCGTTGTCGCAGTAACACCATCCATGATATTGAGTTCTGATGTTGTTGCTGTCAGGCCGTCCAACTTATCGAACTCAGCCTCAGAAACACCTGTGCCTTGTAGCGTAGCAGCGTAGTTTAAGTCCGTTGCATCTCCAGTAAATCCATCAAGTTTATTCAATTCCGCTGTGGTTGATGTGATTCCGTCGAGGACGTTGAGTTCCGCTGTTGATGCTGTTAAACCGTCGAGGGTATCAAATTCTGACTCAGTTACCCCAGTACCCTGTAGTGTGGCAGCGTAATTCAGGTCATCAACGTCACCCGTAAAGCCATCAAGGGTATTGATTTCAGCGGCTGTGGCTGTAATATCTGAAACCTGACTCGCTGTGATTGACATTGCGTCTTCAAGATTTGCTTTCGTTATGCGCTTTGAAGTCCCTGAGTCGTTGACATAAAATTCATCCGCATCACCTACCGTTGTTGCTTCTGTCAATGCGCTTAGTTTTGTATCAGCCATTATAAACCCTCTATGATTGCTTGAATTTGTTGAGCCGCTGCGTCATAGGCATCAAGTTCCTGCTGTTTGGTTTCAGCAATTCCACTGAGAAAATTTCCCAAAGCTGTTTTAGCAGATGATGGAAGGTCATTGACATTTGCTCGTCCTGTTGCTGACTTAACCGTCATGTCAATATCTCCTGACATTTCAGCAATAACAATGTTTAATGCCTTGACTTCAGATGCGAGTCTTTGTCTTTCGTCGATTGTTGTTTGTATGAGATTAATCAGCGCCATAGATTATCCGTGATAGGTGTCAGTTGTTATGTCATAGCCACCTTTTGAGCGGCCTGTTCTAATCTGCGGAATAACAGGGACATTCAGCTTTTTAATCTGTTTCAGCGTTTCGACCGACCTTAAAGCGACATTCTCAGGTATTTTCATTGAGAACTCTGAGGCATAATCTCTTGCAAGGTTATAAACAAGTGCTGAACGGTAGATATTAGGTAGACTGATAACATCTGTTGCAGATGAATATTCTGTTAAATCCGTCCAGCACTTGAGATGAATTGTGTCATTTGAATCGGGAGATGGATAAACACTTAACACCCCTTGAGGATAGGAGGGTTCGTAATAGTAAGAGTTTGGAATCCCTGAAGAGTCCTTATCTCCGATCTGGTCGTATGCCTGGCGTGAGAGTTTCTTCAGTGGGTAGTCATACCCGTCTTTTCTCAGATAAGCAGAGAGAATCTTAACCGGACGCGTGGCGTGATCACCACCTGTTCCAAGGGTGTATTCTTCCGTTCCCGAAGTCAGGGACAATTCAATCGTTGTGACTTCATGGATGCACCAGCGCTGTGAAGACCACTGAGAGAGAATATCGTTCAAGACTTCAATCCCGTCACTGGTCATCTGAGCGTCAGCGGCTTCCCCAGAAGCTAAAACACCGAGTTTTCGTAATGCTCTGTCAATCAAACTCTGGACTGTCATTTAATTCATCCTCGAAGTCTTTCAGCATGTTGGCTTTTGACTTTCTGCGGTCAAGATCAATGCCGAAGGCTTTTGCATAGGATTCAAGCTCTTTTTTCGTCATTTCATCTATCTTCTTCGGCTCTTCTTCTTCCTGGTCGAACTTTGCCGGGGTATCAACCCATCCATCAGGAAGGATCTCACCCTCTAAAAACAACCTTGGTTCCTTGTCTTTGTGGTAAAACCACTGATTATGATCGAGTTTCATGTTTATACTTTCCAGTGTAGGTTTTAGACCCGATATGGCCGATTTCCTCACTATGAATGGTTATTTTCCCGCCTATGTCTCTCCATCTTTGGCAGAAAACATAGTCCTCTCCCCAATATCTTCCGCTATCAAGGATAAAATCGAACAGGGCGTAGTATTCTTTTCCTTTATCCGTGTATTTCAGGTCTTTATAGGCTTCCAGCATCTTTTCAATACATGATCTCTTCAGCGCAATACACCCTGTTCCGACAAACTCAACATCATCATTGACAATGCAGGTGTATTTTTCCTCTTCATTCTTGTATCTGTACGGGATTGCTGAGAATTCTTCCGAGTCGCGTAGCATATTGATAACGGAAACCGGATCGAATACCATATCTGCGTCGAGAAACAGTAAAACGTCGAACCCAGACTCATAGAATCTCTGAGTGATCTCGTTACGGGCTTTTGTCAGGATTGAACAGCCGTTATGGAGATCGACCTCTGTTTCCCATCCGAGGTGACAGAGAACCACCCTGAGTTTAAGGAGGGAGCTGATAAATTGTGCGTCAGCTCCCCCATAAATCGGAATACCGATATAAACTCTCATCTAAGCGTCGATCAATCCAAGAGAGACAAGAGCGGCCCGAATTTCGGCCAGTTCAAGAATCACCGTGGCAATATCTGTCCCTACAGTCACGGTCATTGCTGGTTGCGTCACCGGAGTTTCACCGAAGAGAGCAACCTTGTCATCAGAGCGCCCAAGGCATACACCGTCAGGGCTTCCACTTCCTAAATATTCAGCCATTGTCTATTCTCCTTAACCTGTGATCCTGCAAGCCATCGACGGACGTTGAGCCAAAGACCCAAAGAACACATCGAGACGCAGAGGATAGTTCGCGTTGTTAATGTCGTACTGACGCAGAATACGAATATTGATTCCGTCCATTGCCTGTTGAGACTTGAAAGACACGTCAGAAGGCATCTCTAGGTTAGCCGAAGCAAAAGTAAAAGCTTCTTTATGGAAGGCCATATTCTGAGCGTATCCGGTCGAAGCCGTACCAACAACAGTCACAGCGGCTCCATCTTGCGGGAAGGCATCAATCGTCTGAAGACCACCGCTTGCAGAGGTATACATGGCCGGTGAGACGGTCAAATCAACTTCATTCGAAGCTGCTGTGGCGTCTGCGGTGACAACGAACTGCTGAAGGGAACCAGTGGATTCCTTGGTTTCAGGATTCACAGCGTAAACGCCGGCAACGGTAAATACATCACCCTCTTTCCAGGTATCTGTGGCGTTGGTCAGACCATCGACATGGATTGTGGATGAGCCTTCTGTCGACACTGTTCCGTCGATCAGGATAGTCCCGACACGGCTTCCGCAGGTATGGACAGGAACGTTCTGACTCATCATGAAGTCGAATCCGAGCGCCTTACCCATTGCACCTTCTGTGTATTGTTTCGAGATGGCTCCTGAAGGATTAAACAATCCGGTCAGTGCATTAACGGTTGCGGCTTGTGCTGCTGGGTTGATAACAACTTTGCGATCCGTAATCGGGGTGGCAAATTCGCTCAGTTTCTGCCCTGCTGAAAGATAAGTCAGAGCAGCGTTCGGCGCTGTCCCTGCTGTGCCGACAAGGTTGTAAACAGACTTGTAACAGTTCTGGTAGGTCAACAGATCGACTTCTGCGGCCAGCCGTGAAACAGCAGGAGTGATAAAACGTCTGCTGAACTCGTCAATATCGAGTGCAAGGTCAGCGTCAGTGAAGTTCATATCAACACCCTTGACGGTTCCGATTGTCAAGGTGTCGTACTGTTCGTTCTGATCTTCAGCGTCGATTGTCCAGCCGGTACGAATTTTATACTGATTGGGTTTTCGGATGCGGATTGAAGCGCCACGCTTCTGGCCGCCGAAGGTTGTTTCCTTGTCGTGCTGCTTGTCGATGCTCCCAACGAAAGCGAGGTTGTTGTGAAGAATCCTCAACGCCTCTTTCGTAATGGCATCTGGTTTTAAATATGAGTTAGCCATTGTCTGTAGTCCTTTCCGCCTCCCGGCGGTAAATTATGAGGCCCAATGAAGGGCCAAAGCCTCGGTCAGTCTCCCGACTGTCCTTATCCGTAAATTTGTTTGTTTCTCCGTCGTGCAAACTCTTCAGGGGAAATGTTCGGGTCGTTCAGCCAATCGTTCGATGCTGATTCTTTTCCCCCAACAGGTTTGACCGGAGGTGGAGCTTCTGTCGTTTTTTTCTGTTGCGGTGCGCTGAATTGTGCATCCATTTTGGCAATCTCAAAGACGATTTGTTGCGGAGGAAGACTGAGAATCCTTGCTCGTTCAGCCCGATCTGTTCCCAACTTGTAGGCAATATCAACGGGGTTTGCAGCCTGTGCAAAGACACCTTCCATGCCTCTGGGGATGAAGCCGACACGATCAAAGTCATCGTATTTGGCCTTTCCTTCTGTGACTGTCTCGTTGATAAAATCTTCAACGGTCTGTTGTTGTCTGTGCTTTGTTACGTTGTTGAGAAGTTCCTCTTGTGCGCGTCTGTTTTGCCCTTGGACGAATAGCGCTAAACCTTGCTGGTACTGTTGCATGGCCTGGGAATATTGCTCGTCATCGTCATACTGATAGCGGTCAGGCGGTACAGGCGGTGTTTCTGGATACTTGACCTGTTCAGGTTCTTGTGGCTTGTTCTTGTTGACAAGTTCCTGAACCATCTGTTCCAGCCTGTCGGCCCGTTGTCGTTCTTCTTCGCGTTGACGTTTTTCTTCTTCCCGTTGCCACGTTAATTCGTTGATGCGGTCTTGAGCGGTCTTCTTTCGCGGCTTTTCTTCCTGTTGTTCGACCTCTTCGCCTTCCTGTTCCTGCTCGTCAGTGGCATCCTCACTGATTTCTTGAGGGGATGAATCCTCGATCTCATCCTGTGCAGGCTCAATGCCCGTGGTTTCCTCTTCCATGATGTTTCCTTTCTTGCTGTCTCCCGACAGTCGGTGCGTCCTAAGACGGTGTGGGCTGTAAGCCCTATGGACTATTCGCCCCGTTCGATAATGTCAAGCGTTCCTGTTGTTGAGTCTTGGATAGCGTGGATACTGACCGGGCTTGCATCAGTTGACCACGGAACAGCAATATCAATCGACTCATCAGCTCTTAAAGGAAAGCTTGATCCAAAAGTCTTTTCTGCTCCAGGAGCGGCGGCTGCGGCGTTGATGTTTATCCAACAGTCTTCACTTGTCCTGAGTGTCACCCCGATTGTTCCCGGATGAAGGTCTGTTGAATCCGAAGCTGCGCCAAACGTAATGTATTGAGCGCCTTTCACCATTAGTAAGTTGTTATTTCCGTAGCTCATTTTCTACCTCATCAGCCCGATTTGTCTTAAGACATCGGACACGGCTTGTGTTGCTATCTTATATGTCATCTCGGCATTTTGTTGTTGAACGTCAATTCCTTCTTTCTGGACTTCCATTTGCTTCTTTGCGTTGTCTAACTGTTTTCCTTGAAGATCAAGCTGGCCTTTTTGAATATCCATCTGGTCTTTCGGTGAAGGTTGTTGCGGTTGATTCATTTGCTGCATTTCCTGTGCAATCTCATCAGACTCAGGCCAATCAAGGTTCTTGGCAATGCGCGGCATGATAATCGGCGCATAGTTCGGCGCTGAAGTCAGGAGTTGAACCATTCCGTCGGCGGCTTCCATGCGCTTTGTTTCGTATCCTGGAGACACATCGGCCACCACGTCATATTTACCAACGGATAAATCAAGTTGCTTCTCTCCGCTCATTTGATCGACCATATTAATCTTGGCCCAGCCTTCCTTACCGTCCTCTCCCATGAGCCTGACGACACGCTCTGTGTCATAAATCCTCGGTATCAGGTCAACGAGAATCTTACCTGTGTATTTCAAGGCTCTTTGTTGGTTGTCGGTAAAGACGAATGTTGCCGTGTCTCCCTGGGCCTGCCTGCGTGCAATGGCAATGCCTGAAGTCTCGTTCCCTTTTGCACCTAAAGAAGCATCGTAGATACCTGTTGTTGCCTTGAGGTCGTCCGAGGCTTGTATGGCTTCATTGAGTGCGCCAGTGTCGGTTATTGAGGCTTGCTGTCTCTGTGGGACACGTCCTTGTGAATCGGGGTGGTACATAAGATATGGCATAGGCTTTCTATGAGCCTGATTCCATTGATCTTCGTAGCCCTCGATCATTTCCTCTGTGATTATCCACGGCTGCTTTGGAGCCATAGCGATTGTCTCAGCGGCGGTACTGCGTGACCAGTTATAAAGTCTCTGCGGGTCTTTGGCCCAACGGATAGCAGACCTTAGATGTCTCTTGCCTTCAATCCAGACTTCCTCACCTAAACAGGGAACAATCGGAATATACTTGCCAGCCCACTCTTGCGGCCCCTCTAAAAGAGCGTTTCCAGCGATCTTGCACCACATGACCTTGTGAGTTTCAACTTTTCGCTCATTTTTAACTTGCGGTGTTATGTCCTGTTGTATCTCTTCTCCTGTAATCGGGTCTTGAATCATCTGGTATTGTGGTTCTGGCTTCTCTTCGACGGTCATGCCGTTGTCTAGAAGATAGAGCGTTTTAGTGATTGGCTCTTTGTACCAATACTCTGCAATCCTCACGGAATCCGAGGTAAACCATCCTGCTTCGTCTTCACCTTCAGCGACTTCAACACTAGCGTTTTCTTTGTTCGGGTATCTGCGTTCAAACTCTTGCCGTGTCAGCGTTTCGGTGACAAAACAATACTGAGCGTCCTCATAATCAGGCTCTTGTGCAGACTGATCAAGGTAAACAGAAAACTGGTTGTTGACCCGTGAAATCTTAATATCCTGCTCAAAGGTGTCGTCATCGGAATACTCGGTTATGATTCTCCAGAATCCATAGCCACCACGAACAGAACAATCATGGCCGTAATCATAAGCTGTCTCAGCGTCAGAGATGTTCTCAATGTTCCTGATCATTCCCGTAAAGACTTCTGCGGTATTCGGGTCTGCCTGATTATCGACGGGGCGAACTTTAATCCTTGGGCGGTTCTTTCTGGCTTCTCCCAACACCTGCTTGACGGTTGCTGCGGTTTTGTTAATGACCAGACATGGGCGGCCAACACGCTCGGCTTCTTCCTCTTTTGTCCACTGTTCACCATTCTCGAAGCGGATGTCTTCTATTGCCGCCTCTCTTATGTGGCGTTCAGCTTCCATCGACTCTTGAAAGCGTTCTCTAGCTGTACTGAGTAGCTTAACTTTATCCATTACATCCCCATCCAGCCTTGAGGCTGTGGAACTGGTTTTGATTTCTTGCGTGGCCCTGAGATAATTCCTGCAAATAGTTCGGTAAACGCCCAGACATAAGCATCAGCCCTGTTTGGTGAGTCTTCACCTAAATAACCAGCCGTTGTGAAAGCGCAGAGTTCATCTTCAAGGTCTGGGAAGAATCCAGCGTGTCTTATCTTTCCTTTATCAGCTAATGCAGCAACAGGTTCGGCCCTAACAACCTTGCCTCTGGTCGCTGTGACTTTCTTATATGGTGTTCTTCTTCTGGCTGTCTGTATGACATGCTCGACCATTGCGCCGCCGTAGTTCTGTTCTCCAACAATACAATCGGCTAGGTGTCGTTCGTATGCCGTTGTGACCACATTTCCCCAAGTCGACGGGCCAGCTTTAACGGTAAGGTCTTCAATGAGATAGCCATTACCATCAACGCCAAGCCCAGCAACGACAATACCGATTGCATCATTTTGAAGGTTATCAACATCACCAGAACCAGACGGGTCAACCGCAACAACAACCCTCTGCATATCCGGTAAATCACCAAGCGTCCTGTATGTCTCGATGCTTTCGATAGTCCACAATGCACCATCGGTTATGTCTGTAAATTTCCCATCCAAAAAGCGAACCCTCAAGCGCGGTGGAAGCGACTCAAGGGTTTTAATGTAACTCTCTGGAAGGTTTTCTTTATTGTCGATAGGATTAATGACCATTGAAGCGTAGTCATCTTTGTCTATCGGTTGCTTGCTTTCTGGATCTCTCCCTTTAACGAATAACTGATATGTCCAATGTGCCTGACTTGGTGGGTTGCAATCATACAGCATCTTCAGCCGTAAATTATGGACTTTACCAGCCTTCGTATATGTTGCCTGTTGTGCAAGCCTGGTTAATGCTAAATTTCGAGAACTGTAGGGAATCTGACTCGCTTCGTTTAAGTATATCGTTGCGTATTCTTGTCCGAGTATTTTCTCTGTTCTCTCTTTATCGTCCAACCCACCAAACCAGATTTGAGAACCGTCGCCAAGTTGAGCAAACCAGTCTGTCTTATCAACGTGATATTTCATTCCAGGCCAGCATAAAGTCATGACCTTCGGAAACGTGTCTAAAACAATCGAAGCCTTGATATGATTAAAGCGAAACCTCAAGATCGCATGTCTCGACCCCGGTGAGGCTAACGCTCTTATACAGATAGCTCGGACATACAAAAACGTCTTGCCTGACCGTGAACCACCAAATAAAAGATTGTGAGTTGCTTTTCCTCCCAGCATGTCTATAGCTTGGTGTTGCTTGTCTGTCAGGACTAGAGACATTTTGAGTCATTGCTTTCTATCGTCACTGAGAAGTTGCCGTTTAAATCAACCTTATCTGTGAACAGCTTCAGGTGTTTGCCTAAAAGCTCACAACCTTTAAATATTGCCTGTGCGTTGCGTTCTGTGTCTCCTCTACGTAAGGCATCAGTTGTTTCTTTTATTGTCTTGAGGACGTAATCAGCGTCAATCTCTGTTCGTTCTGAGCGTTCTGCCTGTGCTTTATTGATAGCGGATTGTATTTCAACATCTTTCAACAGCCTTTGTCCGTGAGAATATGCTGTCTTCTCTGAGTAACCCGCACGTATCGCAGCTTGAGTGGCATTCAGGTCAATCAGATATTCTTTTATGAATGCTTGCTGCTTTGGTGTCATTGGTTTACTGCTCCGTTCTAATTGTATGATCTCTACGGTATCCAGGTAGACTGACTTGCTTTGTCATTGTCTCGCCGCACTTAGTACAGATTATCTTTGCCTTTGCGGTTGTTAGCTTCTCTTTTGTGTGTCCGCATGTGTGGCATTTGAATACGTAGATTGGCATTGGTTTACTTTCTGCTTTACTCCATCCTCACAATGAAATCCTCCAGGCTAATAGGATTAGGATCATAGGTTGGGCCGAATGTGCCGTTTTGTACTGCGTATCCTGATAGTGGTTGAGTCCTCATTCTTTCTTCAGGAGTGAGGTTCATTCTGTGAGCGGTGTCACGGGCTTCTATTTCTCCGGCTAGGTGTTTATATGCCTTAACTCTTTCAACCCCATCATTCATAAGCCTGTCGAACTGCTCTATTACCTTGACTAGAGGAGTCCGTTGGTTAGATAGTTTTGAAAACTCGTCATACTTTGTTAATGGTATGCCGCCACCTCGTTGCAACTGCTCTAACTCATAATCTATTTGCTCTAGTTTCCTGATCGCCTTATCATAGGAACTTAAATCTAAAACACTCTCCGGACTCCCACCCCTTGCGAATCCTTCTCTCTCTTGTACTGCGTGTTGGAGTTCGTGGAGGAGGTCTTCGTTGCTATCGCGTCCTAGCCTTATGTTTTCTGGGTCTATGCTAGTCACCCGGTGGTAACTACCGCCTGACATATCCTCTAAATTGATGGGTATGCTAAGTAATTCGTCAGGCAGGTTGCTGTCTCTGATAAATCCACCAGCATTTAACTCTAGTAGCGGGTCGCGTTTCTGTGCCATCCTCGCAGAGTGCCAGTTCCCTGGCTTGGCATATCTTGCCGCACTATCATCAATCTCAAGCCTCGGCATCTGATCCCATAAACCTGAGAACTGTCCTGCCAAGTCTTTTCCTGCGTCTATGCCTAAATTCTTCATCCCCCGCTTACCGACATACATAGCCTTGAGAACTTCTGGGTTTTCGTTTGCTACACCCTCAAGAACGAGTGACATAGGTATGTCAATCAGGAAGTCTGACAGCGCCGCTATAGCTCCTTTTGGTAGCGTTGCTAGACCACCAGATAAAGAGTCAACAGGGTTCAACCAAGGCTCTTCTAGCGCCTCACCTTGTGCGAGCCTTTCTTTCTCGATCTGATTTAACTCATAAAATCTTGATAGGAGATTGTCCATTTCGCACCTAAAAAAATACCCCGACTCAGGAGGTTGAAGTCGGGGTTAACTCACAAGGGGGAGAGTGAGAGATACTTATAATTTAAAGACAACTGTGGTGTCATTAGTAAATTTACTATAACAGCTATGGTTTGTCAACATGTTGTTGCAATTTTTTTTATTTTTATTTTCAACCACAAGATTTAGTAGTTTTATATGACATTCGCTATCTTCTCTCCCTCTTCCCATACCGCATCTGGTATCGAGTCAACAAATTTTTTTACTCTCCAGGTTTCATCACCTACACCCCTAGCATAATCAATGATCTGGATTCGTGCCTTGCGGTCATCTGGGAGCCTTTTAGTGATATTGATCGCCCACTCTAGCCATGTCCTTTTATTTGACCTTTGGCGCTGGTAGCGTTCTGTTATTCCCTTGCATTGAGCGCCACACTCCAAATCCATCACCATTAGTGCTGTGTAGATGATTGTCTGTTTGAGCATATACCCTCCTTGGCAGGGTTGTTTATTTTGCGATCACAACGGGTTGTCCGTCTGTCTCTTCATTATACCCCCACGCAACAAATGCCTTTGTGTAGTCCATTTCTGTAATTGGCTCTTTGTCGTGGGTTTTTGATGCTTCAAAAAACTGCTGTTCTCCACCACCATCTGACAGCCAAGACAAAAACGAATTTCTGCTTTCTTCCGCTGGAAATATAATTGTGAGTAATGTTTTCATTTATTCCTCCTTGGCAGGGTTGTTAAGAGGGTATTTACGAGGTTTCATAAGGCCTTTAGTCCCAGCACATAGGATCGGTGTCTATTTGAAAATCAAGTCGTGGTTTACCTGTTTTGTTGTACTTAAATTTTAACTTTTTAATACATTCCTCATGCCATCTAATCTTCCTTAGTAGTTCTTCCTGTTTTTTATTCATTTAATTCCTCCTCAGTATCTAGCCCGAACTCATTGCGGATAGCATTGGCTATAATACCACCAATAGGTCTTCCCATATGCCGTCCATCAAAATGATTCTCTGCTATCTCAGCGCACCGCTCGACTGTTACTTTTTCAATCGCAGCAGCTACCTTACCTATCTCTGGTGTGGAGTTGATGATTTGCTCTGCATACTCCATCCTCATAACATCTTCTTTGGTTGTTGTTTTTGAGATATGAAATGCTTCTGGGCTTGCCAGTCTTTTTAAGCCATTAAGAAGCCTCACGTTCTCTTCTTGGAGTTGTTCAATCTGCCTGTCTCTCCAATTTGATTGGTGTTTTATCGAATTAAGCATTTGCTTATAAAGCTCAGGAGCATTCTCTTTTAGATATACTCTCCATTCTTCTTCCATCACTATCCCCTTTCACGGCTTTCGTTCGTGATTCTCCTCTATAGCCGAATGTCCATACCTCTTAATTTGTTCAACACCGGAAACAATAGGGCTTATTATCCCGTTTTCATAATCAACTCTCCGCGCTATTGCTAGCCATGTGTCATCATATTCTTGCCAATCTTTTTCCACGCAGACGCATTCCATAACACCACGCCCATCTTTTTCGCGGCCACGTTCAATCTTCCCTCCGAGATCACACATTTTACGCTGCTCATCTTCCGTCAGATATTTGAGCATGTCTTTATATTTAACAACAAAATACCGATGTTCTCTTACCATTGTTTTCGTCTTTTCTTCCTTTGTATAGTTCGATCCCATCATCTATCCCCTTTCACAGCTATGCACAGTCAAGATGAAACTGTGGGTTTTTGTTTCCAAGTGGCGGTTGATATATCTTCTCAAGTTCTTTGATTTCTGCTTTGGTTAAATGCCTGACTTCCATGTTGTTGTGATTGATTTGCTTGATGTCTTCTGTTTTGCGTCCAGTGTAGTATTTCTTGCGGTTTTCTTCTTCGTGTTTTTTGCAGTAAAAGCTCTTCCTTCTCTTTCCGCTTTTTGTCAGATACTTCTCATCTATCAGTTTGGTTATCATTTCAGTACAACCTTATCTGCTACACTTAAATGTTAGTTCTTTTTTCATTGCGCTCTCCCCGTCTTTTCGAAGAAACGATCTCGCCATAACTTCCTTGCCTTCTCACAGTGGGCGAGTTGTTTTTTCAGTTCTTTGATTTCATTCCTAAGTTTTTTATTTTGAGTAGACAGACCGCCGCTTTTTGAAAAGTAGTGGTTAATATCGCTCTGCATTCTATTTCTGCATGAATAGCAAATAAGCTTTGTTGTTTCGCAAAGATAGCTTTCTGATCCACAGTCTGAACATTTTATTCTTCCTGTCATGCCGCCTTCCTCCCATGTATTGCCAAGCTCCGCCACTTTTCCTTTAGCTTCTTTTCTTTTCGACACATGCGTTCTGTTTCTGCGAGTGCAGATTCAAGGTCTTCTATTTGTTTTAGCAAAAGGTTTATTTCGTATTGTTTCATTTTATCCTCCTGCTGCGTAGTCGTATTCTGTTTTTGGTTCTTCTATCCTGTTTATCGGGCCATTCCATGTCTGAGGTATAATTCCTGTTTTACCGTGGCGGTTTTTCTCAATAATCAACTCACAATCCTCGACGGGTTCTTTCTTCTCCCTGTGTAGTAGGATAATCACATCAGCGTCCTGTTCAAGCTGTCCAGAGGATCTGAGTTCATTCATTGTCGGTCTTCCTCCGAGGTTTGATCTATTTAGTTGGTGAAGGCAAACAACAGGAATGTTGACTTGCTTTGCGATCATTTTGACCTGCTGTGAGGCGTTGGTTATTTTTTCGTATTCCGTTCCCTTGCCCGACACAAGACCAAGATAGTCAATGATCAATAAGCCAATGTTGTGCTTGAGTTTTGCTGCTTTTGCTTTTGCTGCTATGGCTTCAATGGTCACGCCTGAACAATCGTCAATATAAAGTTTCGCTTCGTTGATAGCTCCTGCGCTTAACGTGAGTTTGTGCCATTCGTTCTCGACAAACAGGCCATTTCTTGCTTTTGATACGTTGACTTTACTTCGGCTGAGAAGCATTCGTGATATGAGTTGATCGCTTGACATTTCCAGGCTGATAAAGAGAGAGGGAACGTTTTTATCGAGGCATGCGTATTCAGCTATCTGCACAGCAAGGGCCGTTTTACCGATTGATGGTCTAGCTGCAACTAGGATCATGTCGGTTTTATGCAGTCCTGAGAGTTCTTCGTCTACCCTATGGATACCTGTTGGCACTCCGGTAATCTGTCCACGGTTATTAAAAGCAACTTCCATGCTGTCAAGCGCACGCTTAAGTGGTTTTGAAGCGTGTTCAGCGGTTGTGGTCTGTTTTTCCTGAAGGCTTGATTCTATCGCTGCTCTCATTTCGTCAACGCTATCAAGGCCGTTCAGTGTTCTTGTGAGTTTTAAATATCTGTTACGCTCGACGTACTCTTTAAACTTCGTCAGCATGTATGGCAGGTTTGCAACGGTAAAACATTCATCTAGAAGCTCTGACATATAATCACTCGGAAGTGTCCGGTCTTCTGAGAGGATAGTGACAACATCAGGAGTGACATTTTTCTGATAAAGAGTTTCGATAATGGAAAAGATTCGCTTATTCGTTTCAACCTGGAAGTCATCAACAGAAACAACGGTTAGAATATCTGAAACGACTTCTGGATAAAGACATGCACCTAAAATATATTTTTCAAGGTTCATAATAGAGTCCTGTGGTCGCTACCAACCTCCATGAAATCTGCTATTGTTGGAAATCTCTTGCAGTTAAGGATTAAAGTCTCTACAGCATATTCAAACCTCTTATTGTCAAATTCTTTATTGAGGTATTTCCAATAAATAGAAAGTCTATTTTCTGGCATTTCATAACCAAAAGCTGCTTCAAGCTGCGTTATTTTCTTCTTGAAGAAATTTGAATCTATCATCTTGATTCTCCTCTTCTATCTCATCTTCCCATCGTTTATTATTAAGCCACTTTGTAGCATGTGGAATATATTTACCGTTCTCTTTTGTCCAATCATGTGTTTTTTTCTGGATAGAAAGCGATTCCATTATTTCCGTAAAGTGTTTGTGGTTTTTCTTGAAACTTTTAAATGCCTCTTGTTTTGCAACCTTCTTTGGATACTCAGACCAAAACTCAATGAACAATTCATTTACATTTACTTCTTCCTTTACTTCTTCCTTTGTGGCATTACCTCCAGATGAAACTTCGTTTATGTCTGAATAAATTGTGTTTTCGTATGAATCTATTGAAATTAAGAGATATTTCTTAACAACGTAAACAACTTTTTTCTTTTTTGCTGCTTCAAAATATCTTTTTTGAACAGCCCTTGATGTGAGTATTTTGTGTTTTTTTGCAATTCCTAAATCGAATATATCACGCTCTAAACACACCTTTATGCAATCTGAAATGTCATTTAATCCAACATCAATTCTTTTCTTTATTAACAAGTGTGTATCTTTGTTGTCTCTAACAAAATACCCCTCATTCTGATAAATCATTTGCCAAATAGTGATTAAAACAGACAAGCCAAGTGCGCCAGTTTCGATGATATACATTTCTATTTTTTCATCGAATTGACAGTCTATGGGGAAGTAATCAATCCCTTGTTTGGTTGGTCTAGCCATGATTGGGACTCCAGACACAAAAAAGGCCCACAGAGCGCAATGAACCAAGGGAAGGTGTCTGGTCTTCCATAGGAGTATTAACGCTCTGTGAGCCGGGGGGAATTATAGCAAATTTGTTGTTCATTTCATACTCCATTTATTTCTTGAAGACCAGACCTTATCTTTATACCAAAACACCATTCAAATGTCAACAACATAGCACAAGATATTGTGGTTATAATTGGCTTTTTGCTTTTTTGGTACTAGATGTTGTTATGCTGCTTCGTTGATCTTTCTTCGCATTAATGCTGGCCTTGTCCATTGTCTCTGCCACCTCATCCAATCTCTCGACATTATCCCGTCTGCGTCACGATAAAGCATTGCCATCGGCATGAAACCAGCCTGAATCGTTTGGTACATTCTCTTTTCTGCCTGTTCAAATGTGTCTTTTGGATAGCCACACAAAACGTAAGCCCTTAGTTGATGGTGTATTCTGAACCCTGCTGTTGATAACATATCACCAGAGTTAATTAGTGGTTCAAGATCGTCGGGAGTGTCATAGGCAAAAAACAACTGTTTTGGTTTAAGTTTATATATTTCTTCACAGTGCCACGGCTTTAAAAGTGCCGCCTCTAGCCCACCAGTAAATTCAACTGGCTTTTTATATTTTTTTTTCCCAACTTCAAGCATATTAAAAACTCTTTTTATGTGATCATCAGAGCAAGCTAAAATATTGTCATCAAGTAGGTTATACCCTTCAGTTATTGGTAGTTCTCTAATTGCGTTTCCTTCTCTTCTCCAGACAGAGCAAAACCAGCATTTATTTGGACACCCTCTTGACGTAATGACGTATCCTTTTTTTGTATACATTCCAGGAATAAAGTCTTCGCCCATACTATTCATTGCGGGTCCGCCAACCTTAACTTTAGCTACTCTATCCCACTGATACGCTAATTCTTCAGCCCTTTGTATATCCCACGTAAAAGCAACTGATATATGTATTTCTTCAGCGTCATCAAAAAAGCCAGGAGGTTCATTTATCCTCACCAGATCATCGGATGGAGTAGCCTTTGTTCTGCGCGGGAAAACCCTAATTATTCTTCTGACCATGCCATGACCATATTTTGAAACGACTTATGTTCTGTCGCTTCAGGTAATTTAATTGGTATAATTTTTTTGCTTTCAGCAAACGCCATTCCCAAATCGAATAAACACCCTTGGCTTTTTCCATCCCAAACAATATGAACAACATCCGCGTTACAAATAGCTGTACGGTTATCACCGCAAATTCTCAAACCAACATCGTCTGTCTGATCTGTGTCTCTATGTGGCCAATGGACGGTATAACCATCAGATTCAAGTTTAGAAACGATTGATTCAGTTTCTTTTTTATCAACGCCCCGAACAGGACAAATCAAAAAAGTTTTCATGCTGCTATCCCTCCTTCAAAGTCTCCGAGAGCACTTAAAACTTCAGCGTTGAACTTCTCAAGGCGGTCAAGTATTTCCTCAGCAGACTCGCAGCCAAGCAATGATTTCTCTGAGATTATTTTCAGCGCATGAGAAAGGCTGCTGTAGTAGCTGTCTTTGTGCTGTCTCTTGTGATTTCCGTTTTTATCTTTACCGTCATACCATTCTTGAACGACCCAATTATAAGAGTCTCCGGTGATTGAAAATTGATTGTTTATTTTGATGTTCATATAACCTCCGAGGTAGACATTACTATAGACATTCGCCTGTTATTGGTAACTTACGCTCTGTTTTAATTAAGAATAAACATTGCTATGTGTCGACCAGTTCCATTCCCCTCGCTACCGTCCTCTGTTGCACACCACTTAACATCACCTAAATTTTCAACAACAGCACCAGCACCCAAAAGCATCAACACCCATTTATCTATCGGATAAACCATGACAACGCGTTTACCTAGCCCATTTTCATAAATGGCCTTTCTTGCCCACGCTGTTGGCCCCTTCTTTTTCCCTTCATGAATAATGGATCCAAATGGTGGGTTAACATATGTACTCATCCCCCAAGGGTCTGTTAATCCATCAAAGTTGTCAGGCTTTGGGTACGGGCAAGCATCAAGATCAAAATAAAACCTTTGATTTAGCTTTTCCATTAGGTCTGGAGGTGTAAGCCAATAATGTTTACCATCTGGTGCGCCATCAGCAAATTTAGTTCCGTCTATTTCTGCCGCCGTATATTGCTTATCTTTAAAGAGTAGTGTTTGCATTTTTATGAACCATCTCCTAAGTTATTGGTAACTTACAAATTCATTAAGTCATCTGAGTGAACGACAATCCAGAAGCCTGGCCTGTTCTTTTCTGACAAACAAACGACAGGTGTTTTATCTTCCTTTGTGGCCCTTCTTTTTGTGTCATCCCACAAGGTCACAACGCTGTGCTTCTTTCGCTGCTTGCACTCAATAAAAAGGGTGTCGTGGGTTACATCTGCGTTTGTATCTGTGCCAAGTACAGGACAGCGAACGCCACCGAAGAAGCTTGCAACCCTACGCTCAAATGCCTTCCATGCCTTGTCTGCCATTATCCGCACTCCCTACACTGAACTTTCCCTGGTCTCACAACCTCTATTGTTTTTTTGTGGCATTTTTGGCAAAAATTAGCCCACTCGTTACCAAAACCATCCTTGATAATATCTGGTGGATAATGTTCACACCCTGAGATATAATAGCCTTGGTTATTTTCACAACATGAAGCCCCGCACACTTCGCAGAAAAAATTGCTCATTTGACAACCTTTCTCTCAAGTCGGTTTCTGATTGTCTCAAGTCGTGCCGCTTCAAAGTGCATTCTCAGTTCTTCACGGCTATATTTAGATTTAACCCGTCCATCATAAATGTCATGGCAGTTGCTACACATATCAGCGCCGTTAAAATCATCGGCTTTCATTGCCATTCCAGCGCCGTTTGCGTGTGCAAATATGGTTGTCTCTGGATTGTTATTGCATCCCACCAGACACATAGTGCAGGGCTGGCCCTTTGCCGCGTCCGTCCATTTTTTGCTTTTCCATCTTTTCGGTTTTGGAAACATATTTGATTCCCTCCGGATTTTTACAGTAACCGGCCATGCAGCGGATCGGCCTCTTTTTTAAGGTTGCGAAGCGGGAACAGGTACAGTTTTTGATGCACCATTCGAGTGGTGGCATCATGCTGCGTTCTCATTTAACGAACTCCACTGAGTAGCCATTGCTTCGGCTATTCCATGATATGTTCTGCTGCGCTGTTTCCACCTTTCTGGACCTGGGGGCATTCTGTGGACTTTTGCCTCTCTTCCATCAACAATATTTGTCGGTTCGAGCTTTGGCAGTCCCTGCAGCCATAGGCATGTTGCCTTTGTTTCACCATGACCAAACATCCACGGCTGAATAATCTGGTCTGGCTTCCTTATTTTGCTGCTGATAATGCTGATTGGATTTTCCAGTGCTATCATTTGAATTGGTGCATTTAATAGCTGCCGAACAAACTCAAGTGCTTCTTTTTGTTCTTCGACTTTATCCTTGAACCACCTGGCGCCGCTGACCGCTAAATGTGTGCATGGAGGATGTGCTATCATCAAATCAAATCCATCATTGATAATATCCATAACGTCACCCCGGTAATGTGGCCCTTGGTTCTCAGTCGGTAGTAGGTCGCAACTGATAGCGTCATGACCTTGTGCTATAAAAGCATCTCTGACTATTCCGCTAAATTCACACGCAACTAAAACTTTCATAACGCTAAATCCTCTGGATGTGGCAACTAGGTTAACCCCATTTCTGCCCTGCGATTAGACTGTTCAGTTCGCTTCAATTCAGCCCACGTTTTAGCTGTCAGGTATCGCGCTTTTTTGATGTTCGCAACCCTTCTAGCTTCGACCATGCCGACAATATGGGTTTTGTATTCTTCGCTGGCCAGGGCTTCTGTTTCTTTTGCTGCCTCTGACTTCTCGCCTGACTGTGTTTTGAGTTGAGCGAGCACAACCTTTTTAAGTTCTTCTAGTTGGCTCGCTGTCGCTTCAGCCTCGGCCCACTCTTTCCCTGCTTCAGAGAGTTCATGGGCTATTTTGTCTGGGTCAAATTTCCTCATCAGAATGGCACGTCTCCAAAGTCATCGTTCATGGTATTGTTTACTGTCTGAACGTCCTGCTTGTGCAATTCTTCGCAAGCCTTCTCACAGATTTGGTCTTTGAGTTCTGTTGCAAGAAAATAGAAGCGGGGATAAATTTTCTTCCCGTCTTTCTCGTATGGCTTATCGGTTGGTTCAGCAACGTAAAGCTCACCGCTCCTGTTTTGCATCAGGCGGAATTTGTTGAGTTCCAATGCTTTGAATTTGACCGTGAATTCCCCCTTCAGTGAGAGGAAGGATTCAATATTTTTCACGCGAAAGTTTTTGATTTCAAACATCTATTCCTCCACTTCGATTTCTGACCAGTCGGCGCGTTTTATGACTCTATGGTTAGTCCTTTTTTGCGCCTCTTCCTCATTTTCATATAAACATGCAGAAATAAACTCAGGCCCATAATTGTCTTTACAAATCCACAACCATTTTTTGACTTTTTGTTTTGGTGGTTGGTGGATTGAGTATATTTTTGTATTCGAAAAGTCATTTAAATCAACAGGTTCACAAAGTTCATCCATAAATTTATTTTCGTGTTCGTTATAAAAAATATATTCATCAATCCACCCCTTTCCTTTAACCTTCTCACCGTTGAGCATTGCCTGTATTGCTTCTTTTTTGTTCATCTATGCTGCCTTTCTGAGTTTTAAACCGAGATATTCTCGTATTTAAGATAAAGTTCATTTAGTTCGTTATTGAATTGGTCTACGGCCTCTGAAAGTTTCTTGATATACTCATCATCGCGGTAGACCCGTTTGATATAAGGTTTAAGCCCAGGCCAGTAGGAAACGAAGTCACACCATTCCCGCTCACAAACCCATATCTGCCCCTGAACCTGTGCTGTGTGTTCAGTCGGGAACTTGTCGTTTAGGAGCAGGTCAAGCTGGATTTCTGGGAGTTTTGTTTTGATCTCCAAAAGTCCATCATCACCTATCAGAGAGTCAGGGCTTGCACCCTTGTCTCCGTTCCTGACAAATCCTACCTGCTGAACTTCATTTCCTGTTTTGAATATATAGGCCATGCGTGCTGATTCTTCCATCTCCTGACCGCGCAGCATATGATGATTTGAATAACCCTCTTGTCGTTGTCCGGTTATCTTTTCACCAAGCAACTGAAGCATGTATTTCTTTCTTGTTTTACTTTCCCCACCACCTTTACCGCCAGCCTTGACCGTTGCAAACATACTTGCTGTTGGGGTTCCTATCCTTGCTTCAAACCATTCTTTTTCACCCTGTACGCAGTCAATAATTTCGATCATCACTTCCCCCTTTTGTTTTCCAATTCCTCAACCGCGTAGTTATATTTATTTGCCGGAATGTCGGCCAAAGACTTGACCCCGATATATGCACAGAACTTGCTTTCATTGGCCTTGACTTCAGCGACAAGCGCCTCAATGTTTGAAAGCTGGTCTTCGTTGATGAATTTTGAAGAATCGCGTTCTGCATCAATACCGTCATTGTCCATTTCACGGCTTGCCAGACCAAGAATTGCAAACAGCGTGTATCTCTCAAGGTAGGCAACAGTTGACCCAATCGCTTGAATTGAATTTTTACTTCCTGATTTGTCAGGATCGGCAGAGAGTTCTGTTGTTTCTGAGTGTCCGAGTATGTGGGTTACTGTGCAAGATACAGATATTTGTCCGTCTTGCTTGGTTTTCCATGAGTGGGATAGACCATGTTTCGCCAAGAATGGTTTGATCTGCTCGATTGTCTCAGCAAGTCCAGCATATTTTGAATTGTGGGCTTGTCTGGTTTTTGCTATTGTCGGACAATCTTCTCGGAAGTCAGACATAGCTTTGTTATATGCTTTCCTCGCTTCGTTGGCTTCCCACCTGAGTTGTAATTCCATGAGTTGTTGAAGTTGTTCAACGCTTGCATTTGATTCCTGTGCGGCTTGCAGAAGACTCATTGGTGTGACCGTCTGCATGGCCGCTTCTTTTTTAGCAATCTGTTGTGTCATAATCTTCCTCTCCAATCTCCCCCATAATCTCGTTGTCGTACCACCCCATATAACTTAAGCGGAGGTATCTATCAGGTTGCTCAACGTTATCCAGGTATGTCAGTATTTGGCTGGTTGTCATGTCATCAGTCATGCCGCGTCACCTCCCCACGAATCTGCAAATTCAGCCTCTTCTTCTTTGTCGATTAAATCCTCGACCATTGCTTTCTGCTGGCTCCAGTAGGATTTAGCTTCCTCCGACTGCGCGAGTTTGATTTGTAGTTCGATGTGCTTGCTGCGCTGGTAGAGTCTTTCGAGGTATGATGGTTTCATATCGCCTCTCTTTCTTGATCGGCTTGCCATTCGTCTTGCGTCATGCGCTGTTCTGCTAGTTTTTCTGATACGAGCGGTGCAAGTTTTGTCATGAAGAAGTCGTAAGAGTCCTCAAGGTATTCAACGATATTTGCGTCCGTTTTGAGGTAGATAATCTCAAATGAACCGTCTTGCTCAACTTCGACTTCTGCTAAAAATTTGTCGTGGTGGTGGGTAAATTCGATTTCAAACCAATCTTGATATCTGCTCATAACTACCCCCTTAATACTTCTCGTAATCCTGCTGTGGTGTCAGATAACGGTGTGTGACTTCGCTACCAGATGTCTGGCTCTGCGTAATGCCAAGTGCATGATCTATTGCCGCTGGTGTTGAACTGATCACCAACCACACAAGTGCAATTAAAACGATTATCTCCACAACGAGAACAAGTGCTTTGCTCACGCCAGAAGGCTTGGATTGCTTGTCTAAATTTTTGAGATCCCCGATGTAGTTCATTCATTTAATCCTCCCAATGTACCCTCAACCCTGCCGACTCAATCGTTCGCTGTACTTTAAGTCTTTCGGCGTGGGTAGGGTAGTCGCTGGCTCTTAGTATGATTGTCTTGTTCATGCTGCCTCTCCGCCATTCATCACCTCGTGGACTGTTTTTTCCTTCCATAACCTCTTCCCACCTTGAACCCTCGGTAGCGGTTGCGGTATCTGTCCAGCGTCAACCATTCGACCTAATTGCCGCTCTGAGATTTCAAGAAGTTTTGCAAATTCTTTTGCCGTTACGAATCCGATCACTTGTCATCACCTCCTTTTGTGTTAAACTTTAATTTCTACTCGGCAGGGCTTAGTGGTATTTGCCTACCGTTTGATACAACTTTAATACCTTAATTACCTCATGTCAAACTTTTTTTACTATTTTATTAATTATTTTTTTTTGGTAGGTTTGCGAAATCAGAAAGGTGGTATTTAATGTATTTACGACAAGCAAGGGAGGAAGTTGGCAAAAGCCAAAAAGAGTGTGCCGAATTTGTGAGCGTCACACAGAAAACAATGTCACAGTGGGAAATGGGAAAATCTCCCCCACCATGTGACGCTGTTATTAAGCTTGCTGATTTTCTTGGAACAACGGTGACAAAGATATGTTTCGGGGATGATCCGTGTCTTTTCCTGTCGCAGCTAAAGCATATAACTTTTGGTGACGCGAAAAAGATACTAGAAGCCCTTGACCTCTTAGCAGAAGAAAACATGGAGGAATATCAGGACTACCTGAACACATGTAAAGACTTGTGGTGGCAGTTTAAGTCTTAACGGAGGGTGATTATGACTAGGTTTATTGGGCTGCTTACGCAGCTAACGAAAGACGAACAGGAGGCCGAATATCGGAAGTTAAAGAGAATTGTATCAATCAGGGTGGCAAGGCGTAAAGCTACCTCAAAAGCTACCTCACATCATAACGAATCACATAAAATATAAATATAACGGGTGGTTGGCAATTCTGTAAAAAGCGTGTGAGGCTTTTTTCGATATTCACAATTTCAATAGTTTACAACTTAAAGGTTTAATATTGTTGAATAATTAACATATTATTGAACGCTTTGGTACTTTCTGTTATCATTGTGTTACGTTTATACGTCACTCAAAAAGCTACCTCAGAAAGCTACCTCATGATAACAGATCGAAAGTTAATAGGACTCAAGCCAAAAGCATCAGCGTATGATGTCAGAGATCGTGAGTGCTTCGTTGTCCGTGTCTACCCATCTGGAAATAAAGTATTCCAATACGTTCCCAGAATCAACGGAAAAGAAAAGCGGATAAAGATAGGTAACTATCCGTCAACCTCTCTCTCAGAAGCAAGAGACAAGCACAGAGAACTGATTGGAAAAAGAGAGCGGGGAGAACTCGATAAACCCCTCCTGACATATAAAGAAGTTTATCAAGGTTATAAAAAATATTATGCTTCAACCTATGCCGATAACGGGGTTGAATTTCAGCGCATTCATGACAGGGATATTCTGTCGATTATCGGCAACGTGAAAATCTCTGAGTTGAAAAAATCAGACATAATGCGTGTCCAGGAGAGGAAGAAAACAACGCCACGTCAAGCGAATATCACTATAGAAAAAATATCAAAAGTTTGCCGTTATGCTGTCGGCATTGGTTTAATTGAAGTGAACCCCTGCGCCTATCTGCCAAAACTCCCCGAAAATCCACCCCGCCAAGTTGTCCTAACACATGACCAAATTTATCAGTTATGTGAGTCAAAAAATGAGGTTGATAAATATCTCTTTACTATCCTATGCACTGGCATGAGAGGTGGAGAGATAAAAGCGCACTACAGCGAACTGAGCGCCCACTGGATCGACGTTGACCAGAGGAAGGGTGGTAAGGTATCAACTAAGGCTGTGTATATCCCTGTGACCGTTAGGCGGCTGAAGCTGAAAAGGTTGTCTGATAAAACATCGCTGGCCATGTCAACACGAAGAAGGGGTGTCGGGTACACTCCACATGATTGCAGAAGAACGGCTGCGACACTATTAGCAGAGTTGGGTTATGCTGATTATATTATTGATAGGTGGCTAGGGCATAGCGTGAGCAAACTTAAAGCAACATACATTGTCAGCAGAAGGGAAAAGCAGTTGCGGGAAATGACAGTTATGCTAAATCGCCATATCAGGCGGATATGTAGGAAAAAGGTTGTTAAGTCGACAGGGAAGGCGAGATAGTTACCAAGAATGTTACTTATATTTTACAAAAACTGGTGAATTGTAAATTATGTGATACGTTAAGATACTCAGCGTCTATCTGAGCAGAGCGGGGTGATTTTCTTAATCCATGTTTTTGTTAAACACATACCAGGCTCATCATTCATTCCATATAGCGCTTGGCTTAAAAGTTCAAATATTCTGCCTAAAACGTAAAATGGAATAAATAACAAATCAACCACGATAAAAATTAATGTAGAAGCAATAAGAATAAATTTTCTAGTAGGATTCATTCAATAATACTACCATATTTCAGCTATTTGTCAACGCAGAGTATTAAGATAAGTCAACAGCAAGACGATCAGGATTGCACAGACCAGACTAGCCATGTTGAAAATGACCAGGATCAAACGGAACTTTCCAGTTTCCACCCCAGACATTACCAACTCGTAGCGACTCCCAATAATCACCGATGGGCTGAAGGACTTGTTTTAACAGCTTTTCGTCAGAGAATTTCCACATTGACACACCGTCAACCCAGATGTTCAGGTCAATGGCAAGTCTCTTAAGGTGCTTGCTGTGCTTTGTCGATGAGTAGCCTTTGCGTATATATTCGGCTTGCTGGTAGGCTGTTCGGAAGAGTTCGCCACCTGTGACCTTATAGCCACGCGATTTACACCAGAAGATAAGCTGTGCCACGTCTATTAAGAAGTTTGCCTGTTTGTCACTTAGCGTCATAAGCCAATGCCTCTGCTTTCAAAGCTGAATAAGCGATACAGTCCTCTGCGCTGTCTTGGTGATAGGTAGGGCATTGCCACTGTCTCACGTCCTTTAAAACCTGCAAGAGCAACCAGCCTTCTGCTTCTGTCAGTCCTATTCCTGTGATCGCGTTGAACGCCTCGATAGCCTTTCCCATTGACCTCTCACCAGACTTTGAATCGTACTCCTTACCTCTGTCTGTTAGAAGCTCTGAGGCTCGCATTAGGAGTTCTGGCGCTGAGTTTTCACGCTCGAAGTCTATCAGTCTGTCGCTCATATCAACACCATACGTCATGAAAATAATATGGTGGATATGTTGGTCTCCACGGATATGGGTTTGGGTTAAATGGTGGTGGCTGGTAGTCTGGAAAGACCGGACAATCTTTCGTGTCTAGGTCTTCACGAAGTTTTTTTATCTTTTCAAGAAGCTCAACTTCTTCCTTTAGTTTTTTTATTCTTTCGTCTATGTCGCTCATGTTATCGCTATCCTTTGCCTTGATATTTCGCCTCTCGTTCTGTGGTAGGTGATCTGTTGCAAGTCTCTACCACTCCGATAACCTGATTTATGTGTCCATGCGTCTTTTGCGGAAGGGGATCTCAGAGATTCGACAATGCATCCGTTAAATTCGTGCATCGTTTTATGGTGGATATGTCCGACAAACCAGTGGTGATTTTCTGTCTCTCCCCATTCCTTCGCCCGGTCTGTTGCCATAATCAAAGGGAGCCTGTCAGGTTTTAATTCCCCATGATTGAATCCAAGAAGATTGCTGCCGAAAATATGATACTCGAAAGGATTGTAAGGAAGGTGGACTTCAACCCGCTTTTCTGTTTCGAAAAAAGCTTGCATCAGCATCGCCTTGGTAAAGGCCGAATGTTCGTCGTGGTTCCCTGGTACGGCTTTGACAATCACCTTCTTGTGCTTTGCAAGAGCAATAGTGACCAGCCGTCTATATCCGATTGCCGCAAGTTCATAAACTCTCTTCCAGCGGGTATCGACATCGAGAATATTCCCAGAAGCAAGGGTTTGATTCTTGTTTGTATCCGTGTGAAAATAGTCGCCTATATCAACTATCAACGCTGTTTCTGAGGATGGGGCTTGATCGACCATTTGCGCCATTGATGAAGTCAGGACTTTTATCATCATGTCAGTATCGTGATTCTGTCCAGACTCTTCAGCCCAAGCGTAAAGCCCTATGTGAGCATCAGCCACTGGATAAACAGCAAGCAAGTCCGTATCGCAAACTTTTGGTGGAGAAACAACCCTATACTTACCCTTAACGTCTTCGATTAAATCCCTTACAGCGGATTCTACGGCCTCTATTGTACGCTCTGACCTGTCGGTTGTTGACTTGACCCACTGTGCAACCTGTTCACCGTCTTTATAGTAAGTTGATACGCCTTTGACGTGGAATCCGTCAGGGACGGTGTGAGTCATCCCATGTTCTGGGGAATAGCCTTTTTTTGCAGCGTTGCGCTTTAATGTCTGAAGGGTTTTTTCAACTGTTCTTTGAGTTACACCGAAGTCTTTTGCTACCTGTGATTGTGATTTTTCCTGTGTTGCTATGTAATACTCACGCTGTTTCGGAGTCGCGTACTGTAGTATTTCGTCCATTATTTCGTTCCACCTTGTGTTTGAAATTTAGACGTTCCTTATATTCTTCCTGCTTACCTTTGTTGAATTGCTGTACGGGTCGAAAGAATCCGCAAACGCGGGAATACACCTCTGTTTTTCCGTCACACTTCACTGTCCATATCCTTCTGCAAATAAATTAACCATAGCGACAATGGCCGCAACGATAGCAGCCCACATTGCCTTTTTTGGGATACTTTCGAGAACGTCAACGCGATTCTCAATACGGACGCATTCTCCCGTAAGGTGATCAATATCTTTTTGCTGCACAGCAACTTGAGTGACAACCTCTGTGAGTTTGTCGACTTTTCCCTCTATTCTGGCAAGGCGGTCTTCTGACATAGCAAATCCCTATTTTTTTATTCCCGTGATTAATGAGGTTAGCTGCCCGACATTGCCTTTCTTTTCCATTGATCGGCCAAAAACCCAAGCACTCACAACACCACCCCATGCCCACCAAAATTCAGTTGGCAGGTTGACAGGTTCAAAGACAGTATCAATCCCTTCAGGCATTCCGTTTGAGATTGCTGCTATCTTTGCTAAAATTGGGAAGATAACGTAATTCAGAGCAATCATGAGAAGACCACCGTAAACTACTGTTGGCCTTGCTCTTTTAGTATAGTTGTCTCCCTGTGCCATCTCTGCTGCGATTATCTGAGCCTTTGCCTTGTCTCTGGTTTCAATCTCCTGAGACATGGCTAAGACAGCTTGCGCTCGCTGCTCCTGACTCATCTCTTTCGGGAAAAACCTGTCTAGCAGATTTTCAGCAAAAGAAGTTACTGCGCCTATGCCTGTAATATCCATATTTCACCTCTTTCCGTGTCTTCTACATGATTTATCAGGGCAACCGTTCGGGCCTAAAGTGTGGCCACATGCTCTGCAACGACCCCAAGACATAGAACCTCCTATTTAAGAGTTGTTGAACCACTGGTGATCGTTGTTGACCCTGATCGCATTGATGTTCCTAGCGATCCCGCCCCCAACAATCCAATATAAGGGTGTCCGTTTGAGTCAGTGTTTGGTGGCGTGGTTGTGTATACAACTATATCGTCATAATCCATTGGGGTGCATCCACCATTGTTTGCTTCTTTTTGATTGCTCCCAATAAGGAAATGACGAAATCCTTCCGCTGCTGTCGCATCTTCGTCACTCCATATCCAGTCTGTCTTTGAAGCAATCGGAACACCGTCAACCCAAGTATGAACTTCACCATCTTCATTACTAACCCCACCCGTCAAAGTGTCCATCTTTAGGTGAAATTCATAGGCGTGCCACTCACCGTCAGAGGTACTTCCACCCATAATGTCGTTCCATGTTATTGGGTTTTGTGCTGGTGGTTCTGGAGATCCAAATGGGTCTAGCCCGTCCTTTGCAATCATAGAATCGTTATACCCAAACCCAAAGACTGCATACGGAACTTCGTTTGATCCCTTCTCAGTCCATACATACACAACTTTATCGTAGGTAATAGATACCCATTGGAAACCAGCTTCATATCTAGCATAAAAACGAAACCAAAACTCTTGTTGTGCTGAAGGGAACAGCATTCCAATTCCTCCCCCATGGTCATTATCTGTCCCATCATCAACCCAATGTCGAAACCCTCTACCACCATCACCAGAAGTATAGTTTGCATCTGATGTTATTTGATCCCACTTTTCCTCTACCCCATCGTCGCAAGAATAATAGATTCCATTACCAAGTCCATCACACGAAAAAGACCCCTGCGATTGCTCCGTACAGTCAAACGTCGATTCCCAAACACCATCTGTAAATGTGATTGCTGAGAAAACAGGTTGGGATGTAAGCAGGATAATGACCAGCGCTAAAAAGAGTCTCATTACCACGTCCCTTCAAAAACTTGAAAATCATCAATTTGTAGCGTTCCGGTGGTTTCCCACTCGAAATAGGCATCTTGAATATCCGATGTTCCGGTCGCATTTGTCTGTGTTTTAACACTCGTCCAGCTCCCACCATCCGGGCGAATCTCGACAGTGAAAGTGCCATCATCTGAACCGCTACTAGGCTCATAGTACGCCCTGACCTGATAGACAGAACCCGTACTGACATAACTGCTCGCTGTCGCTGATGGCCCTTCTCCTGGCGCGTAAGCAGCAAATGAACCGTCACTATCTAAACGGAGATATGCTTGCCCTGTTGCGCCATTCCTGAGCGTTACAAAAGCATCTGCACTGGCTGGTAGGGCGGAGGCTTTGAATTTAAACTGATATGTATGCCCTGTGCTTAAATCTGGATCAAAAGACAACGTAGCGCGAACAGTTGTCCCGCTGTAAGTCTCAAGCATGTCCTGTGCGCCATTGATCGGAGAAGTCGTATTATCGTATGTAATCGTACCTGTCAAAGTAGCAAAGCCAGTTGGTGTTTCAGTTGCGTCAAAATCTTCATCAACGAGATATGTGGGGCCACTCTCAACACTGTCGCTCACCTCGCCAATAAAGCCAGCGTCAGAAAAAGCCTGAGAGGGCAGGATTAACAGTAGGATTAAAAGTAGTCTTATCATGGGGTCTCCTCAACAAAATCGCTGTCGGAAGAATAAAACATCCAGGTGAGAGAACCATTGATATTCACGCAATATCCGACAA
>Ga0272443_10001293_pt1 | contig 37759 bp, 35 predicted proteins | sample SSMAcet12_FD_193581 | JGI IMG/M metagenome (GOLD analysis project Ga0272443, IMG submission 193581) | Marine sediment archaeal communities from Little Sippewissett salt marsh, Falmouth, MA, United States - SSM-Acet-12 | ecosystem: Environmental > Aquatic > Marine > Wetlands > Sediment ...
GGGCCGTTTTTCGTAGGGCCGGTCACCGCACCGGCCCAATCAAAAGAAAAGCTGAATTGGGCCCGATATTTGGAATCTTCGGCCTTCGGGTGCGGTACGGCCTGCCGGGCGTAGCCTGAGGCGAAGCCTGGTGACCGCCCCTACGACGGCGTGCCGGATGGGGCCGTTTTTCGTAGGGCCGGTCACCGCACCGGCCCATCAAGAGGACGACCGGATAGGGCCGATATTTGAAATCTTCGGTCTTTGGGGGCGGTACGGCCTGCCGGGCATAGCCGAAGGCGAAGCCTGGTGCCCGCCCCTACGACACAATACCGAATGGCGAGGTTTTTAGCAGGGCGAAGCCTGGTGCCCGTCTTTACCAATCAACCAATCAACGAATCAACCAGTCAACCAGCGCGTAGGTTGGGCTGAACTCGTGAAGCCCAACATTTTCAGTCGAGGCCCCGAATCCACCCGCCGCCATCATGAAGCTGGCCCCCGATCCACCGTTACCCATCCTCTGGAAATGTGCGCGATTGTCGGCGAATGCTGGCAATCTGCCGCATTCGTAGGTTCAATGATCCACACCTGCCAGGTCATCGCCTGAAAACAGGCGCTTGGTTTTTGCCGGGCAATTCATTGTTGGGCTTCGATTCTCTCAGCCCAACCTACGGACCAGGATGTTGTCTCGAAAATATGCTGAAAATTTTACGTTGACATCGTAAATTTTACAGCATATTTGTGGTTTATGAAAGCAGGCATCCATATAAAACGGTTTTTGTCGAATATTCTGCCGACATCCGACACCAAGCGAATTGTCGTCGTTACCGGGGCGAGACAGACGGGAAAGACCACGCTGAGCCGGCGGCTGTATCGTGAATTAAACTACATTAATCTTGATTCGCCGGAGAACAGAGAGATCCTGCGCCGGGTTTCGACGGCCGGCTGGACGGCAACGGTGGGCAATGCAGTCATCGACGAGGCCCAAAAAGAGCCGTCGGTCTTCGAAAAGGTGAAGTACGCCTACGACGAAGGCAATATTTCCTTTACGGTGCTGACCGGATCCAGCCAAATCCTGTTGCTCAAGAAAATCAGGGAATCGCTCGCCGGAAGAGCGTTCTTTTACGAGCTATGGCCCCTGATGCAGTGCGAACTGCATCGGCAGGGCGATGCGGCCCAACCGGCTGCACCTCTATTTGACAGCCTGCTGTCGGGCCGACCGGTCGGCGAAATATTGAAAACGGTGCCGGCCATCCTTCTCGATGACCAGGACCACCGCTATCGGGTCGCAGAGGATCATATTCTGCAGTGGGGCGGTATGCCGGCACTGCTGCCGTTGTCTACGCCAGATCGCTGGCAGTGGCTAAAAAATTACAGCTACACGTATCTGGAGCGGGATGTGGAAGATCTGGCTCGCCTGGACGATCTTCTGCCGTTTCGCAAGTTCCAGCGGGCGACTGCACTGCGGTCCGCGCGGCTTCTCAATTATTCCGAGTTGGCGCGTGATACCGGCGTCGGCGTCGATACCGCCAGACGGTATCTGGAATATCTCAGAATTTCATATCAGGCGGTGCTTCTTCAACCCTACTACCGGAATCTGACCAGTTCGTTGGTCAAAACACCGAAGCTCTATTGGACCGATGTCGGCATCCTCCGGCAGATCACCGGTTTCAAGGGAGCCGTAACCGGCGAACTGTACGAAACGATGGTGGTCGGTGAGATGACCAAATGGGTCCGGACCCGGTTGCGGGAGGCCCCGATGTATTTCTATCGGACCCGTTCCGGAATGGAAGTCGACCTGTTGATCGAAACGTCGGATGGCCTGATCGGGGTTGAGGTCAAGTCGCGGGAAACCGTGAGCACAAGAGACGTCCGGGCCATGAAGGATGTTGCAGGCCGTCTGGGGAAGCGGTGGAGAGGCGGGTTGGTGGTGTATACCGGAAAAGAGATCGCTCAAATCGACGAGCCCGACATCTGGTCCGTTCCCTCCCGCAGATTGTTCCAGCCGCCCACTCTTCCGCCGTAAGGCGACCATTCTGGATTCATTTTTCCTTAGGGCTGGCTGCGGCCCACAAGCCGCACCGGCCTACCAATAGACAGGCCAAATAGGGCAAAATTTTTGAATTCTTCGGCCTTTGGGGGCGGTACGGCCTGCCGGGCATAGCCGAAGGCGAAGCCTGGTGCCCGCCCCTACGACGGCAAGGCGAATGGGGCTGGTTTTTCGTAGGGCGAGGCACTGCACTCGCCCATCCAAAGAACTTCTGAATAGTGCCGGAATTTGAAAGATTCGGCTTTTGGGGTCGGTACGGCCTGCCGGGCGCAGCCAGAGGCGAAGCCTGGTGCCCGTCTTTACCAATCAACCAATCAACGAATCAACCCATCACATCCACTCCTGCGGCGGTGTCTTCAAAAACCTGTTCAGCGGGATCCCCTGCGCGCCGACCAGCAGCTTTCGCTGGGTTGGAAATTCTTTTGAGAAAGCCTCGATTCCGGGCAGGTTGGTTTTGCGGCGGGTGCTTTTCACCTCGACGGCAACGCGGCTGTCCCCTCGCGAAAGGACAAAATCGACCTCGCGGCTTCGGCTGAGCCAATAATGCAGTTGGATGCCGGTGCCCTTTACCTGATTGGCCAGTGAGTTTCCGACCGCCGTTTCGACCAGGCGACCCCAGTAAGCCGGCGTCCGTTTAGCCTCGGGCAGGCCCAAGGTCTGGAGGGCCGACATCAGGGCGGTGTTGAGCACCAGCAGCTTCGGACTCGACGCCCGCCGGCGCACCTTCTGGCCGGCGTATTTTTGAAGCCCCGTGACCAGTCCGGCGCTGTCAAGAAGGTCGAGATAGTGGGCCAGGGTGGTCGTGTTTCCCGCGTCCTGCAGTTGGCCGAGCATTTTCTGGTAGGAAAGCACCTGCCCGGAATACTCGCACGCCAGTTGAAACAGGCGCCGCAGAAGCGCCGGTTTGTCGACCCGGGTCATCAGCAGAATATCCCGTGAGATCGTGGTTTCGATCAGGGCATCCTTGATATAATTCGACCACCGCAGGCGGTCTTCGACCAGAGCGGCGGCGCCGGGATAGCCGCCGTAAAAGATGTAGGTGTCGACGTCCCAGCCGAAGGCCTCCTGCATCTCGGCAAAACTCCAGTGGGACACGGGGATGGTTTCAAAGCGGCCGGCCAGGCTTTCGGTCAGCCCCTGCTGCATGAGCAGCGAAGAAGAACCCAGCAGCAGCACCTGCACCGGCAGGCGGTTTGCCGTGTCTTCGTCCCAAAGCCGTTTCACCGTCTCGGACCATCCCTGGATCTTTTGAACCTCGTCGACGATCAGCAGGGCGCTCTTGCCTTCGGCGTCTGCCGGAATCATCGCCCGTGCGGCCTCCCACTGCTGCTCGAGCCAGGTTCGGTCCTTCAGTGCGGGTTCGTCCGCAGACGCATAGTGGCAGGGAAAATCGATGGAACCGGCCACCTGATGGGCGAGGGTGGTCTTGCCCGTCTGCCGGGGACCCCAGAGCACCTGGATGAACCGTCTCGGTTCGGAGAGTCGTGCTTTTAAAACCTGGAACTGGTTGCGCGTATACGTCATGATTTCAGCATTTTGACAATTTGCTCAGTTTATTGGGTAAATTTACTCAATAAGGTGGGCAAATGTCAAGAGCACCAGCGCGTAGGTTGGGCTGAACTTGTGAAGCCCAACCTACGCGCTGCTTGTAACCCGGTGGTTTCACCTTGCCCCGGCTGCCTTCTGCAGGCCAAAGATCACCTCCGCCATGCCGATGGTGCCGTCGCCGTCTACATCATTGCCGTTCTCGAAAACAGCCGGTTGTCGCGACCCACTGATGATTTGAAGACCCACGACGGCGTCGGTGATGTCTGCAATCCGGTCGGCGTTCAAATCTCCAACAACTGCGTCGTCACCGTAAAAGAGGTAAACTTTGCCGGTATAAGTTGAACCGAAATACGCCGCACTGATCATGAATTCATCATTGCCGTCGTGGTCGATGTCCCCGGCCGAAGACATCGTAAAACCGGCATAATCATAAGGGGCTTCGCCCAAAAACGACGCATCTGCCGTGGAAACGGCCGTATCAAAAGCCCATCCGGTTGCCTTTCCCAACACCAGGTAGGCCTTGCCGGCCCATTGGTCGGCCGATGGCGCGCCGATGAGAAAATCGTCAAACCCGTCGTTGTTCACATCCCCGGCGGAAGACACCGCTTTTCCAAGGTTGTCGTCCGTCGCTTCACCATAAAAAGAGGCATCCGCAGAAGCAAGAGGGGTATCTGCCGTCCATCCCGCCGATTTTCCGAAAATGAGGTATGCCTTGCCGGCATTGGCCGCACCGGTGTCATTGTATTCGGCGCCGATCAGGATGTCGTCATATCCGTCATGGTTCACATCCCCTGCGCCGCCGATACCGAAACCGGCAAAATCTCTGCCGCTTTCGCCGATAAAAGACGCATCCGCCAGCCCGAGGCTGATCTCCCCCGACCAACCGCTGCTTTTTCCCAAAAAAAGGCAAATTTTTGTTCCCGGAGCGGATATCAGAAAATCATCGAACCCGTCGTTGTTGACATCCCCGGCCGGTGCCACTTTTCTGCCGGATCCGCCACCGCTGACCACACCGTTGAGTTTTGCATCCGCATCGGCCAGGCTGACATCCCCGGACCAGCCGCTCGTTTTCCCCAAAAAAAGATAGGTCCGGCCGGCATTGACCAGGGACCCCACGTCCACCATGTAGGCGCCCACCAGAAAGTCGGAAAACCCGTCATGGTTGATGTCGCCGGCAAAACGCACGGCATACCCGGACCAGTCCTGCTCGTTTTCACCGGTAAAGGTCGCTTCTGCGGCATCCAAAACGGGCGTGTTCATGGCCCAGCCGCCTGCCCTTCCCAGGATCAGGTATGTTTTTCCGGTGGAATTGTTATATCGATCCGCACCGATTAAAATGTCATCGAATCCGTCGTTGTTGACATCCCCGCTCATGCACACGGCATTGCCGAAATCGTCCCCCGAATTTTCAGCGGTAAAGGAGGCATCGGCAAGATCCTCTATGGTCACGCCCGATTTTTTGCCGACAGTTTTTCCAAGTATCAGGTAAACCGGCTCGCCGCCGACGAGCAGGTCATTGATCCCGTCGCCATCCACGTCCCCGGCGGATATCGACCACCCGGTGTACTTGAAGCTGCTGGCACCGAGATAAGAAATCGGGGCATTGCCAAGCGGTGTGTTGCGTTCGAACGCATCACCGGCTTTCGGCGTGGAAAAGATAATGAAAAAAACGGTGAAAACAGTAAGCTGGAATTTTTGCATGGGATCTTTCCTTCATTGTTTGGGCAATCTCCATGATTGCGAATCTCTGACCCCGGCAATCTTTTCCATGATGCAGATGACCTCGGCAAACCCGACCTTGCCGTCGCCGTCCACTTCCCGGTCCAGGGTAATGGTTTCAGAGACCGTGTGGGCGGAAAGAATTATCAGTGCGAGCCCCCCGTCTTCGAGGTCGACTTGCTTGTCGTCGTTGAGGTCGCCGGCAATGGCGTTGTCGACGGAAACGAGTGTTCCCAGGATGAGCAGCCAAAGGAGGCGAAAGGGGATTCGTGTATTCACAAGAGCCACAGCCTGGATGAAATCGCAAAAGATTCTGTCGAAGGTAAATACCTGAAGATGCATTGGATCTCAAGGAAAAGCGGGATTTTTGCACTCTTCGGCTTTCGGGGGCGGTGCGGCCTTTCGGGCGTAGCCGGAGGCGAAGCCTGGTGCCCGCTCCTACGACGGCGTGCCGAATGGCGGGGTTTTTCGCAGGTCAGGGCATGGGTCTTCGCCTTCAGCTTCCCGCTTCGCCTTCGGCTACGCCGGACAAGACGCCCCACAAGCCGCACTCGCCCAAAAGAAGAAAGACCGAATACATCAGAACTTTGAATATTCGATCTTCTGGGTGCTTGCGGCCTGGCCGGCGAAGACAGAGCCTGTTTCTATGGCTGATGTCCGCCTTACGGCAAAACCCATTTCAAGGCGGGTCCTCGGCTCTTTTCCCATTTGACCCATCAACCAATCAACCCATCCACCCATCCACCAATCAACAAATCAACCAATCAACCCATCCACCAACGGCCTCCCCGTCCGCCATCTCCTCTCATCTTCCGAAAACTGTGGCGCGAATGCCATAATTGCCCCGGTAACTATTACCTGAATTACCCAATATAGCGCTTCGCCCGGCGGTCTCCCGCTGTGTGAGGCCGAATGGCGATTGATGTAGTGTTATGAAAATACATGATAAAATGAAATAGCTGAATAAAAGGCGAAAGTTCACTTCACTTGGCAAGGGAGTTGCTTGTATGATAAGGACCCATTTCCAGTAAAAAGCAGGGTCCCGGGTGACCGGGGGACGGAAAGCGACGGATATTTAAACAGATATGGCCGGGCCGCCTTGATCAAAAGACGAGCTCGGTTTTTGGTTTTTAGGTAAAACAGGTTATAAAACTTCGATACGGAAAGGATAGCGAAATGAAAAAAGCGGTGTTTTTATCCATTTGTGCGTTGCTCATGTTAGCACCGGCCGCACAGGCAACATCAATTATCTATAATCCTTCAGATTCAAACATTGTTACAGGCATTGAGGATCTTGTCGTTGAATCAGTGGAATATGATGTCCTTTTTGAACGCGGTACTTTCGCTGCGGTTTTCGATTTTTCTGGAGATCTAGGATCATGGGTGGCACCACCGATATGGGGCAGTGCCGACCTGGCAATCGCAGCCGCCGATGCCATCAATACATTGTTTAACTCAACGAATGGCGGGGATGTGGAAATACCATCCGATGCAACAATTCCATTTTACTATGTTCCGCATTCGTTTTCCGGATTATCTGTTCTTAATGCACTCGGTTATGATTCTTCGGGGAATTGGATGACTCATCCTGTAACAAACTGGAGTGCACCTGTAGAAGGAGCGCCCTATCTGTATGCAAAATTCTCATCCTCGACTCCCGTTCCCGAGCCCGCCACCATGCTCCTGCTCGGCACCGGCCTGGTCGGCCTGGCCGGCGTGGGCCGAAGGAAGCGCAAGAGGAAAAAGTAGCACCGGACAGCGGGCGGCGGTTGGAGTGGAAGGATCACGTTGCCCCTGCAACCGGATAAATTGGGCTTCGCTTCTCTCAGCTCAACCTTCGAGTTGGCGTCTGCTCCTCTGCGGAAGAAGGCTGGTTAACGCATGATAAATCGGGACTTTGAGCGCTCCCTTGCCCGTCTCCCCCATTTGACCCGTCAACTCGTCAAAGGTTCTTATAGAGAAGCCAGGCCCGGAAGAACGGGTTGACGAAGCGGTATTCTCCCTCGTGCTGAAAGACAATCCGCAGATCGGTCAGTCTTTTGAGCGCCCGTTGGATCGAGGAGGCCTGGGCGATGCCCGAATTTTTCAAAAATACCGATGACATCGGAGCGCTGCCCCCCAGCCTGGCCAGCGCGGAAAGCAGCTTCAACTGCTGGCCGGACACGATGGTGAGAACGGTTTCATATCCTTTGCTCTCCTGGGAAAAGATGAGTTCGAGCGCTCTGGGGATGCAGTCCGCTGAGATCTTGTCCCCTTTGGTCGTGGTGTCCCACAGCGCGCTGCACAGGTGCTGGACGTCTCCGGGAATATCGAAGCAGAGATCGAACAGGGAATCCAGCGCCGCTCTGGACGGCGTTCGTCCCCCGCGGCTGAATCGATCTTCGATGAATTTCCCGAACACCTTCCTGCCCAGCGGACCGACCTGCAGGGGAATGGCCGATTTGAAAAAGGGGCTGTCCGGATTGTCGAAAATGGAGTCCATTCGGTTTCGAACACTGCCGGCAAAAACGTAGGGGATGTCTGACTGAAACTGAATCTTGCTTCTCAGCTGCGCCAAGGTCTCGGTAGAATCCTTCAGGTTTGAAATGTCCTGGAATTCGTCAAAAACGACCACCAGCGGCCGGCGGATCGAATGGCGGGATTCGATGAGGTCGAGGATGGCCGGAATCGAATCCGGGGCCAGTTCCACAGCGGCATCGATGGAAAGGGTCGGCAGGCCGGTGATTGGATCTGCCGACACGACCGGTCTCAGGTGGGACAGTTGGCGGAGTGTCTTTTCGAAAATGCCGGCGCTTTTTTCAATGGCCATCACCGCGGTGATGATCCGCTTCAAAAAGTCGGTGGCGGTTTTTGTCGCAAGCAGGTCCACCCAAACCAGCCGGTATTTCGGCAGCCGCCTTACCGTTTCGAAAATCAGCGATGTCTTGCCGGTGCGGCGTTCCCCCTGGATGAAAACATTCTGTCCTCTTTGGATATTTGCCGAGAGCGCTTTCACCAGATCGGGGCGCTTGCAGAAATCGGACCCTTTCACGACTTGGCCATATCGAAACGGATTCATGGCGTGTCCCATTACGCACATTCATATTATGCATTTTTATATAACGCAATTATGCGTAATGTCAATGAGGGACAGGTGAGTCCAACGGAGGATCTTGTCTGAAACTTCGGTCGAAGCCGATGGTTTTTATGGGGCACGACCTTTGTGTCGTACCGCACGGAACGGCATCCGCCTTCGCCTTCGGCTACGCCGGACACGCAGAGCGCGCAGGTTGGGCTGAACTTGTGAAGCCCGACATTTTCAGCCAGCTCCCCGAATGCACCCGCCTCCATCATTCACAGGATCGATGGCCGCACCCCCGACATGCCACCGCCCGAAGGCAGGGTTTTGGTTTTCGCCGGGCAATTTGTTGTTGGGCTTCGCTTCTCTCAGCCCAACCTACGCCCTACGAAAAACCAGAGGTACCCAATCAACCAGTCAACCAATGAACGAATCCACCACCTCATTGCGGATCTTGCCGATCCCCTCGATCTCGCACTCGACCACATCCCCGGCCTTGAGCAGCACCGGGGGGTCCCGGAAAATGCCGACGCCGGCCGGGGTGCCGGTAAAGATGACGTCGCCGGCTTCCAGGGTGATGTCGCAGGTGACATCCTCGATGATCGCCGCCACGTCAAAGAGCATGTCGGCGGTGGTGCCGTCCTGCATGGCCCGGCCGTTGACCTTGGCCGTGAGGCGCAGGTTGTGCCAGTCCCCGATCTCGTCTGGGGTGACCAGGGCCGGGCCCAATGGGGCGAAGGTGTCGAAGCTCTTTCCCCGGAACCACTGCGAATCGGCAAACTGGGCGTCCCGGCCGGAAACGTCATTGGCCGTGCAAAAGCCGCCGATGCAGTCCGCGGCCCGGCTCCGGTCCACGCGACGCGCCCTTCGGCCGATCACCACTGCAAGCTCCACCTCCCAATCCACCTGATGGCTGCTCTGGGGCAATAAAATCGGGTCGAACGGGCCGTTTAGCGCGCTGGGCGCCTTGCAAAACAGCAGCGGCCGCGCCGGACGTTCATTGCCGCCCTCTTTGGCGTGGTCGGCGTAGTTTCTGCCCAGGCAGACGATTTTAGAAGGGCGATAGACCGGAGGTCCCAACCGATCCGTCGCAGGCCGGCCTTCTGCGGTCAGGGTCCGGAGCCGTTCGATCCACCCCTGCTCGAAAAAATCTCCGCCGATGTCCGGGATTTCCGGGAAGTGCTCCCGCAGGTCGATGATCCGGTCTTTTTTCAGAATCCCGGGACGTTCCTTTCCTTTTTCTCCGTAACGGACAAGTCGCATGACATCTCCTGTTTGCCAGTTTCGCCAGTTGCCAGTCCGGGATTGCCGTCAGCCCGGCCGTCTTCAACCCCTTTCGAGCTGCTTCACCTGTTTTTGGTCCCTCAAAACCTGGAAAAACCCCGAAAATTGCCTTATCAACCGCTTTTTAACTGGCAAACTGGTAACCGGCAAAACTGGCAAACTCATTAAATAGACGCTTTTTAACGCTCTTTGGTATCCGTTCCCGTCGCCGCCCGCTGCCCCTCTTCCAGCCCGTCCTGGTATCGTTTTTCCGCATACCAGTCCACCTGTCGGCACAGGCCGCGGATGATGCTCACCTCCTTGGCCCGGAGCCGGATTCGGGTGAAGTACTGCCGGATGCGGTGAAGCCAGTAGTCGGGGTTTTCCGGGTTGATGTAGCTGATCCGAACCAGCAGGTCCCGGAGCCCGTCGTACATCCCGTCAAGTTCGTGCCGGCTGGCCATCCGGGGAACGAACTCGGGTTTTTCCGACAGGGTGGCCTTGAACAACTCGTAGCAGACCACCATGACGGCCTGGGCCAGGTTCAGGGAAGAAAAATCCGCCGTCGGGATCGTAGCCAGTCGGTGGCAGTGTCGAAGCTCCTCGTTGGTCAGCCCCCGGTCCTCGGGTCCGAAAACCAGGGCGATCCGGTTGTTTTCCCCGATGGGGATAAGCTCCCGGGCCAGGGCTTCCGGCGAAAGAAGACGGTCCCGCTGCCCGCCGCGCCGGGCCGTGGTGCCGGCCACGTATTGAAAGGGGGCCAGGGCCTCGGCCAGCGAATCGTAGCGTTGGATCTGGTCGACGGTCTCGGCAGCGGCATGGGTGGCCAGGCGCAGGATTCGTTCCCGGTCGAAATCGACCGGGGACACCACCAGTAGTTGTCCGATGCCCATGTTGCGCATCGCCCGCACCGCCGAGCCGATATTTTCCGGAAACCGTGGGCGGTGAAGCACCACAGCGACGTTTTTCAGGTTCACCCCTGAGGTCATCCGGCAACGAGTTCCAAGGCGCTGAAGAAATAGCCGATCTCAAAGGCGGCGGTGTCCGGGGCGTCTGAGCCGTGGACGATGTTCTTTTCGATGTCGGTGGCAAAATCAGCCCGGATGGTCCCCGGGGCCGCTTCCTTGTAGTTGGTGGCGCCCATCAGCTCGCGGTTTTTGGCGATGGCGTTTTCTCCTTCCAGCACCATGACCACGGCCGGTCCCGAAGACATGAAATCGGTCAGACTGTCGTAAAAGGGTTTGCCGCGGTGGACCGCGTAAAATCCCTGGGCCTCTTGCCTGCTCATCTTGACCATCTTCATGGCGGCGATCTTCAGACCGTTTTTCTCGAAGCGGCGGATCACTTCACCGATCAGTCCCCGGCCGACACCGTCCGGCTTGACGATGGACAACGTGCGCTCTGTCATGGGTTGTCATCCTTTCTTTTCTATAGGTCGTCGGTTTTCAGACGAACCGACACGCCAGTTTTGATGGTTTCGTAAAAAGTCCGAAAAACACCTCTGTCATTCCGAGGAGCTTGCGACGAGGAATCTCAAATACAAGAAACCATGCATAATTTTTTCTCGAGGGAGATCCCTCGCTTCGCTCGGGATGACAGATTCGGCCTTTTTACGAAGGCATCAGCGTTGGTTCTAAAAAGTGCTGAGCTCGGATCCAATTTTGACAAGCGCTCTAACAGAAGGGCCGGGGCAAGTCAACAAAGTCGGCAACCGGCGCGGATTCGCGCCCTGTCCGCCGTCTTGACAACCCTGTTCATTTGCCTTAGATAAGGTCTCCACCTTGAAGGTTTGCAAAGGAAAATAGATCCTGCCGCTTTTCCGGCGGCGGGCGCAAATCCGGTGACCGGCGCAAGGGCCGGTTTTTCCGTTTGAGAGCTGTACTGTATGAAGAAAAAAAAGAGCAAGAATATCCGCAATATCGGGATCATCGCCCATATCGACGCCGGCAAGACGACCGTGACCGAGCGGGTGCTTTATTATACCGGCCGTTCCCACAAGATTGGGGAGGTCCATAACGGCGAGGCGGTGATGGACTGGATGCCCGACGAGCAGGAAAGGGGGATCACCATCACCTCCGCGGTGACCACTTGCGACTGGAAGGACTGCGAGATTCACATTATCGACACGCCGGGCCACGTCGACTTTACCATCGAAGTGGAGCGGTCCCTCCGGGTGCTCGACGGGGCCATCGGTGTGTTCTGCGCGGTGGGCGGCGTCGAACCCCAGTCCGAGACCGTCTGGCGGCAGGCAGATAAATACAAGGTTCCGAAGATTGCCTTTGTCAACAAACTCGACCGAATCGGCGCGGACTTCTTTCGAACGGTCGACATGATGGAACAGCGCCTCCACGCGGCCCCTCTGGTGCTCACCCTTCCTGTGGGCGTCGAAGACGAGTTTATCGGGATCATCGACCTGATTTCCATGAAGCAGATCGTCTGGGACGACGATAGCCTCGGAGCCACTTTTCACGAGGGGGAAATCGATCCGGTCCATCAGGACCGGGCAAAGGAGTACCGGGAAAAGCTGCTCGAGACGGTCGCAGAAGTCGACGACGGGCTCATGGAGGCCTACGTGTCCGAGACCCCCATCGAAGAGGCGCAGCTCTTGGCCGCCATTCGAAAGGCGACCTGCAATCTTTCGCTGGTGCCGGTTCTTTGCGGCAGCGCCCTGAAAAACAAAGGGATTCAGCCGCTGCTCGATGCGATCGTCCGCTACCTGCCCAACCCGGAGGAGGTGGCCGCCATCCAGGGAACCGATCCGCAAACCGGAGAGATCATCGAATGCCCGGTCAAGGTTTCCGCCCCGCTGGCGGCCCTGATCTTCAAAGTGGCCATGACCGAGGGGCGAAAGCTTTCCTATGTGCGGCTTTACAGCGGAAAGATTCGGGCCGGGCAGGACGTGTACAACCCGGCCCGCAACAAGACCGAAAAGGTCTCCCGAATTTTGCTCATGCACGCCAACAAGCGCGAGCGGATCGACGAGGTCGAAGCCGGCCACATCGTCGGCGTCGTCGGGTTGAAGGAGTCCTCCACCGGCGAGACCCTTTGCTCCAAGGACCGGCCGGTGCTGTTGGAGAACATCGAGATTTACGAGCCGGTGATATCGGTGGCGGTCGAACCCAGGACCCACGCAGACCAGGAGAAGCTGGAACAGGTTCTGGAAAAATTTTTGGCAGAAGACCCCACATTGCGGGTTCGGCAAGACGAGGACACCGGCCAGACCATTTTATCGGGCATGGGAGAGCTTCATCTGGAGGTGATCACCAGCCGGATGCAGCGGGAGTTCAACACCCAGGTCAACGTGGGCAAACCCCAGGTCGTGTACCGGGAAACCATCGGCAAGGCCGCCGAGGCTACCGCGGTTTTCGACCGCGAGGTGGCCGGCCAGAACCATTACGGCGAGGTCCGCATCCGGATTCAGCCCCTGGCCCGGGGTGAGGGAAACCGGTTTTCCTCCAAAGTTTCCGAAGAGGTCGTGCCGGCCGCTTATCGGAGGGCCGCAGAGCAGGGGGTCATGGAATCGCTGGAAAGCGGCGCGATGCTGGGATATCCAGTGGTGGATGTCAAGGCCGTGCTGGTGGGCGGGGCATATCGGGAGTCGGCCGGCAGCGAGTTGGCGTATCGGGTCAGCGCTTCTATGGCGACGCAGGAAGCCCTGCGACAGGCCGATTCCTTCCTGCTGGACCCGTTCATGAAAACCGAGGTCCTGGTGCCGGAAGCATTCATGGGAGACGTCATCGGCGACCTCAACTCCCGGGGAGGAAAAATCGAGTCGATCGAGCCCCGGGGAGGACTTCAAGTGATCCAAGCCACTGTTCCCCTGGCCAACATGTTCGGCTACTCCACTGACCTTCGCTCCGCCACCCAGGGACGGGGCACCTTCACCATGCAGTTTTCCCACTTTGACAAAAAATAGCAGCGGCGCTTCGCGCCGCTGCTATTTTTTGTCAAAGTCTCAATTCTCAAAAAGCCCCTCTTGCTGCTTCCCAGCCGCCCCTTACCCTTATCCGTCGGCTTTCTGGACTTTTGCCTTCAGCTCTCCGAGCAGTTCGCGGGCTTTTTTCTGGATCTCTTCGTCCTGGCCTGATTCCCGGGCGCGGTTCAGGTGGAAGACGGCGTTTTTGTAATCGCCTTTTTGTCTGTAGTGGAGCCCCAAATAGTAGTGGGCGGCAGCCGGCTTGCCCATGCGGTTGTATACCTCGCCAAGTGCATAGTAGGCCGGCGTGTAGTCGGGCCTTTCGGCGACGAGATTTTCCAGAGTCCAGGCGGCGCGCTCCAGTTCCCCTGTCTGCATGCGGGCCTGGCTCAAATAGTACGCACGCTCCGGATCGAACGGCGGCAGATTCTCGGCGTTTTGGAGAATTTCCAGGGCCTGTTCATATCTTCCGCTCTGGTAGTAAACCCGGCCCAGGTCGGTGAGGAAGTCCGAATCGAACGGTCGCTTGGCCACCGCTTTTTTCAGGTGATCGATCGCCTCGTCGCGGTGGCCGGTGCGCGCCATGAGCAGGCCGTAGCCATACTGAACCAACGGGCTCTCCGGTGTTTCCTTCAACCGTCGCTCATATTGCTGCCTTGCGCCGACGATGTCGCCGTGCAGGGCTACCAACCGAACCTGCATTTTTCGGAAAGAAAATTCATCGACATCGCGGGAGGTCGTGTCGTGGTTTTCCAGCCAGGTGTCGATCAAACCCATCCGGTCTTCAGAGGCCGGATGGGTCATCAGGTAGGTGGGTACGTCGCCAAACCACTGCTTGGAGCGAATCTTCTGCAGCGCCGCCAGCAGGCCGATTGCGCTGTAGCCTGCGCTGTCCAGGTATTGCAGACCGAGCTGGTCCGCCTGCAGCTCGTCCTGGCGGCTGTAGGCCAGAGCCATGGACTGGCCGGCAGCCATGGAGCCGACAGCCAATGCCTGGCCCATCGCCGCTCCGGCCGCCGGCCCGATCAGCGCCGCGCCCACCATGCCGGCCAGGGTGGCCGCGCTGATCTTCTTGGATCGTTCGATCCGGTCAGAAATATGCCGTGCCGTCACATGGGCGATTTCATGAGCCAGGATCCCGGCAAGCTCTTCTTCATGGTCGAGGGCCTCCAGCAGGCCGCTGTTGATGAAGATATGCCCCGCCGGGCTGGCAAAGGCATTGTAGACCGGTTCGTCGACCACATAAAAACGATAAGAAAACGGCTGCGGCGGCACATGGGCCAGAATTCTTTTTCCGACTCGATTGACGTAGTCCACCACCGGCGGATCTCGGATGAGATCCAGCTGCTGGGCGATCATCGCCAGAAATTCCCGGGAAAGCGCTTCTTCTTCACCGACGGTGATGGCATCGGCCGGTCCGGCGCATAGCACTCCGCCGGCGGCGATCGTGAAGGCAAAAAACACCGTCAACAACTTTTTCAGCCACATAACGCCTCCGCAAAAGCGGCCACAAATTGTCCATTTCGCGTCATCACGAATCCCAAAATCGAACAAGTAAAAATAAGCACTCAACCGGCCGATTGCCAAAAAAATCGACCTGATTTTGGAATATCTCACAATCTTATTCCCTTTTCAAATCAGGATCGCTGTGGTAAACATCCCCGGTTATGGCGTACGTCCTTTGCATAGCCAATCAGAAAGGTGGCGTTGGCAAAACCACCACGGCCATCAATCTGTCGGCTGCCCTGGCCGTGTCGGAAAAGCCGACCCTGCTGGTGGACTGCGATCCCCAGGCCAACGCCACCACCGGCGTCGGCATCGACAAGCACGGCGTCGAGCAGACCCTCTATCACGGCGTGATCGGCGAAGCCGACGCCGATGCCCTGATCGTTTCCAGCATGATCGAACACCTCAAGGTTATTCCGTCGCGGGTGGAGCTGATTGGTTTTGAAGTGGAGATGATGGGCACCCCCGGCCGGGAAACCCGGCTCAAGGCGCTGCTGGCGCAGGTGGCCGACCGGTTCGAATACATCGTTCTGGACTGCCCCCCCTCGCTTTCGCTTCTGACGGTCAACGCCATGACGGCGGCAAACGACATGCTGATTCCGCTTCAATGCGAGTTTTATGCATTGGAAGGCCTTGGGCAGCTTCTTCAGACGATCCGGCGCATTCAAGGAGGGCTGAATCCCGCCCTGGGGGTGGCCGGGATCCTGTTGACCATGTTCGACAAGCGAACCAACCTGTCCTACCAGGTGGCCGAGGATGCGGAGAAATATTTCCGGGACCTGGTTTTTAAAACCGTTATTCCCAGAAACGTTCGCCTGAGTGAGGCGCCCAGTTTTGGAAAGCCGATCCTGCTCTACGACGCGACCTCTGTCGGGGCTGTCAGCTACTTTTCCCTGGCCAAGGAAATCATGAACGGCAGGAAGTCAGAGACGGCAGATGTCCGAGGATAAACCCAAAAAACCGCCCGCAGCGGGCCGTCAGCGGAAAAAAGTCGCTCTGGGGCGGGGGCTGGACGCCTTGATTCCGGACCTTTCCCAGGAAAAGGCCGCCCCCCGGGATTTTTTCTCCTGTAAAATCGACCTGATCCGTCCCAACCGCTATCAGCCGAGAAGGCAGTTCTCCGAAACGGATCTGGACGAGTTGAGCCGGTCGATTGCCGAGCAGGGGATTCTTCAGCCGCTGCTGGTCCGGCCCGACGGGGGGGGATACGAACTGATCGCCGGCGAGCGGCGGCTGCGTGCCGCCAAGATGGCCGGCTTGACAGCCGTGCCGGTGATGGTCAAGACGATCAGCGACAGCGAACTGCTGGCCGTGTCCATCATCGAAAACATCCAGCGGGCGGATCTCAATCCGATGGAAGAGGCCGATGCCTACCACCGGTTGATGACCGAATTCAGCCTGACCCAGGAACAGGTCGCCGACCGGGTCGGCAAGGGCCGTCCGACTGTGGCCAATTTCCTACGGCTAAGAAGCCTGCCTGCGCCGATTCAGGCCAGCATTCTTTCCGGGGAGCTGAGCATGGGCCATGCGCGGACGCTCCTGGGCGCCGAATCCGGCGCAAGGCAGCTTGCCGCCTGGCGGCGGGTGATCAAAGAAGGGCTGTCGGTGAGAGAGACCGAAGCCCTGGTTCGGCGGCTCAAAAACGAGGCCCCCCCAAAGAAACCGGTTCGCACCCCGAAGGATCCCTACTTTTCGGATCTGGCCGAGCGGCTTTCCCGGCGCTTTGGCACCCGCGTGAAAATTCAACGGCGGGGCAAAAAGGGAAAGCTCGAGATCGAATTTTACAGCGACGACGATCTCGATCGGCTTCTGGCCCTGCTCGGCCGGGAGCCTTAGTTGCTCGATGGCCTGTAAGTGACTGTTTTCAAATTAAAAAACCCACCGCAGGCGCGCAGATTGGAAATGCCTAAAATGCCTAAAATGAGCTTAAATGCCTAAAATTATGGAATGTTGCCTGTTTCATATGAAAGCCGGAGCGAAGTGGCACCACTATTTTAGGTACTTTAGGCATTTATTACGGTCTCCACGTATTTCCATTTAACATACAAAACGAAGAGAGAGCAGAGTAAGATATTGTTTTCAATAAGAAAAGAAGTTCTCTGCGGTCTCAGCGCCTCTGCGGTGAAACAGTTGTTGCTATAATTACGCCGACATGTACTTAGCCATGCCTCTGTCCGCTACGGCCGGAAACGCGAATCGGCCGGGCGGCAACGACACCCGATGACGCTTCATATCATCATCGACGGCTACAACCTGATCCGGCAATCGCCGGAGATGAGCCGGCTGGACCGGCTCGATCTGCAGCAAGGCCGGGAGCTGTTGCTGCAGCGCCTTGCCGAGTACCGAAAGGTGAAGCCGCATCGGATCACCGTTGTTTTCGACGGGACCGATGCGACGATTCCCGGCGGCAACCGGGACCGTTTCGGCGGCATCAATGTTCGTTTCTCTCGAAGGGGTGAGGCTGCAGATGCCGTCATCCAGAGAATGGCTGCACGGGAAAGGGAACGGGCATTGGTAGTCAGTTCGGACCGCGCGGTGGCCAATTTTGCCGCCGGCCAGGGTGCTGCCGTCATCGATTCGTCCGATTTCGAGGCCAGGCTCGATTTGGCCGCGGCCGGTGTTTCCGGCGGCGGTCAACGCCCCCCCGACGAGGGATGGGCGCCGACCACCCGCAAAAAGGGTCCCTCCCATCGGCTTTCCAAGCGCCAGAGGCGAAACAGGCGCAAGATAGGCAAACTCTGATCGGCCCCATTGACGGACCGCGGCAGGATCTGGTAGGCAATACCGCTTTGACGGAATCGATTCCGGGAAAGAATAGGCAATGATACGCATCTGTGTAATTGACGGTCAAGGGGGCGGGATCGGCAGCACCATCATCCGAAAGGTCAAAGAGGTCTTCGAAGAGACCGTGGAGATCGTTGCCCTGGGCACCAACGCGATTGCCACGGCCCAGATGCTCAAGGCCAAGGCGAACCGGGGGGCGTCCGGCGAAAATGCCATCGTCCAGACCGTCGGCCGGGTTGACCTCATTATCGGACCGCTGGGGATCGTCATGGCCAATGCCATGATGGGAGAAGTGACCCCCAAGATGGCCGAGGCCGTTTCTTCCAGCCCGGCGAGAAAGCTGCTGCTGCCCCTGACCCAGGAAAACGTTCAAATTGTCGGCGCTTCCGCCCTGCCGCTGCCCCGGCTGATCGAGGCCATGATCGAGAAGGATTTGACCGATATTCATGAAGGAGCCGAAAAACATCATGTGTGAGGCCAACGCGTATCTCATCCACCAGGGAACAGAGGAGCTGGTCATGGAGGCGGTCGATACCGTCGAACCGGAGGAAGACGGTCTTCGTCTGGTCAGCATATTCGGAGACCAGAAGTTTTTAAAGGCCCGAATCCATTCATTGTCCCTCGTCGACCACAAGGTGTTTCTCAAAAAGACCGAATAGGCGGTCTGGCCGGGGATTCCGTTCTTTTGTTTCTCTGCATATGAAGCTTATCGTCGCCAAGACCGCCGGCTTTTGCATGGGGGTGCGGCGGGCCGTGGAATTGGCCCTGGACGCACCGGGCAAACAGCCGTGGCCGATTTACACCTACGGGCCGCTGATCCACAATCCCCAGGTGCTCAACCTGATGAGGGAAAAGGGGATTTCGGTGTTGGACCGCATACCGGAAAAGGGGGCCGGCACGGTGATCGTTCGTGCCCACGGCGTACCGAAGGATGCTCGCAAACAGCTGGATCTTGCCGGATTCAACGTCATCGACGCTACCTGCCCGAGGGTCATCAAGGTGCAGACGATCATCGACCGCCACACCCGGCAGGGGTATGCGGCGATCATCGTGGGCGACAAGGAGCATCCAGAAGTCGTTGGGCTGCTCGGATATGCCGGAAAGCATGGCGCCGTGGTCGACAGCGTCGAAGAGCTTTCCGCCCTTCCCCGATACGATAAAGCGATCATCGTGGCTCAAACCACCCAGAACTCCCGGTTTTTCGAGACGATTCGATTCTGGGCCGCCCAAAACGCACCCCACTACAAGGTGTTCAACACCATCTGCGACTCCACCGAAAAGCGGCAGCGCGAGGTGCAGCAGATGGCCGAGACCGTCGATGCCCTGGTTGTCGTGGGAGGGAAAAACAGCGGCAACACCCAGCGGCTGGCCGAAATCGGACGCGCTGCCGGCGTGCCGACCTATCATGTCGAAACCGACTCCGAGCTTGAGCTCCAGGCGCTTTCGGCTGCGGAGACCATCGGAATCACCGCCGGCGCCTCCACCCCGAACTGGATCATCAATCGGGTCTACCGGGCCCTTGAAACCCTGCCGTTCCGGCGGGCCAGCGGCTGGATCCGGGCCCTTTTCCGGTTTCAGCGGACATTGATGATCACCAACGTGTACGTATCTGTGGGCGCCGGCTTTTTGTGCTTTGGCTGCATCCGCCTTCTGAAAGTGCCCGATTCGATCCCGTTCGTTCTTATTGCCGCACTGTACGTGCAATCGATGCACATCTTCAACAACTTGACCGGGGTAAAAGCCGACCATTACAACGACCCGGAGCGGGCCGCTTTTTACAACCGGCACAAGGGGGTCCTTTCACTGCTGGGGGTGGCCGCCGGCGGCGCGGGTCTGGCAACAGCCCTGGCCATGGGCACCGGCCCGTTTCTCATTCTCTTGGCCATGAGCCTGATGGGGCTTTCCTATAATCTTCGACTGGTTCCCGCCGCGCTGACCGGCGGTCGCTATCGAAGCCTCAAAGATATTCCCGGTTCCAAAAGCGTTCTGATCGCCCTGGCCTGGGGGGTGGTGACTTCCCTCTTCCCGCCCCTGGCCGCGACCGGCACTTTTTCCCCGGCGGTCGCCGTCGTGTTTTCGGCCGCGGTGCTGATGGTGTTCGTTCGGACCGCCTTTTTCGATCTGCTCGACATGCAGGGGGACCGGATCGTGGGCAGAGGCACGATTCCGATCATTCTCGGCCAGCGCCGCACCATAAACTTGCTGCAGAGTCTGTCTGCCGCCGCCGTTTTGCTGCTGGCCGGATCGAGCCTTGCCGGATGGACGGGCTATCTGGGACTTGCCATGGCGATTTGCCCGGCCTCCATGGCGCTGGTATTGATCGGCCACCAGAAAGAAAAGGTCCTCCCCGGGGTCAGGCTCGAATTCCTCATGGACACCCACTTTATCCTGGCCGGGGTCATCGCCCTGGTCTTTGCTGCTTTTTAGCCCGAAACCGTCCGTCTTTGCGGCGGTCATGATCTGATTGAACCAGGAAAATCCGAAACTCGAAACAATCCCAAATGATCGAAATTCAAAGCGGAGAAGTTCATGAATATCCAGAAGCTGGTGGTCATCGGCGGCGTTGCCGGCGGAGCCTCGTGTGCCGCCCGCGCCCGGAGGCTGTCCGAATCGGCGCAGATCGTCTTGCTCGAAAGAGGACCGTATGTGTCTTTTGCCAACTGCGGGCTTCCCTACTATGTGGGAAACGTCATCACCGAAGAAGAGGACCTGCTGGTGGCCTCGCCGCAGTTGTTCCGGGAGCGGTTCCGCATCGATGTGCGCACCGAAAGCCTGGCGACGGCCATCGACCCGAAGCGGCGTCAGGTCTCGGTCACCGACCTGAACACCGGCAAGCCCTACCAGGAATCTTACGACGCGCTGGTGATCTCGCCGGGGTCGGCGCCGGTGCGGCCGAATCTGCCGGGAATCGAGCTGCCGGGCATTTTCACCCTCCGGACAATTCCCGACACCCAGCGGATCGTGGAACAGGTCCGCGGACGCCGCGTCCGCCGCGCTGCGGTGGTCGGCGGCGGCTTTATCGGCCTGGAAATGACCGAAAACCTTCACCGGCTCGGGATCGAGGTGGACCTGATCGAGGCACAAGCCCATGTGATGCCGGCCCTGGATCCGGAGGTGGCCTCTTTCATTCACGTGCATATGGAGGAAAAAGGGGTTCGGCTGCATCTTACCAGCGCGGTCTCCCGGTTCGAGGCCAGCGACAGCGGGCTGACGATCCGCCTCGAATCCGGCCGGACGATTTCCGCCGACATGGTGTTGCTGGCGGTCGGTGTTCGTCCCGAATCCGTCCTGGCCAAGGAGGCGGGCCTTGCCATCGGACCGTTTGGCGGGATCCGAGTAGACGACCGGATGCAGACTTCCGATTCCAGGATCTGGGCGGTGGGCGACGCGGTGGAAAGCGTCGATGTCATTACCGGGGAACCCTGCCTGATCCCCCTTGCCGGCCCGGCCAACCGGCAGGGACGGATTGCAGCCGACGCCATCTTTGCCGGGGATTTCGGTCACCGCTTCCGGGGAGTCCAGGGTACGGCGGTGGTCGGGGTCATGGGGTTGACGGTCGCCTCCACCGGGCTTTCAGAAAAGATACTGCGGCGCCGGGAACCGGGCATTGTCTTTGACAAGATATACATTCACCCGGAAAGCCACGCGGCGTATTATCCGGACGCAAAGACCATCACCTTGAAGGTGGTATACGACACGGCCGACGGCCGCGTCCTGGGGGCCCAGGCCGTCGGCGAAAAGGGGGTGGAAAAGAGAATCGACGTGATCTCGGCAGCCATCCAGTTTTCAGGGACGGTATTCGATCTGGAGGAGGTCGAGCTCTGCTATGCCCCCCAGTACGGTTCGGCCAAGGATCCGGTCAACCTGGCCGGCATGGTGGCCGCAAATGCCTTACGGGGCCTGAGCCCCCTGGCCCACTGGGAGACGCTTGAAGAAGAAAGGGATTTTATCCTGGATGTGCGAGAGCCTGAAGAATTCGAAGAGGGCCACATTCCCGGCGCTGTCCACATCCCCTTGCACGATCTGCGGCAGCGGCTCGGCGAGCTGCCCAAAGACCGGCCGATTCTGACCCACTGCTACGTGGGCCAGCGCTCCCACATCGCCGTCCGCATCCTGCGGCAGCTCGGCTTCGACGCCTACAACCTGTCCGGCGGGTACCGGATGTATGAGGCCTATCAGCGGCTCAAAAGCCGCTGATAGGCTAAGCTGCCAACTCAGCTTTCGGGTTTCATGATGCCGCGAAATGGATAATTTGCTGCCGGTATACGAACTCGCCCCAAAGGATACCTAACATCAGCGCAGGCCAAAATATCATCGAAATCAATGAAGTGGTTGAATGGCAGCTGTAATCAAGGATCGCTCAGCCGGGCGCTGATGTAAGGTATCCTAAGGCGCTCAGACAGCGTATACCGCCATCAAATCACCCATTTCGCTCCTCTGGAGACGAAACCCGAAAGTTGTGCTGCCAAGCTGCTGAGCTGATAAACACGCAGACCCTGGGCAGAATAAAAAAATCTTAGCACTGGCCCCGGAGTAGGCCCCGGCAAAGGCGCTTTTTTTCTGTTGCGTAACAGCTTAAAAGCTTAGCAGCTCAACAGCTGTTGTCCCACCCAAGTCGATGGCCGCCCAAAAAAGTGCCGCTGTTACTTTTGGAAAATGGAGGGCTCCTTGCCGGCCAGCAGGCGGGCGATGTTTTCGCGGTGGCGGGCAATGATGAACAGGGCAGCGACGGCGGCGGCTGCCGTCATGGCAGAAGAACCGGTCGCTTCCCAGACGGCCACCGGCAAGGTGATCGACGCGGTCATCGACCCGACAGAAACCCGGCCGGTGAAGCAGACCATCATCGCAAACACCAGCAGGGCGACGACGACCGAGACCGGGGAAAAGGCGGCCACGGCGCCGGCCCAGGTGGCTACCCCTTTGCCGCCGCCGCGGAAGCCGAGATAGAGCGGAAACAGGTGGCCGGCAAAGGCGCACAGGGCCACGGCGGCCATGTACAGCTCCCGGCCGCTTGCCCCCTCGGAGACAAGACAAGCACCGATTGCCACCGGCACCAACCCCTTTCCCACATCGCCGAGAAGCGTCAACACGCCCAAAAGATTGCCGGCGGTCCGGCGCACGTTGGTGGCCCCGATGTTTCCGCTGCCCTGTTTTCGGATGTCTACCGAGGAGAACAGCTTCGTCAGCACCAGCCCGAAGGGCACCGACCCGGCCAGATAAGCTGCCATCGGCAGCAGGATCCAAAAAAGAAATGTCATCGATTTTTTTGTCGCTTTCTTCGATTTGCGTGGTTAGAGCGCTTGTCAGAAGAATGTTTCGATTGCAGGGGTCTTTTAGGTGCTGACCGGGTTGTCGGTTGCATCCCCAATTGCCGGGTCCAAGTGGTCCATTTCGATATACTGATTCGACGATTGTTTCAATTCAATTTCCAAGGATTCCCCTCACTTTGGAAAAATCGCCCAGCTGTTTTCTATTGACATCAATTTTGGGATAAACCAATATTAAGGATAAAACTTAATATGGTTGAAAGCGGGAGGCATAGTATGCCCAACATCACCCTGAGCGTCGACGAAGAGACCATCAAGAAAGTGCGAAAAATCGCCGTCGACAGAAATACGACGTTGACCGCCATGATCAGGGAGTTTCTGACCGAGGTGGCAACCCGGGATGCGCACGAAAAGCAGCAGGCAATCGAAACACTTGAAGAAACATTTCGAACACTGAGCAGGGACATGGGGGAAAGAACCTGGACCCGGGAGATGCTCTATGACCGATAGGCTGTTTCTGGATACGAATATCCTCGTCTATGCCTACGACAACCATGAACCAGACAAACAACGGATTGCTCAACAGCTTTTGAAAGAGCGCATTGCTCATGAAAGCGCCGTTTTATCGGTTCAGGTGCTCGGTGAATTTTTCACGGTTGTTACTAAGAAAATCAATCCGCCCATGTCGGCCGATGATGCCCGGCGGATCATCACGACCCTGCGGATCCTGCCCGTCGAAACGGTCGACTATCCCTTGGTGCAAATGGCCATTGAAACGCATATACGCTATAAGATCCAATATTGGGATGCCCTGGTCGTGGCAGCAGCTGAAAGAGCAAACTGCACGACCATCGCGACAGAAGATTTAAACGTCGATCAGAAATACAACGGCATTGCCGTCTTCAATCCGTTTTCTTCTCGGCGTCGAAGCCGCCTTGATTGAAATCACGGAGCGATCAACGGAGTGGTTTTATCCATGGACCCCATCGAATTTCCGATCACAGAAGAGCTCGACCTGCACACGTTCCGTCCTTCGGAGGTTTCGGATTTACTGGACGACTACTTTGATGAGTGCATCGCCCGGGGAATCTTCTCGGTTCGGGTCATCCACGGAAAGGGCAGCGGTACGCTGAAAAAACGAGTCCGGACTATTTTGGCCAAACACCCGCTGGTAGCCGGTTACGCCGATGCGCCTCCCGAGGCCGGCGGCTGGGGGGCGACCCGGGTTGAATTGACCGGAGCATTGAAAAAATGAACGACGCCGAAGACAAAAAGGAGTCGGGTATGGTCGAATTTCTCAAGAAATTCGAACGGGGCATCGTCCACATCCTGATCGTAATGATGATGCTGGTGCTGCTGCTGGCCACCGTGGAACTGGGCTGGATCATCGTCCGGGACATCGTGACCCCGCCCGTCATTTTATTGGAGATCGGAGAGCTGCTGGAGATTTTCGGCTTTTTTCTGCTGGTGCTCATCGGCGTCGAACTGCTGGAGACGATCAAGGCCTACCTGGTCGAACAGGTCATCCACGTGGAAATTGTGCTGGAAGTCGCCCTGATCGCCATCGCCCGTAAGGTGATCATTCTCGACCTGGAAAAATACAGCGAGCTGACCCTGGTCGGCATCGCCGCCCTGATCCTGTCCATCGCCGCGGCCGTGTATGCCGTCAAACGGATCCTTGGCCGGCAGGGGGCCTGAACGCGGATTTTCGGCCTCCCCACGGCCGATGTGAGCAGTTTTCGCGCTGCATGCATTGTTCCGGGATGCTACCGTCAGCGCAGGGCGGCCGACAGGTCAGTCCATATCCATTCACGCTTGGCAGGAGAAAGGAGGAAGCATGGCGAATTATCTCTTTGTGGTGAGCCAGGACGACAACGAAAAGATGACCCGGTGCTATCAGTTCGCCAAGATCGCCCACGAAAAAGGGCACACCGTGAACGTCTTTTTGATCGATGGAGGCGTGATGTGGGGTAACTCGGACCGGGATCACAACGTCAAGACGCCCACCGGGGACTGTCCCAACGACTACCTGCCCTATCTGGTGGAACACGAAGTGCCCATCGGCGTCTGAATCCCGTGTGCGAAGGCTCGTCAGGTTGACGAGTCCAAGTTCTTTTCCAACATGGTCTTAGACGGCGGCCCCCATCTGATCGACATGGCTGCCGACGCCAAGGTCTTTAACTTTTGACTTAAGGCAATGCTTTCAAAGGGTCTTTGTTTATGATTCGTTTATAGCCGTTGGTCCTTTACCCTATCTGTCTCTCTTGCGGCGCGGCCCTCGCCGCAAGAGAGGGAACTCGCTGCTCCGCTTGTCCGGGTGGGGGGTATTTTTCACCTGCGTGCAGATTTTTGTCGAACCACGCATCCTGACAATGCCCGGAAGGAAAGGATCTGCATGAACGGCAACATCCCCGGCGGCCTCCTGACCACCGCCATGGCCGTGATGCCCCACACCGACGTGTCGCGCGCGCTCGACATGGCCCTGTCTCTGGACGTGCCCTTTTGGCCGCAGCTGCCCAACTACAGCTACTATGAAGACATGTACGTGCAGGCGGCGGAGCATTTCCCCGGCATCATTCTCGATGTGGACAAGCGCACCCTGCGCTTTTCCATGGACAAGTTCGCCCAAGAGCTGGAAGCAACCCTTTTGCGCTTCGACGATCCGATACTGTTCGACATCAGCGAGACCTATTCGGCGGTATATCATCGGTTCTTGTCGCTGGACCTGGCAGACCGGCCTGCGATCCGGGGCCAACTGGAAGGCCCGATCAGCTTTGGCTTCAACATCCTGGATCAGGACGAACGGCCGATTCTCTTTGACGACACCGTACGGCCGTTCATGCTCGATTTCATGGCCCAGCGGATCAACGTGCAGTTAAAGCGCCTGCAAAAACGCAATGCGAACGCCTTCATGTTTGTAGACGAGCCGGGCCTGCAGTTTCTTTTCTCGGCCATGGCGGGCTACGGAGACATCAAAGCCAAGGGAGATCTGGACCAGTTCTTTGCCCAGGTGGACCGGCCCCGGGGCATCCACCTTTGCGGCAACCCGGATTGGGACTTTTTGCTCAACATGGACCTGGATGTGCTCTCGCTGGACGTGTACACCAATGCGGAGGTCTTTGCCTCCTATGCCAAATCCATCGCCAAGTTTCTCGATCGTGGCGGTGTCGTCGTCTGGGGGATCGTTCCCACCGGGTTCGAGGCCTTTGCCCAGGAGGAGATCCCCACGCTGATCGACCGCCTCGAAACAATCTGGAAAGCGTTGTGGGCCAAGGGCATCGATCGGGAATTGCTGATCACCCGTGCCATGCTCTCGCCGGCCACGTGCTGCCTGGTCAACCCGGACAAGGAGCGCACCGTGGAGCGCGCCTTTGCCGCGGTAAATCAGATGGCGGACGTGCTGAAAAATAAATACCTGTAAAAAAATCAATGCATCCCGCCTTGCGGGGGAAAGGATCGGCCATGGACATTACAACAACCTATCTGGGTATGAAGCTCGGCAGTCCTGTCATCGCCGGCAGCTCGGGGCTGACCGGTTCGGTGGACAAAATCGCGGCCTTCGCGCGTTACGGCGCCGGTGCAGTGGTTCTCAAGTCGATCTTCGAAGAAGAGATCCTGTTCGAATACGAAGATATTCTGAAGGAAGCCAAAGAAGACGGCGTCAATTTGGACCAGTTCGACTACTACGATTTCCATCTCAAGGGCAAAAAAATAGACAATTATATCGAACTGATCCGGGCCGCCAAAAAGGCCGTGGATATTCCGGTCATCGCCAGCATCAACTGCATCTACTCCCATGAGTGGACGGCTTTTGCCGGTCAGCTTCAGGAGGCCGGGGCCGACGCCCTGGAGCTGAACATGTTTTTCCTCCCATCGGATTTCGAACGCAGCTCTACAGCGCAGGAAGAGGCCTATTTCAGGGTCATCGACAAGGTGCTCGCCGCCGTCTCCATTCCGGTGGCGCTTAAAATCAGCTATTACTTTTCCAGCCTCGGGCCGATGATTCAGCGTCTGTCTAAAACCGGCATCAAAGGCATCGTGCTGTTCAACCGTTTTTTCAGCCCCGATTTCGACATCGACAAGATGACGGTCAAACCTTCTTTTGTCTTCAGCACGCCAAACGACCTGGCCATCTCTCTGCGATGGGTCGCCATCATGGCCCAAAAGGTCGACTGCGATCTTGCCGCCTCCACCGGTGTTCATGACGGGGCCGCCCTGATCAAGCAGCTCTTGGCCGGTGCAAAGGCCGCGCAAACCGTCTCCAGCCTCTATCGCAAGGGACCGGAGCACATCGGCGCCATGCTCGACAGCCTGAAAAGCTGGATGTCGGCTCACGAATTCACCAGCATCGATGATTTTCGCGGTAAAATGAGCCAGGAGGAGAGCAGCAACCCCGCCGCCTACGAACGGGTGCAGTTCATGCGGCATTTCGGGGGGCAAAAGGACGTCGTGTAAAGGCCCACCCTCGTCGAACAGGCAAGACATTCACCACTTAAATGAAAGAAAAAAGATCATGTTCTGTATTTCGGCAAGGACTCTACAAGAGATGCATGCGGTGGACTGCCATAATCTGTTCGACCCTCTTCTGGTTCACACCGGCTCTTTCGGCAAAATCGGGCCATCGGCTGATCGCATGAATAACGCCGTCAATCATATCATGTGCTGGTGCTTTTTTTATTCCTGCCGACTTGGCCAAGGCGACCAAATCTGACCGATTAAAATTGTCCCGTTTGCCGTTGATGCTCATTTGGTGCCTATTGGTCCATTCGCCCGTTGGAGCATAGGAGTAGGAGATGTCGAACGCCGGAGACAGGCGCCACTCCCCTCGACGATTCATTAAGAACGCGATGTTTTTTACATGATCGTCATGGTTGCGGCCGACTACATTAAAGATGGCACGGATTACCTGCTGCTCCAGATCCTCGCGTGGCAGTTCCAGGCGCTTTATCACCTGAAGCGCCTGCTCATACGAATAACTTGCGGGCTGTTTATAATCATAGTGGGCAATGGCACCCAAGGACTGCATGTGGCGTTTTCGGCCTTTTGGGGTTCGATCAAAGCGCCTGGTCATAAAGTGGCTCCGTCCCCCTTCATGGTGGAGACGACATGACGTCATTTTGATGCCGGCATCAACCGCCATCAAATGATAGGCATACTCGATCTTGCCATATCCTTGCGATCTGGTGAGTTGCATATGGGGGTCGTTTGATACTCCGTCGAATTTCATGATCCAGTGTTCAAAGCCCGGGTCGATATCAACCTGACCAGACCGGAATTCGCCGGTTTTTGGATTCCACGCCAGGATCGCTTTCGGCCTGGCTCCTCCGGCCGATGTCCCCACCCTGAGGATATCCTGGATTGCTTTCCGGTCATCTTCGCCCTGAAAAGCACCGCCTATGCTGTTACGTTCATCAAGGATCTTATTTGATAGACGGACAAGGCTTGCCACCTCAATTGCTGCCCTACTTTTCGGGGGGCCGAGAGTAGAGGGCTCATATTCAAGTGCTCCCATGCCGCGGCTTCCGATATAGCAAAGGCGTTCTACCGGATGAAAACTGGTAGCTGTTCGTCCCTCTGAGGCCAGCCATGCGTCGATAACTGCGTTGCCGAACCTATCTGGGAGTGAATCGACAAGCAGACCCGGCAATCCTTTGAAGGTGTTTCGGGGGAGCGTCGGGAACTCATATGGGAATTCGCGAAGCGGCATTGTCAGTGGTGCAGGTTGGATGCCGCTCCTCAAAAAATCAGGTGCGTACTGGAAGACCCCGACCTCTCTGTCTTCCAGCCAAGAGACAGCGCCGATCACGCTGCCCCAAAGCCTCACACTCGCATCATTCATCGTCGTCCTCGCCATCGCCCCATGACCAGGCGGTTTGCACGCTACGAGATGGGGTTGGGCGGGCCCGCCTGCGCTCAGCGCCGCCGATATCCACCCGTTCTACAGGCCTAACTGTCGGGTCAGGCAACAATGCCTCCAGGTTTTGCTGAATCCCAAGCGCGATAAGAACGCGGATAAATGTGTCGACGGAGACACCCTCGCCTTTTTCTAGCCGCCTGACGGTTCTTTGTGACACACCAGCTTCTTTGGCAAGCTGCGCCTGGGTCATGTTCCGTGAGAGCCTGATGCTTTCCAGCCGATTGCAGAGGGCCGCTTCGATCTGCTCGCTTGGGGCTACGGTAAAATCAATTTTATAGGCCATATTTTGTCGATTAACCTCCATTTATTACATTAAACGGCAATATATTTCCGTTTAGATTTCGTGTCAATAAAAAACTCAATAGTCAAAGATAAGTTGCCGGTTAAGCTCTAATAGCGCCTATAGTCGGCAATATACTGCCGATTATAGATCCAATCTTTTCGCCGGGGAAATTAACGGAAGGATGATCGCTTTGAATCGTCTGCGTGTGGGACCGCGGTTATCCATTTCCTGCAAATAAAAAATCGCCGGTTCGGATGAACCGGCGATTTTTATTTCTGGTGGAGCTGAGGGGAGTCGAACCCCTGACCTCATGACTGCCAGTCATGCGCTCTCCCAGCTGAGCTACAGCCCCGAAGTGAGTCTTCCTCCTTAATAGACGGTTTCGAATGTGTCAACACCAAATTTTGGACCCTCCGCGTGAGCCCCCGCCGGAAGGAACCGCCATGACGAGGGTCTATCCACCGCCGGCCATGTTCAAGATTTTAAAACACGGGTAGCCTGCAATCCTTGACAAGTTTAGGAAGGACGAATAAAATCATAAATTTGCAAGAACGTAGGCGTTTGATTTGATTTGAAAAGCGATGGAGATGCCCTGTTTTGAAAAACGGTTTGGGAGGATGACATGAAATACAATCCTTACGCTCCTTACCCGGAAGGGAGCCGGAACGACGAAGGCAGCGAAGGGATGTACAAGGAGTTCGATGCCACCGAGCTTTACTGCCCGAATTGCAAAAGCGCGGTTCCGGTGCGAAAGCGCCTGCTTTTGGTGCTTCCCGAAGGGGACAAATATGAATATCTTTGCGCTTATTGCGCCGCGTCGTTGGGGAGCAAACTCGACAAAAACAGCAAGCCGACCTCCCTGTTGATCTGAAACATCAAAATGAAACCGGGCGGGCGAACAGGCGCTGCCTGCTGCGGTTTCCACTACATGTGCAACGAAGGGACTTTATTTCATGCTCAGGATAATGAGGGATTACGCCGGCAGTTGGATGATCAAATTCATCCTCGGGGCGATCGTTCTGGTCTTTGTCTTCTGGGGGGTTGGAAGCTTCGACTCCGGAAACGCCGCCAAGGTGGCGGTCGTCAACAAACGTGTCATCACCATTGAAGAATACCGGGAAGCATACAACAATCTCGTGGAGCAGATGCGCCGCAGTTTCGGCGGCAACCTCGATGACGACATGCTCAAGGCCCTGAACGTCCGCCGGCAGGCCCTGGACAGGCTGATTGACGAAGCGCTGCTCCTACAAGAGGCCGAGGACCTCGATTTCAGGGTTACCGACGAGGAGCTGGCCTCTGCGATTCGCAACATCGAGGCGTTCCAGCAGGGCGGCGTTTTCGACAGCCGACTGTACCAGAACATTCTCAGCCGCCTCAGGATGACGCCAGAACAGTTCGAGATCGCCCAGAAAAGGGCGATGCTTTCTGCCAAGGTCAGGGATTTTGTCACCCGGACCGTTCAGGTTTCCGACGCCGAGCTTTTCACCTGGTACCGCTGGCAGAATGCGCAGGTCGATCTGGCGTTCGTCCGTTTTGCCCCGGCTGCCTACAGCTCGGTCACCGTTTCCGAAGATGAGGTCAAGCGCCGCTTCGAAGAAAATCCGGAGGCCTATAAGACGGAAAAAATGGTCAAAGTCCGCTACCTGAAAATTGCTCCTGAGGATTTTCTGTCCCAGGTGTCGGTGCCGCCCGAAGAGCTGAAGAAATACTATGAGGAAAACCCTGAAGAATTCCAGCAGCCGAAAACCGTCGAGGCGCGGCATATTCTATTCAAGGTGGCCCAGGAGGCCGACGAACAAACGGTTGAGGAAAAACGGAAAAAGGCGTTGGAAGTATTGAAAATGGCCCAGGCCGGAGAGGACTTTGCCGAACTTGCCGAGCGCTACTCCGAGGGTCCGTCAAGGAGCCAGGGGGGCTATCTGGGCTCTTTCAGCCGCCAGGAAATGGTTGCCCCCTTTTCGGAAAAGGCGTTTTCCATGAGCGCCGGAGAGGTGGACGGTCCTGTGCGCACCCGGTTCGGGTGGCACCTGATCAAGGTGGAGAAGGTCAACGAGGCCTCAAAGGAAACGTTTGAAGAGGCCCGAGAAACGATCCGCAAAAAACTTGCCCTTGCCGAGGCCCGCAATCTGGCCTATGAGGCGGCCGGCGAGGTGTACGATGTTTCCTTCGAAGGCGACGATCTGCTCCAGGCTGCAGAAGAACGCGGCCTTTCTGTCAAGACGACCGATTTTTTCACCAGGACCGGCCCGGATATCGATATTGAAAATCGGGTCGAATTTGCCCGCGCCTCCTTTGCGCTGGCGCCGATGGTGATCAGCGAAATCAAGGAGTTTAAAGACGGCTACTACCTTTTGCAGTTGGTGGAAAGCAAGCCGGCACAGGTCCCGGAATACGGCGCGGTGGCGGAAGAGGTGCGGGCCGACCTGATCGCGGAAAAGCAAAAAAAGATGGCCAGGGCGGACGCTGAAGCCTTTCTCCAGGCGTTGAAGAACGGCGGCGAAACAATGGCGGAAAAAAGCGCCGCTGAGGGGAAAACCCTGAAGACAACCGGATTTTTCAAGCGAAACGAGCAGATTCCGCAAATCGGCTACGCCGCGGAAATTGCCCAGGCCGTGTTTCTGCTGACCGAGAGCGCGCCGCTGGTGCCGAAAGTCCTTGAGGCAAACAACGTTCATTACGTGATTCGGCTTCAAGCCCGGAAAGAGCCGGGCCCCGAGGGATTTGATGCCCAAAAGGACGATATCGCCCGGCGGCTTCTGCAGCAAAAACGGCAGGAGGCCTTCCAGCAGTGGCTGGCGGATGCAAAGACTCGAAGCAAGATCGAGATCGAAGATGGCTTTATCGAATAGGACCGCTACGGAAAAGCCGCCGAATTCGATCTTTCTCCACCGATAAGAGAAGGGAACGGCCATGGGAAAGGTCAAGAAGGGAGCAGATACCTTCAAGTTCAGCACCAAAAAATGTTATGAATGCTTTACCCACCTTTCGCTTAATGCCACGGAGTGCTATGCCTGCAAAAAAAAGGTCGGAAAGGTAGACAGAAACGGTATCGCAGAGAAACCAACTGATTTTAAGTCATATTTCATATTTGCGCTGGCGTTTGCCGCATTGGCCGCTTTTTTATGGAAAGCTTTCCTAAAGTAGTTGCAGCATTTAAAAGAAATGCGGCTTCGGAAAGGAACTGACACCATGCCCCGCTTGACCCGGGAGGATCGTCAATATCTATTGAGGCTTGCCCGATCGGCCATTGCCCGGGAACTGGGAGAAGACGATTTGCGCGACCGGATCGGGCAGCCTTCCGCTGAACTGAAAGTTCCCCAGGGGTGTTTCGTCACGCTGGAAAAGCAAGGCGCCCTCCGGGGATGCATCGGGACTTTGGAACCGTCCACCCCCTTGGCCGATGGGGTGGAAGAAAACGCGAAAAACGCCGCTTTTCACGACCCTCGGTTTTCTCCCCTGAAGAAGCAGGAGTTGGATCAGATCGAGATCGAAATCAGCCGTTTGACTGTTCCGGCCGATTTGCTGTTCAGCAGCCCGGAAGAACTTTTAGAGAAGCTGAAGCCCGGTGTTCATGGCGTGATTCTCCAGCGCGGCTGGCACCGGTCGACTTTTTTACCGCAGGTGTGGGCACAGCTTCCGGACAAGGTCCAGTTCCTGGAGCACCTGTGCCGGAAGGCCGGTCTGGGGGGAAACTGCTGGAAGGAAAAGGACCTTTCGATCAAGGTCTACGAGGTGGAGCACTTTTCGGAAAAAGAGCTCCACCCGTAAGCGCTCCGCGCCGTTGGGAAGCGGGGATGCCAGGAGGCTGGGAGGCGAAAACAAGCTATCGGCTGAGACTTATTGGCTTTCTGCGCTTGGCTTTTTCTTTTTTGCCTATTGACTAAGGCTCAGGGTGAGTCCGCCGGTCTTACGCACCCCAGCTTTCAAGCATCCAAGCCTCCTCGCCTTTTATCTCGCCACCATTGCCCGCATCATGTCTCCGGCGTTTTCAGCGTGGTCTGCGATGGCCCCGATGGTCTCGGCGAGCCGGACCATGTGAAACACGGTCACCGGGTCCTTGACGACCTGGAAGACTTTCCGTTTGAGGGCGGCTTCGAGTCTGTCGGTATCGTGCTCCATCGTTCTAAGGTTGCGGATGATGTTCTTGACCGCTACCCGCTGCTGCTCGGAAAACGACTCGAAATACTTGCGCGCTTCGGCCACCATCCGGCTCAACTCTTCAATCGGATCCATCACCGTGTCGACGAGAATCAAAAAGTCCTTGACCAGTTCTTCGGGGATTCCCGGCTCGCTGCGAAAGGAAATCCAGTCAAGCGCGTCTTCGACGGTGTCCATCACCTGGTCCTGCTCGCGCAGGTACCTGAAGAGCTGAAACTTGTCTACCGCCAGCAGGGTCCCCTTGGGCAGATGACCGCGGATCCTTCGCTTGATGGCGTCAGCCATTCGTTCCATTTCAACGACTTCCTGCCGGAACTCCTCGAACCGCTTGCACCGGTCGGTGACATGGCATTCGATCGCCTGCTGGAAAATCCAGCCGCATTCTTTGACCTTGTCCGCATGCTCCTGGAGCCCGTCAAACGGGGACGTGATAAATATGGAAAAAAACGGCAGTCGCATCTGCGCCTCCCTTCGACCCTGAAGGGTCTCATTGTTCGAACTTCACAAGTGCCATGGCCACGGCACGGTTCAGGCCACGGCAGGACGGCTGCACTTTCCGGCAGCACACGGCTATCTTGGTGTTAGCTATTTTTGAAGCCCTCGCTGTTCAGAGCAACCGGCTTAAAATCGAATACAGCACCATGCTGGTGCAGGCCGCCGCCGGGACCGTGAGAATCCAATATAAAACGATCCGCAGGATGATCCGGAAATTGACCGCCTCGATTCCCCGGGCGATTCCGACGCCCATGACGCCGCCAACGGCGGCATGGGTAGTCGACACCGGCAGGCCCAGCTTCGATGCCACCAGCACCGTGGTTGCGGCGGCAAAATCGACCGAAAAGCCGCGGGTATTGCTCAGGGTCGTGATCTTGTGGCCGAGGGTGTCCATGACCCGGTAGCCGGCCATGGAGATGCCACAGGCAATGCCGACTCCGCCGAAAAGAAGAAGAAAAATGGGGACCGGCACGGTTGCCCCTACAGCCCCGGTTTTTACGATGAAATAGATGACCGCCAGCGGACCGATGGCGTTGGCCACATCGTTTGCCCCCTGAGCGAGGGCCACGTAGCAGGACGTGCCGATCTGAATTCGCCGGAAGATTTCTTCGGCGCCTTTTGTGCCTTTTTCCCGGCCGACAACGGCGGCGACGATTTTTTTGGCGATCCAACCGAAAACGATGGATAGCCCGAGAGCGAGCGCCACGGCAGCCGGCGTGCCCACGTCGAGGGATTTGCCAAGCGGTGTTTTAAATAGAAATGAAAGAAAAACGATGAAAATCGTCAGGCCGATAAAAGCGGGGGAGAATCGCAGCGCGGACTCAAAAGGCGTCTCGCCGGACAAGATCAGCTTCACGATAATTTTGAATACGACAAAGGCGATGATCATCGAAAAAAGCGGAGAAATCACCCAGCTCAACACCACCGCCCCCAGCTTTCCCCATTGAATGACCGACCAGCCTCCGGCCATCACCCCGAAACCGATCATGGCGCCCACGATCGAGTGCGTCGTCGATACCGGAAGGGATTTCCACGTGGCGAACGACACCCATAAGGCCGCCGAAAGCAGCGCCGAGAGTGCACCGATGAGCGCCAGCTCAGGATCGTTCAACACGCCCGTGGAAACGATTCCTTTGCGTATGGTATCGGTGACGTGGGAACCGAGAAACACGGCCCCCACGACATTGAGAATGCCGGCGATGAGTACGGCCTGTCGGACCGTGATCGCCTTTGCGCCGACGGCGGAGGCCATGGAGTTGGCCACATCGTTGGCGCCGATGTTCCAGGCCATATAAAAGCCGAAGATGTAGCCGACGATGAGGACGATTGATTCTGGTGACATTCAGGCCGTGGAAATCTTTTGGAATATGGCCGACGAGCAAAGATGCGGCCCAGGGGTTTATGAGTTGATCCGTTTCGCCTCTTTTGGTGCGCCCGCCTTTCGGCCGCATCCTGATGCCATAAGGGGCCGGAAAGGACCAGCGCCAAATATTTTTGCCGGCGACGCTAACACAATCCCAACACTTTGCCAATGGCGTTTCCGAAGGCCAGAGAAGCTGTTAAGCTGTTGAGCTGCTAAGCCCGAAAAGACCAAATGGTGACCGCAAAGGGCGGAGCCGCCAGCCCTCCTCTGTCGGTCTTTGCATTGATAACTTTTTTTTGGAGCTGGCGTATCGGGTCAGCAGCTCAGCAGCTTAACAGCTCAGCAGCTTTGGTGTTTTTTCAGTACAGGTCCGCCCGCCAGCGGGCCAGGAGGGATTCTGGGATTTCATCGATAAACCGGGAAGGGCGGGTCAGCAGCATCCCGCTGCCGCGATCGTAGCTTTGCATGGGGCAGGTGAAATAGAGGTGTTTCTTTGCCCGGGTGGCGGCGACGTACATGAGCCTGAGTTCTTCTTCGAGCTGATCTTCGTCCTGCATGGAGTGGATGGACGGAAACCGGCCGTCCAGGGCCCAGATGACAAAGACGGTGTCCCATTCCAGCCCCTTGGCCGAATGAACCGTGGAAAGCACCAGGCGGTCCTCCTGGTCGGCGGAGGTGGACAGGGTGTCATCGGCGCTGGTGTTGGGAGGCTCCAGCGCCATGTCGGAAAGAAAGCTTTCCAGATCCGTGTAGCGTTCCATGATCGACAGAAGCTGCTCTAAGTCCCGCAGTCGGCGGGGATGGTCGTCGTAGCCCCGCTGGAGAATCGGTGCATAGTAATCCAGCACGGCTTCTCCGATTTGAGATACGCTCATCGGCGTTGCATCCAGAACGGAAAACAGGTTCTTGAGCCGCTCGATTCCGTTGTTGACGGCCCCTTTCAATGTTGCGGTGAGAAGCCCGGTGTAGCCGGCGTTTTCCGCGCAAACCGCGGAATAGACGGCCTGGGCGGTTTTTGGCCCTACTTTGTCGACCAGCAGCAGGATCCGATACCAGCTGATCCGGTCCAGCGGATTGACGATGACGCGCATGTGAGCGAGCAGATCTTTGATATGAGCCGATTCCATGAATTTAAATCCGCCGACCTTGATAAAGGGGATCGACTCCCGGCTCAATTCGATTTCAAGATCGAAGGAGTGAAACCCGGCGCGAAAAAGGACGGCCATGTCCCGCAGACAAACTCCCTGGCGCTGCCGTTCGAACAAGGTCTCCACCACGAAGCGGGATTGGGCGTTTTCGCCGGCGGTGGTGACCAGAACCGGCAGACGGTTTCCGGGGTTCCGGGTATACAAGGTCTTGGTAAACTTCCGGTCGGCTTCGTCCAGAATTCGATTGGTCAGGTCCAGGATCGGTTGAATGCTGCGGTAGTTTTCTTCCAACCGCACGATTTTCGTTTCCGGAAAGGATTCTGCGAAATCGAAGATGTTCTGGAAGTTCGCTCCGCGGAAGGAGTATATGCTCTGTGAATCGTCGCCCACCACGGTGACGTTTCGATGGCCTGATCCCAGCAAGTAAACGATTTCCGCTTGGATCCGATTGGTGTCCTGGTATTCGTCGACAAGGATAATCCGATACGCCGAGGCAAGACGCTCACGGATATCGGGGTGCTCCTTGAGCAGACGCTTCAGGTAGACGAGCAGATCATCATAGTCCAACAGCCCGTCGTCTGTCTTGCGGCGGCGGTATTCCTCGTAGACGGCGAGAACATCGTCCATAACGGGCAGCAGGTGGGGTTGATCGTCGTAAATGATGTCTTCAACGCTGCGCTCCTTGTTGACGGCGCGGCTGAAGATTCCCATCAGTGTCTGCTTTCTTGGAAACGATCCGCATTTCGGCGAAGGGCCGACTTCCTTCCGAATCATGGCCAGGAGATTTTCCGAATCGGGCCGGTCGAGGATCGAAAAGTTGGTTTCGAATCCGAATCGCGGCGCATAACGGCGCAATACGCGATGAGCGAAGGAATGGAAGGTGCCCCCGGCGACTTGCCGGCACCGGCCGTCTAACAGTTCCGTCGCCCTGCGAAGCATTTCTTGAGCCGCCTTTCGAGTAAACGTCAGCAAAAGTATGGCCTTGGGCGGCAGGCCTCTTTCCACCTGCCGGGCGACGCGATAGGTGAGGGTTCGGGTTTTGCCGCTGCCGGCGCCGGCGATGATCAGCAAGGGCCCTTCGCCGTATTCGACGGCCTGTAACTGGGCTTCGTTCAGATCTCCAGCGTAGTCGATCCTGTCAGGCCGAATGTTTTCTTCCTTGGAAATGGCCATGGCGGTATGGGTTTCCTCTTGTCTCGATTGCTATAAAATTGTTCTGCAGGAGCCCATCTCTTTCACAGCCGGTATCGCTTGTCAACATCTGCCATTTTCTCTTCACTACGTCATAAATGGTTGACATTTCAG
>Ga0272443_10001294_pt1 | contig 37742 bp, 38 predicted proteins | sample SSMAcet12_FD_193581 | JGI IMG/M metagenome (GOLD analysis project Ga0272443, IMG submission 193581) | Marine sediment archaeal communities from Little Sippewissett salt marsh, Falmouth, MA, United States - SSM-Acet-12 | ecosystem: Environmental > Aquatic > Marine > Wetlands > Sediment ...
CTGTTGCTATTACCGGCCGCACCCTGTCTCCGGGGCCTGCGGAATCCGCAGCCCCCTCCGTCAGGGAGCTCAGGGGCTACGCGTGCCGGCGTCCGTGCCGGCCCGTGGGCCGGGCTTCCTGCCCGTCCCACCCCTGCCAGCCTCCCCACCCCGCCCGCGAAAATTTCCTTCCCCCTGGTCTTAATGTAATTTATGAAACTTATTGACGGGAATACCACGTAACAATTATTCTTTCGGTGATATATAAACAGTTTTGATTAAATCATTTCTTTCTTGAAAAACTAATATGTGTGTCGGGGGTTTCTGATGAAAAAATACTGCTTACTGTTATTACCTTTGTTCCTGCTAAGCTGTGTATCTACAGGTGATGTTTCGCAAAAACTTGATGGTGAATGTATTTCGGGTAATTGTAAGAATGGCGAAGGTGTTTTTAAATGGAACGATGGTAATATTTATAGAGGTGAATTCGTTGATGGGGATCTTGATGGTCATGGTACTATGTCTTTCCAAAATGGTAATAAATTTGTAGGTCATCATAAGAATGGTTTACCTAATGGTTACGGTGTTGCTACTTCTCCTGATGGTTTTAAATACGAAGGTGAATGGAAAGATGGCAGATTCCATGGTCACGGTACATATATTGGTTCTGATGGTGATAAAATCATAGGTGAGTTTAAAGATGGCAAGCCTCATGGGAATTGTACAAGTTATGATTCAGAAGGTAATGTTATATTCTCAGGTGAAATTGATAATGGTGAACCTGTTTTTTAATATGGCATGCATTCCTTCCGGCAACCCCCATAGGTGGTTGAGGGGTTGCCTCCAGGAATGTTAGCTTTTTCTTTTTGTGATGTAGCTGCTGTTGTGCAAAAACTTAAAAAGGTAAGGGTGGGGAGGCGGTGTTTCGTTTTCAGTGAAGCTGCCGGAGGGCCGCCTGGTCAAGTTCTCTCCCCGCGATCAATTCCGCTTTCTCTTTTCCCAGGTGTTTCCATAGCGGTTCGCTGAACCGCAGACCTTCCCAGCTGAAGGTTACCAGGTCGCAGGTCTCGCCGTGATCCGCGTCCGGGCGGGCAGGGTAGTGTTCTATCCACACCAGGCGTTCCGGCTCGATGTCGAATTCGATGGCCACTGACGTGGCCAGGGCCCCGGCCATGTTGGTTATGGAGGTCCCGGGGTTGTCCGGCAGCTCCGTTGCGATCACGATGTATGCCTGGTCCCTGGTAAAGATCCTGATCCAGTTATCTTTCTGTGATCAATTTTGTTTTATCTTTCAACCTCGGAAATTCCGAGTTTTATTTTACGTTCATTATCGATCATGTAATAAACCGACACCACACTGTATAAGATATCTCCAGCAGTTTCAGTCCCGTTAGTCAAAGAGCTAATAGGTTGCACGGCCAAGGCTTCCTGACATCCTTCTATCCTTTCCGTACACTCCAACTGCTATCATATTTCGTCCCTTGTTACGCTGGATTACTGGTGTGAGTATTCCGGGGGGGTAAAACCTTTCTGGACAGCGTTATTTTGCAAATTGTAACTTCTATTGTATAGCTAATATCAGGTAAGGTCAGGCAGCAAGATTGTGAACCTGGTTCCTTTTTTGCCCTCAATATTCATACTGGCACCAAGTTGCTTCACCATTGACTGCACCAGCATAAGACCCATGGTGCTGGTATTACCTGGATCAAAATTTTCTGGGATGCCCACTCCATCATCGGACACAATAAGTATTGCTCCATTGTCTTTCTTCTTCAACTCACAATGAATTATTCCCATTCTGTCATCGGGGAAGGCATGTTTGAGGGAGTTGGTGATAAGCTCGGTCACTATCAGGCCGATAATAGCGGCGTTCTTCGTGTTGGATTGGACGCTGTCCACGGTTTTATTTATGGTTACATGGTCACCCATCTTTTCGGTGAACTGGGCAACCCGGGCGCAATAATAACCCAGGTCTACCGTACCGGGTAAATCAGTATCATACAGTATGGTATACAGTTCTGACAGTGCACGAACCCGGGAGCAAAGTTCTTCTATTGTTTCCTTAGCTTCATTGTTATCTAGGGAATTTGCTTTCAGCCGCATCAGGCTTTCTATGGTGTTGAAGCTGTTCTTTGCCCGGTGCTGTAGTTCGCGTAGCAACCTTTCTTTTTCAGAAAGGGCACCTGATAACCTGTTTTCTACCTGTCTGCGTTTAATGATGGCGGCGGATATAGAGGTGAATGCAATTAATCCTTCCTCGAATTCACTGGCCTGACCCTGGTTGTCTGCAAAACCAATCGTTCCGAAGAGCTCCCCGTCTAAGATCATTGGAATAGCACGGAACCAACCAATATTCATTATTTTTTCAATTCCTTTTCTTTTTGGTTCTGGTGCTTTCGCAAGTGGCAGGTCATGAAAAGAATCAAACAGGCCGTGTTTATCTATCAGCAACTGGCTGTAATGCTCTTCTGATATAGGGAAATTGATTTCTTCAAGATCAAAACCGAGTATATCGATTATTCTCGTTCTCTCTTCTTCTGAAAGAGTTGTGTCTTCAACCACCAGTTCACGGGTATCCCCGTGGTATGAGGTTATGTACGCGGCCTTGATGCCAAATATGTTCTTTGCACTGTTCAGTATAAAGGTAAATAACTGGTTCATGTCAACAAGGGTTGCCTCCCTCGCGTAATCATTGATATCTACGAGTATCCTGTTCTGTACTTCAACCCTTTCTTCCAGCCTGAGGCGTTCAGTGATATCTTCCGTAATGCCGATTGCGCCGGCAACCTTACCGTCCTTCCAAAACAATGGAGAACATATCATCCTGGCATATGTTCTCCTGTTTCCGGTATAAGATTCATATTCTCCTTTATATTCTGCCAATTCCCCGTTAAGGGCCTTTCGTAACACGTTTACCACTCCACTGTTTGGCAGCTGAAGGGTGTTCAGTCCTATAATTTTTTCGCGGGTAGAGCCGATAACATTCAGAAAGTTCTCGTTACACTCCGTTATTATACCATTGCTATCGTAATTCACTATACCAAGTGGGGCGTTTTCGTATATTACACGGTATTTTTCCTCGTTTTCCTGTAACTCTTTTTCAAATAGCTTCCTGTAAGTAATATCGTGAAATATCACGATACCTGCCTCCACGTTGCCGGTGGTATCAATGATGGGGGACGCGATAGCCGAAACCCAGCGATCTTCCCCATCCTCGTTTCGTATGATTAATTCTTCACCGTAGGTGGTTTCACCCCGCAATACGGCTCGGGAAAGTGGAAGTTCTTCGGGTGGATAGAGTGCTCCATTGGGTCTGTATACCTGCCATTTAAGGGAGTGGACGTTTACTTCTATATCTATGAGTTCACGTGGAGAACCTCCCCTTATATCCAGGGCGGCCGAGTTTGCCCATCGTATATTCCCCGATGGCGCATCGGCAACAAGGATGCCCGAGGGGGTTTGCGATAGTGCTGTATCAAGTAATGTATATGCTTTTTGCAGTTCTTCTTCCGCCTTTTTCTGGTCGGTAATGTCAATGATATAGTTCAGCGAAGCGGGTCTCCCTTCCCAGCTGATGAGCGTTGACGTGACCTTTATCCATCTTGTTTCGCCATCGGCGGTGATGATTCTGAAGGGATAGTTGGTTTCCACCTTTTCTCCCTTCAGGCGACGTGTATACCGTTCAACAATCCTGTTACGGTCGTCCGGGTGAACGAAAGTGGTAAATGGCCTGGAAGTTAGTTCACTGGCTGGGGACCCGATAATCTTTTCCGAGGTAGAATTAACCATTTTCAAATTGTCGTCCTGGGCGATGTAGATTCCCGAGGGGGCATTTTCGTACAGGTGACGGTACTCTTCCTCTTTCTCGCGCAGTTTCCTGTTGGATTCAAAGAGTTCAAAAGCCATCTCTATCGATGATTGCAGAACGAAATTCCCGGAATTCTTTATCACGTACCCGTAACGGGTGATACCCCGTACCTTCTCAACCATCTCTTTCTCCGAATGGCTGGTGAGAAATACTATCGGTATATCCCTTATTCCAAGAATTGTGCGGGCTGCCTCGGTGCCGTCCATGCCGGGTCCCAGGTCTATATCCATTAAGACAAGATCAATATTAGGGTTGGATGTCACCATTGTAACAGCTTCTTCTCCGGAGTTGGCGGTAATTACGGCATACCCGTACTTCTCAATATCCATCTTCTCCGACATGGCTATGAGTACTTCATCTTCTACCAAGAGTAGTGTTTTAGTATCGCTATGCATAAGATTCTACACTTTATATTTTTTTATTGCAATATGCAAATATTGCGTGATATCGATGTATGTCAATCAAATTATTAATATATATATATTAATAATTATTTAATACGGGATACAAGACTGTCCACCGGGTAATCGTGATGGTTGAGGGGTTGCCTGCGTGAATTTTTCTTAAGAAGGTACCTGTGTATCAGGTGACTCCCATGTTTAGAATACGAAAACTCTTCACTGTTATTGGTAAATATGTTAGTGAGTTTAAGGGTGATAGACATCATGGTCATGGTAGCTATACTTATCCTGATGGTTCAAAATATGTAGGTCATTTTAGGAATGACATGCGTTATGGTAATGGAACATTATATGACTCTGATGGTAATATAATATTTTCAGGTGAATTTGATAGTGATGAACCTGTTAAATAGTATGGCATGCATTCCTTCCGGCAACCCCCATAGGTGGTTGAGGGGTTGCCTCCAGGAATGTTAAATTTTTTAATTTTGTGATGTAGCTGCTGTTGTGCAAAAACTTAAAAAGGTAAGGGCGGGGCGGCGGTGTTTCGTTTTCAGTGAAGCTGTCGTTGGGCCGCCTGGTCAAGTTCTCTCCCCGCGATCAATTCTGCTTTCTCTTTCCCCAGGTGTTTCCATTGCGGTTCGCTGAACCGCAGGCCGTCCCAGCTGAAGGTTACCAGGTCGTAGGTCTCGCCGTGATCCGCGTCCGGGCGGGCAGGGTAGTGTTCTATCCACACCAGGCGTTCCGGCTCGATGTCGAATTCGATGGCCACTGACGTGGCCAGGGTCCCGGCCATGTTGGTTATGGAGGTCCCGGGGTTGTCCGGCAGCTCCGTTGCGATCACGATGTATGCCTGGTCCCTGGTAAAGATCCTGATCCAGCATTTCGAATCACATCCAAGGTGTCCTTTGTAATGATACAACGAATCTATCACGGAGGTTCCTTCCATGGTTATTTATCCTTTTCTTTATTCGGAATAATATCGTTTTCCAGGCAGTGCAGGGCGGCCCGGCGTATGAAATCCCCGATCTTCATTCCATGATCAATGCAGTAATGGGCGATCCTCTTATGCTCGTCCTCTGTGAATGTAACTGTAGGCCTTCGAAGGCCCTGGTATTTGTCCTGTTCATCTTTCATGATGATACATGAATATATCTGTCCCTGGCAGTCAATAACAATAATAACGCTTTCACGTGAAAACGTGAATAATCCTTGACAAAAAGCGTATACTATATATATGTGTAGTATATACACTAATGGAGGTTTTTATGAGTCAGTTATCGTTGTTTGGTGAAACAATCTTTTCGTACAGCCGCCGCCAGGCTATCGAAGACGGTGTATTGATCGATGTGTCATCCATGGCCAGTGAGCTGGGCATAAAGTTTCCCGTTGCGGTGACCACAGAATTCTGGCATACATATATTGTTCCTTCAGAGGAAGAAGATCTGGCATGCCAGAGTATCGAGGGCCGCTTGTGGGATACCCTGTGGCTGTTCCGTTGCGCAGCTGCAGGCTTTTCCGGTGACCGTTTTCTATTTGATGTCAGTTATGTAATGGAGGGCAGAAAGATAAAGAAGGTTCGGGTTAAGTCCATATGCGGCCCTGGTGATCAGGCTGAACCTGTAATTACTATTATGCTGCCAAGTGAAGATTAACGGGTTCTTTTTTCACCTGGGGAATTTCCCCAGGTGGATTATGCCGGGCCCGGTGCGTGAATGCGGTAGTGGATACATTATATTTTTCTTAAAGAGACATATCGTATATTATCGGAAGTAAAAATTTGTATAATATGGAGGGGCAAAAATGACAATGGGTGTTGTTCTAAAGAGACATAATTTTCTTGACAATTGTATAGATATATGTCTATGTCAGTATATATCTATATACGGAGAAAAACCAATGGCCCTTCAATTATATACAAAAGAAGCTGACAAAGATTTAATCGAAGAGATGAAGATCAAAGCCATGCGGGAGAAAACATCACTTTCAGAGGTTGCGTTTTCTCTTCTTAAGAAGTGGTACAGCGGGGAATTAAAAATAGAAAAGTCCGGAGATTCAAAATGAATGCAATTACGATATTAAACCAGAAAGGCGGCTGCGGCAAGACAAGCCTGTCTGTTCTTTTATCGCTCGCCCTGGCATCAACAGGGAAAAAAGTTCTTGCCGTCGACTGCGATCCGCAGGGAGGCCTCACTTCTTTCCTCGATCCCATCGAAGATGATACCCGTCCTGGTATGTTCGAGATAATAAGCGGCCAGAATAAGATCGCCGAGGTGGTGGCACACGTGAATCGGAGGGGCATAGAAGTTGACCTGGTGCCTGCCGATTACAGGCTGGATAATGTAGCACCATCAATGGATCCCTTTCACCTTAGGCGATTATTCAAAACGATAAAGGGCTATGATTACCTGGTGTTTGACTGTCCTCCCACTGTTCAGGGCATATCCAGGGCAGCTGCTATTGTTGCCGACAAGATATATATTCCGGCGGACATTTCGGCCCCTACCCTGGGTCCGACATTGTATACATTGAGCTCCCTGGCTGACCTGGAAAAGTCCGGCGAGGTTATCCTTGTGGGTTACAAGGAACCCAAGAAAGAGAGCACGGGTTACATGGCAGAGCTTTCACGAAAGTTCACTGAAAAGATTAACGGACATTACGCGGGAACTGTTCCCAAGACTATTACCACAGCCAGGGCCATAGCGGACCCGTCAATCAACTGGACACAGACAAAAGTTGATAAAATTCTTAAACCTCTTATAGAAATAGTGGAGCGTTCTTAATGGCACAAAAACCATACAAAACAAAAGCGATACAGCCAATGAATCCGGAGATCATGGACGTCTCTCCGGAGCTTGACGAACTACAGGAGTTCATGCCCATAAGCGCCGAGGACCGGGAAAGGCTGAAAAAGGATATACAGGCAGCCGGCGAAATCCGGGATCCTATTAAGGTGTATTACGATAAAAAAGGCGTATGCCGCATCCTGGGCGGACGCAACCGCTGGGAGATCGCACTCGAACTCGGCTGGGACCTGGTGCCGGTTGAGGTGTACGACCTGAAGCCTGCCCAGCGCAGAGACCTCGCGGTCATGGACAACCTGGCACGCCGGCATCTTACCAGGGAACAGAAACGGAAGATCGTTGAGATGGTCCTAAAAACAGATCCTGCACAGTCTAACCGTGCCGTATCAAAGAAAACCGGTGTTGATGATAAAACAGTAGGTGCTGTCCGTAGGGGCATGGAATCAGGTGCGGAAATTCCGCACCTGGATAAAAGAAAAGGTTCCGATGGTAAAGAGTATCAATATTCACCTCCCAAAGAGAAGAGGACAGCTGCTGTTGATCCTCCCGTGTCCCCTGCCCTGGATGAAGCGGCCTTCAAGAGTTCCCCAAAGGGGAAAAGTACCAGGAGTAACAAATCAAGCGAAGACAGCAGGCAGAAGCGGATTCTTTTAGTTGATACTCTTCTCGATTACGCGGATGATCTTCTTCCGGCAGACATTCGGCATATTGCTTTAGAGACAGTTGATATCAGCCTTGGGAAACTGAAAGATACAGAGAGAGCTGATGTGATTAAGGAGCTGAAGAAGGTTATTAAGCGGTATCAGTGATTATATTTATATTGTTTTTAAAAGCAAACTCATTAATATGGTTTAAATAGGTAATTGTTATGGAAGAAGCTATAAATATTTTAGAAAAAGTAAAATTAAATCTAGAGCAATTTATGCACGTTGAAAATCTAGAAAATTATGAATTTTTAATTAAAAACATAGACGAATATATTGATCAAATTATTAATTATTATTCCTCTAGAGAAAATATTCATAATTTTGAAGAAATAAATAAACAAATATTAGAAACAAAATATTGGTTAACAGATCCAGTTATTCAATATTTTATTAATATTGATTTAGATAATGATATAAATACTGAAACAGATTTGGTGATTAAAAATTTGTATAATCTTCAATTACTTTTATCTTGGATTAACATATTATTTATTAAAAGTTTTGCTAAAGAGATTATTAACAATTATACACATATAGATGAAACAATTGAAAAGAATAATACACTACATGATAGTGTTGAAGAAATTAAAGAGAAAATATCAACATCTAAAAAAACAATGGATGATATCAATATTTTTAAGGAGAAAATTACGACATTACATTCTGAATCAGAAGAACAAATAAAGCATATGAAGCAGAATGGAAGTGAAATTAATGATTTGAAAGGAAAATCCAAAAGTTTAACAGATGAAATAATTGAGCTAAATACGAAAACAAAAGAAATTACAGAATCATTATTTAAGAAAGAAGAAAAAAATAAATCAATATCAGATCAAATAGAAAAATATCAAACTAATATAAAACAAATATTTGAAAAGAATCATGAACAACAAAAAGAAATTGATAATACGATAGAATTAGCTAATCGGCATGGTATGGCTGGTTCTTTTAAAAAGCGAAAAGATGAACTATCTATAATGCAGTGGACTTGGATTATCTTATTCGTAGTATCGATTATTGTAATGTTCACATTTTCATTAATGAATTTGCTACCTTTGATAAACAAGGACAAGTATTTAGAGTTTTTTACAAGACTTCCATTTATAGGTCCTTTGTTTTGGCTGGCATGGTATTCAATTGTACAATTTGGTTATACTACAAAGCTCGTTGAAGACTATAGTTTTAAATACGCTACTGCTTTAGCTTATGAAGGTTATAAAAATCAGATAAAGGCAGATGATACAAATAATAAATTTATACCCGATCTAATAAATGTAACAATAGAGAATTTTTCTAAGCATCCGATACGCATTTATGATAAAAAGCCAGATACAACACCATTTTTTGAAATAATTGAAAAGGTAGATTCACTATCACAAAGTCAAATAAAAGAGTTAATTAAGGTGTTGCAGAAAATAACAGAATGAAAATTACAGTTTATTAAACTAATTTGACTTATTCAAATATTTGATTAATTCTATTTTTCCATTCATCTTCATAAATAACTTGAAAAATAAATTCATGGTCAGCAAATTTATCAAATAATTCTGACCAGGGTTTCTTTGAACCTAAATCATTACATAATTTAAAAACGCTTTTCTTATATTCAGTATCTTCATTCTTTAAATGAAGTCCTTTAGTCTCCAGTACATAAACACTGCCATAGGTATTTAGCTTGGAATCTTTAACTTTTGAAGTCACAAAATCTGGATATATTTTATTTTTTCTCCATCCCTGAATATGATAATCTGCTTTTGATATATTTCTATACCACCACAATAATTTTTCTTGATTATCCAGATAAAGTGCAACAGACTTTTCCAATTCGTTTATACCTTCTTCTGGCACATAATCGAATAAACTTAATTGTAGTTCAGTTCCATCTGAACGATTTAATCTTTTATTACTTCTAACCGTAATTCGTGAAGGCAAAGCAAAACCGCCCTTTTCAGCAATAAGAAAGAATTGTAAATAATCATCATTAATTAGTTTTTTAAATATTTTCTCTGACAATCTATCTTTTTCTTTGAGAATTATTTTTCTTAGTTCTTCGATTATAAAAATTACATTTGTGGCCACTAAATCTTTATCAAATTTATTCAACAAAAGTTTTAATGCTTTTATTCCTTTCTCATATGCTATCCATGGATTTGGTATTATATCTGTTAATTGTTTAACCAGAAAAACTTCATCAATTTCCCCTGAAGTCTTTCTTGTTATTCGTTGATGTTCTTCGAGTAACTTTTCACTTTCATTAGAAAGTCCATAAGTTATTTCCTGTTCTTTTTCCTCTAAACTTGATAACATTATATTTGCAATGCCACTAATATTTATTTCATTCCAATCTATATTGCCTAAAATATCTCTATCAAAATTTAAGTCTCTCCATGAATCATCTTCTTGTATAACGAATTTTGGAAGATAAATATTCCCTTCAAATTTTTTAAATTGCTTCCTATAGGTTAATTTCCTTTCTTTTAAAACATCAATATCATCACCATCCGAATCAAGAGATACTCTCCCAGAAATATCTCCCAATCCTTCTTTTTCAAGACCATCTTTGATATTTGCTACAAGTTCAACTGCATTTTGTCTAAAACAAAAGACATACGATTCATCAAGTTCTTTAACTTTAGTTTTTTGTGCATAAGGTTGTCTTAAAATTCTACCAATCAGTTGTGTAATACTTAATTGCGAACCGGGATTTGTTAAAATTGTTAACAGATATGCAAATGAGCAATCCCACCCTTCCTGCAAAGCCTGTTTGGTAATAATAAATCTAACCGGGCACTCATTACTTAATAAATCAATCCCTTCTATATCATCTTTTTCACTGCTCTTAATTGCAATTTGTTCTTCAGGTATACTACAATTCTTTATTAGATATTCTTTAACATCTTCTGCATGTATATATCTTCCACCTCTCTGGTCTTTTCCTGTTCTTTCTACCTGTATTAAATTAATTGGTCTAATGTAAACACCAGTATTTTTTTCATACGTCTTTGCCTTTTTTTCCAAGTTCTTTCTTAAATCAAGAGAAGCAAGCATTGTATCTTTCCAATCCAAACTTGTTTTATTTATTAAATGAATATCGAGTTTAATCATCTCCTCTTCGTTTAATTCTGTTCCATAAATTTCTACAAGTATATTCGCATTTTGAGGTGGTGTTGCAGATAATTCAAGTACCATTGAAGGATTGAAATTCCTTATTGTACTTCTTGCTCTTTCACTATACGCTTTATGACCTTCATCAATTATAATCAGGGGCTTTAGAATTTTTAGTGTATTTCCAAGTGATGTTTTTATAAGTGTTTCAAATACTCCACCTTCATCACTAAACCTATCTAAATTATGTATGTTTTTTAAAAGTTCTTCATTCTCTATATATGCATCTTCTGGTGGGAAAAAATCTGTAAAGTTACCTGAGTCCTGAAAAACTTTAAGTGTTTCTTTATTTTGCCTGTTACTTGATTGAAGCATTATAAGCATTATTACAAGATTTTCTTCAACATCCAATCTATTGAAATAATCCATTTTTTCTTTAATGACAGTTCTTCCACCACTGGAGATATCAAGCATCTGCCGGTAGGGATGTTCTCTATTTCTTAAATTTATTAATGTCTGACGATATATCTGTGTTGTTGGCACAATCCACAATATCAGGCCAGTTTGTTTTTTTAGATATTTTTTATTTATTAAATCTATTGCATGGCATGCTAAAAAAGTTTTACCACCACCAGTTGGTACTTTAATATAAAATTCTGGGATTAATTCATTAATACCGTTTCTATGTGAATGATGAATGGAACCTACAGCCTGTTGCCAGGCTAGTTCAGTATAATCATATCCTCGAGCAATATCCGGGTCAACTTCTAATGCACGGTAATATTTATCTTTAAATTCATTAAGAGAGTCGAGATAAGCATTTAGTGAATTAAGTACCTTTTTCTGATATTCTTTTAATTCCATAATTACCCCTTAATTCTGTATATTTCAAAGGGTAATTGACAGAACTCTATTTTTAAATCCCTCAGTGAATGTTCATCGAGATATTTTGTAGGTGCAAAAACCAATTTCTTTTTATTTGATTTTCCTTTACTTATTGTCTCAGCCTTTTCTAAGGTTAATGCAGTGTTTTTAAGATATTCAATATCTGGTTTATAAAATAAATAGACATCATAATCTTTTGTTGAACCGATATAATTATTCGATTCTTCGATTTTACCTGAATCAAATTCTTCACCAGTTGAAGTATAAAAAACATAGCGGCCAAGTTCTTCATAAGAAGGCATATTTTTCCCTTGTAGAATGCTTTCCATTTCTATAGGGTCACCAAGTTCAAAATAACTGAATGTGCCTCCTAAACCATTTTGAAGATTTTCATCCTTTGAATCCTTTACTCCTTTAATAACTCTTCTTACTCTTTCCGCTGTTATTTCATTGGCATAATCTTCCATTTCAACCAGAATGAAATTTCGATTACCTCCATCTTCTTTATTTAAATCAAGTACAGCATGAGCAGTTGTCCCTGAACCAGAAAAAGAATCTAAAACTATTGCATCCTCAGAATTGATTGAAGATAGTAATATTTTAATTAAATTATAAGTTTTGGGGTGAGGAAAATTATTATTTGGTAATATTTCATTTAGTTCACTTCCACCAGAACTTTTAATACTAATTATCGATCTTAATAAAAATTCTTTAACATCGTCAAGATACTGAATTGAACTTGGTTGTGTGTTCTCATCCTTAGCAAACCATATCTTTCCACAAACATAGCTACCATCGTAACGTTTAATACAATTATCATAATCTAAATAATCATCAAATGTTTCTTTTATCCATCTCCAACCATTGTCAGGTACTTTTGTTGGTTTTTTTGTTTCAGGATGAAGAATATCATACCTTGGTCCATTTTTAGCATTTGGCCAACTTACATTTATCTTGCCCCACAATCTATAATCATCATCTAAATTACAATATAATGTTATACCTCTATCATAACCTTGTTTCTCATAGAATTTTTTTATCTCAATTTCCGCTTCAGATATTGGTAATTTTTTTTTCTTTAACTTTTCAACAAATTCATAAACTTCTTCAATGCCTCTTTTCCTTAATGTGAATTTATGTTTAACTTCTTCATTTTTAGAATATAATAAAATATATTCATGTATATTACCTATACCTTTATCATTCTTTGGTATCCTTTTATTCCATACTATTTTTTCTACAAAATTATTCTCACCAAAAATTTCATCCATTAACATTCTTAATCTATGCTCTTCATTTTCATCAATACTGATAAAGATTACACCTTCTTCAGACAATAAATCTCTTAATAATTTCAGCCTTGGCATCATCATACAAAGCCACTTTTCATGTCTACATAAATCATCCTTATCAACAACTTTACCAAGCCATTCTTTTATTAAAGGGCTATTTACATTGTCGCTATATATCCATTTCATTTTATCTGTTCCGGTATTATATGGAGGGTCGATATATATACATTTTATTTTACCAGCATATGTTGGTAGCAATGCCTTTAAAGCAGCGAGATTGTCTCCATGAATAATAAGATTATCATGCAAACTTACATTATCTGTCATACTGTATTCATTTTTAGGAATTAATTGATGGTATTTTACAGCTAAATGATGGTTTTGAACAAAAGACTTACCTTTAAAATTGATTATTGGCATATTTAATAGTCCTATATATAATTATAATATCAGTAGAACTATTATTATTATTATGTCTCTTTTTTTAGTCAAGCATTAATAAAAACTTGACTTCTTGCCCTCACCATGGTGGTTCGGGCAGAAAAAAACTGCTTGCCCATATGCCTACTTTTCTTTTCTGTCGCATTGAAAAAAGCTATAGGATCCGCTGCTTAACTATTTCTTCGTTAAATTCTTTATAACTGTATTCAACATGTCTGTATCTTGGCTGGGGTATAGATTCAGGTCGCACTTTTTATCCAGACTTAAAGACCTGGCAAATATTTGTATTTCTTCTGATCATCTCAACAACAAGTGCAGTTATTATCAGGCTTATTCTGCATTTAATAAAACGGTTATTTCCATATCAAACCAGATAACATTTTACCCCTCACTCTCAACAACAACCTCCACCACCTCCCCATACCTTCGCTCAATCTCAATACAAACATCCTGCAGCTTCACCCTCAGCTCATCAATCCTCTCATCCATCTTCGCGATTTCCAGTGGATTATCCATCGACCTCCGTATCTGCCGGTATCTCCATAGCTTCTCTTTCATCAGATACTTTCTCTCGATAAGCATCCTTACCGCATACCTGTGACTTCGTATCTTACGTATAGCCTTACGCTTTTCCCCTTCCCTCTTCCTGGTGCGGTCCGTGATGGAGAACAGCTGACCTATACTGAAGCTTGCACTCACGTATGTTTCCGATTCCGGGGCCTGGCTGTAGGGGGCCCTCCGGGACAAGGCCACGTCAGGGAGCAGCTGCAGAAAGTCGTAGGCCCTGACATCGCTCGTCTGTTTTATATCCCGTATAGCCTCACCCGTTGTCTTCTCAAGGTGCCGCAGCTCCCCGGCTTTTTCTTTATCAAAGTTTTTCGCGTACAGCTGGCCGGCTGATAAAAAAAGAAAAACAGTTGCAATGGAAATTAATTTCATTAATATGTTGTTCATAAATATTATCCTTAGCGGAGTATGATATGAAACCCCTGGTATTAAAAGCCCAGGCGAAGGAACTTTTCAATCACTTTAAGACCATTGAAGACCTTGATAAAGAGAACCTTCTCCAGGCACAGCAGAAAACTATTAAAATCCTTATGGAAATCTCTGAAAATCTTGAAAGAATCGATTGATTTTCAGGCTATATTTTTTTGCGTTATCACGTGAAAATGTTAAGAAAACTGTATAACATAATGTCTATTTCGTTAAAAAACGCCGTTTGAGGTAGTATGATACCATTATATATGTATCTATATTAGTGCAGTTTATGGACAGAAAGAGACAAAGAATACCAGTATATTTAACACAAAATGAGCTCAATAATCTGCTGAAAAACATACGTAAGGATCAGCATAAATTGGGTATCGCGCTTATGGGGTATGCCGGTCTTCGCGTATCGGAGCTCTGCAGTCTGCGTGTATGTGATATATACCTGGCACGGGGTTATCTGAAGATCCTGGGTAAAGGCAACAAGGAAAGAATAGTCCCCCTGACAAATCCACTGCAGCGTCAGGTAGAACAATACCTGAAACGATACGGAAGCAACCTTACACCCGAGTCTTTCCTCCTGGGCCGAACCCGTGTTGCATGGCATTACGTGGTGAAGAAGTACGCCTCCGCAAACCTGGGGCGTAATGATATACACTGTCACACCCTGCGTCACAGTTTCGCAACTGCCCTGTACGAGAAGGGGGCCACCATCGAGCGGATCGCCGAGCTCCTGGGGCATGCGAATATCAATACCACCATGATCTACTCGCACATATCATATAGCCAGAAGAAAGATACAGTGATGCTCCTGGAGGGGAAGCGTTCACGTGTGGTGCGTCTGCTTCTCCCCCGCCGGCGCCAGGGAGAGATATCCGTCAAACGTCACAACACTCTGATCGGACGGGAGAAGGAGTTAGAGCAGATCAACGGGTATGTCAAGTCAGGCCACTCCGTCCTGGTATTTGGTTCGCAGGGCTGCGGCAAGTCCGCCATTCTCAGGCAGTTTGATGACGCCATCTATATCGATGAATACAAAAAGAAGAGGACAATCGTATCAATCATCATACAGGTACGTAATATTGATCCGGTATTAATAAAAGAGGTATCAAAGGAGCTGAACAAGCTGAATATCGATGACCTCATCGATGAGCTCTGTTCTCTGCAGCGGCTCATTGTGTTTGATGATATTACCGCTCTTTCTAAATCTGATAGACGGATCATATCTAAAATTGCCGCTCAAACCACCGTCCTGGCATCATCATCTAAATCGGCAGACAAGAAGCTGTTTCCCACGTTCGTGGATGTAAAACCATTGAAGCGATATCATACCAGGGCGATCCTTTCTGAGATGATACACATGAACGATCATGATAAGAAAGACCAGGTGATCAGTGATATCCTGCACACCGCTGGTGAAAACATAAAAGAGGCCGAATATATTTCCAACCAGCTGCAGCTGGGTAAAACAACCGATGAGGTGGTGACCGAAGAACGTGTATCCAACCAGGTTTCCATAGCACCGGTACTTCTTATCTTTGTACTGTTTTTCGTGGCCTATACGCTGAAGTCCTATGCCACATCGATGGTTGCTTTCTCATATGCAATGCTGGTGGTCTTCCGTCTCATTTTCTACAAATTTATATTCGTGCCGGCAATGCGAAGATGACGGCGGTTACACATTATGCTTTCTCATACCTGGTGTGCTCGGCCATGGGGTGCGATCATATAACCGCTTTGACCGCCTCCACCTTCTCCCTTCTCCCGGATATCGATCATCCCCAAAGCCTTATCGGCCGTCTTTTCCCTGGTGTTTCAAAGTACATTTTACGTAAGTACGGACACCGTTCCGTTACTCATTCCGTGTTTGCCATTCTCGCGTTATGTGTGCTTCTGCTCCCTGTTCTGCTGTTTTCCGGGATGTTCTATGCAGCCTCGGTGTTTGCCTTTTCCAGCCATATATTTATAGATCTGTTCAACAGGTCCGGGGTTCGTCTATTCTCCCCCATCTCTCAAAAGGAGTATATCTCCTTCCGCACCCTTGAGCTGCGGGTCCCGGTTTCTTCCTGGCAGGAATACCTGGTTCTCTTTGTCATCGTGTTCTTCGCTTTCAGCGTGTCCGGCCAGGCGTTTTCCCTCACCAGGGCAGTCAGGTCGGCCTCCAAGGTGCTGTATAAAACGTATGATATCGCGGTAAGTGATTATAAGGACAACAGCGGCAGCCTGTGCGTTGCCCGTATCGAGTATTTTGACCATCTCCAGCGGCGCATGGTTACCGACACCATGGATGTCCTGCACCTGTTTGCGTCAAAGGCCTTCCTGGTTAAAGATGATGTACGGTATATAATTCTCAAGCAGGACATAGATGAAATCGACATCGAGGCCACCGAGGGTGAAGTTAAATCAACAAAAATAGAGGGGACGGGTATCTCTCTCCTGGAGGGTATACCTTCCACACAGTTTATTGCCGGCAGCATTACTGTTCACAATTACGATCCTGATATCAAGTCTTCCGATGTACTCAAGGTAAAACGGTACACCGATCACACCGTTCTTGAACTGAATTACTGTAAACCCTATGAAGTACGCGAATTAATGTTGCTTGACGAAAAGGTTCAGGATGCTATACATAAGCTGCAGAGAGAGCTTACCACCTACAGAATATCCGAGCTGCAGCGTGAAGAGTCCGCTATCAGGCGTAAGCTCCGCAGCTTAAACAGAAGCGGAATATACTCGCACTACACCACTGCCACCCAGCTGTCCTCCGAATTGTCGAGTATACAGTCAAGTATTGCACGGCTCAGGTTGAACGTCGGTTCCGTGAAGGATGTGGAGACCCAGAAGAAGATCGAGCAGCTGCAGGGGTATAGTGTTGATGTTAGTGTGTATGCGGTTGAGCTGTAGGATTATTTTCATTGTTTATAATTATATTTAGAAGAATGACTTTACCAACATTTATATATGCCCATCTTTTGTAGGTTATTGTTAAGTATTATTTGTAAGGTTAGGGAGGGTAACATGAAAATATATTATTTCAAAAAGAGTCACAGGGATTATTATAATATAATGAGAATATCAATAATTGTTTTATTTTTCTTGATAATCGGTTGTGAGACAACACAACGAAATCCAAAATGTGAAGATGTTAGGGCTTTCAAAGTATTCCAAGTACTTGATAAGTTTGTATTAGCAAGTATTTGTGAATATTATGATACTCAATACTGTATGGGACATACGGTTATATTTAAAAAAGAAAAAGGAAAAATATATTATGATGATCAAGTAATTAAAGTAAAAGACAATGAATGTGCAATATATACTGGAACTTATCGGTATCAGACACAAGGTGGCTATAAAACAGTTCCTATCGTTAAAATTATTAATTCAAAAATGCCAAATGCAGAATGAATGCTGTACAAGTCAACAACCGAACATTTAGTAAAATACCTCGGTCGTCTATAATCTCATCATATTCTTTATATAAATGGCAAAGTTCTTCGACTAACAGTGATCTCCGGGGAGCCGCCCTGGTAATTTCAACCTTGATAGACTGTGAATGCAACGACCGTTATCTTCCATTGACTAAGTGAGAAAACTATAAGTAAGATAATAACTGAAGCTGTAACATTTATATATACTTTCATAACAGTTTTAGCAATTATTAAAGGTAGTTTAATATAAAGTTAGGCTTAGGTATAAAATAAAATGGGTTTTCGTTTTAGAATAGGTCCATTCACTTTCGGTCGCAGCGGTACTCGTCTAAGTCTATGGCGTGCAAATGCGGGTATTTCTATCCCATTGTCCGGGAAAAGAGGACGTACTTTTGGCAAATTGGGCTTTGGTCCGTTTCGTTGGTTCTTTAATATATTACATACCTCTCAAAATGCTAATAATGATGATAGCCAAACCAAAGTAGAGAAAAAGACAAGCAGTTTTAGCTCATATCAAATTTCTGCGGTTAAGGCTTTCGGATCAGACCTGAATTTCCTTAAAAAACTTCGACATTATGGTCTACCATGGCGTGGTGTTCAGGAACGCCTAAAGGAAGAACTTCCAGATTATCTCACAGATCGTGATAACATCGCATATAGTCTTGTACCAAAAGCTATGGGAGATGTCTTCGGTCAGCAAAATACCACTTGGAAGACAGAAAAACGACCGTCGAAAAGCGGTAATGGCTTTACTACATGGATCGTTATAATCAAAACCGATGACTAACAGCATTCAATTAGGGAAATTTCCCAGTTGAATGCTGTTAATGTTGCTTGCCGAGGGTGTTCAGTTTGATATACAAAAGATGTTAGTCCAGCTGCAGGGTTATTGTGTATTGCTGGTAATTGAAGTTATATGGAGAAATAATGAAAGAGATAATTTTTGCATTAATACCATTACTTTTAATGATTTTAATACTTGTAATAATTTATAAAATATTCAATAAATTATTAGATATAATGAAAAAATAATAATCAGAAAATATTTTCATACTTGTAGAAATGATTTAAAAAAAATAAGAAGTAAAGCCGTTATGAATTATTTGTTATAAAAGTTTCCATTCTATTATATACTTTTATAATAAACGCCACTTCATATAAAATATCTTATGCGCTTCATTCGCTGTCGCTCGTTCGGGCTACGCCACATCACGCAAAAGGCCATGCGTCGTCGCATAAGAAATACGTTAAACAACCCCCCTTCACTTCCCCTCATACTTCTGCAATATCCTGTTAATCCTCCCAACAAAAGCATCAAAGGTCCCCCTGGTAAACGTCTCCGCCTGCCATAGTACATCAATAGTCTGGTCCCTGAATTCCTGGAGCTCACGCCTCATCATCTTGAATTCTTTCTCGTAGTCAACAGGCCCCTGGTCTACATCTTTAACTTCCTTTATATCAGCCTTCCCCTTCCCCACCTGGGGAATTTCCCCAGGTCCCTTTTTAACCGGGTGTTTCCTGCCCCGGGGATCCTTTACCCTTTCCGTTTCCGGTATTCGTCCAATGGTTTCCAGCTCCTTACGTCTCCTGGAGACCGTCTTGTGATCAGCCCCGGCAACTCTTCCTATGGCCCGGTTGCTCATTTCAGGATCCTCGTTAAGAAAGTAATCTATCAGCTTTATCTTCTGTTCCCTGGTCAGATGCCTCCGGTTCAGGTTGTCTTTAACCGCCAGCTCCCGGATCTCTTCCCTGGTACCGCTGTATATGTCCACCGGTACCGTCTTTAATCTCAGCCTGGTGGCTATGTTCATACGGTTTATGCCGGCAAATATATACACTTTGCCGGCATCACGGATGTAGCCTTTAAGTGGGTCACGTACTACTCCGGCTTCTTCGATGTCGTTGGTCAGCCTTGCCCGGTCCTGGTCGGATATGGGCATAACACGCTGTAGATCGGTTATCTCGGGTGCAGGGGTAAGTTCCCTGGGGTTGCGTTCTATCTGTTTTATTTTCTCCATGGCGTCCTTAGAAGAATATTGCTGTTTTGTATCGTTTTCTGAATACTATTAGATATAATTCCGTTGATCAATGGAAAATATAGATTATCGGCCGGAAATTGGAAGTAAAATTCGCTATTCAACTGCGGAAATTCCGCAGTTGAATATTGCTAATGTTTCTTGACGGTGTTGTTCAGGATGATATACAGAATAGGTTCGATCAGTTGCACAGTTGTTGTGTATTGCGGTTAATTGTAGTTAAGCACCAAATGCATAAAAAAGGTTAAGAATGAATATTGAAGATCCAACAAAAACAAAAATTGAAGAATACCTTAATAAGTGGGATACCTTAGAGAATTATGTTTTACAAGAGAGTAGCCTTAAAAAGCTTTTCAATCTAACCTATCCAAAAAATGATGATATGGATGATGTTCTAATCAAGGTTTGTTCTCTGAATGATTTTTACAGCACGAATATATTTTCACCTTTCAAAGTAGCAAAGCATATTGTTGAATTGAAGATCGATGAACGTTTAAACAATGATGATTTAAAACTGGTTAATGAAATTGCTGCTGTAAGAGTAAACGGTAACAAGGAGATCAATTTCTATTCGTTTGCAACAAAATATTGTAGTCATCACAAGCCTACTATTTACCCAATATTTGACAGCTATGTAGAAAAACTTTTAATGTATTTCAAAAAGAAAGATAAATTTGCTATATTTTCCAAAAATGATTTGAAATATTACCCAAGTTACAAAGAAATACTATTGAAATTTAGAAATTTCTATAATCTTAATGACTTTAATCTAAAGGAGATTGATAAGTATTTATGGCAAGCAGGGAAAGACTATTTTCCAAGAAAGTACTGAGTTCGACTTACTACGTCTAACAACCGAGTGCTCTTTTAAGTTGATATAGCATCTCCACCCCAGTTGGCTCCCTTTGGTCGCCAACTTCGGGTACTCGCAAAACGGTATAATACAAATTAAGAGCGGTTCCACAAAATAGGTATTACGATGCTTGAAAAAGATATTGAAAACATCATTGCAGCCCATCCCGATGAAATATTTCCAAATGAAGGTTTCAAGCTTATTGGTCAACAAGTTGTTGTTGAAGGTAGAAGATTGGATATCCTCTTCGAAGATAAACATAGAAGAAAGGTGATCATTGAAATAAAAAGAGGCATTCTTACGCGTGAGGCTTCTGGTCAAATTGCTGAATATTATGGATTATTAAAAAATCGTGGTTTAAATGAAAATTATGAATTAATCCTTTGTTCAAACATTATACCTAAAGAAAGGAAAACATTTCTTGAAACCATTGGTATTGATTGTCGAGAATTAGGTGTTACACTTATTACTGAACTGGCTAAGAAATATGATTACACATTCATTGATGACAAGCCAAGTTTTGATAATAATGATAAAGAAATAAATGTTTCTTCTGTTTCGAACACCGCTGGAAGTCTGCCAGAGGACGAACCTTCAATATGGATTTTTCAAGGTAATCCAGAGCGTTATGATATTTTAAATGCTTTATCTGATAGAAAAATCGGTAATTCAATACATTGGCTTGTAAACCAACACAAGAATAAAATTAAGAAAGGTCATATAGCATTAATATGGATGTCTGGTAAGGAATCCGGTATATATGCCGTCGCGAGAATTGAAACGGATCCTATTATGCTTTCAGAATATCCAGAAGAGAAAAAATACTGGTTGGGTAATGAAGTAGATAAAGTATCAAACAGAGTAAAACTAACAATATTGAAGCGTCTTATAAATAGCCCGTTGTTAAAAGAAAAGTTATTAAAAATTCCCGAACTTTCAAGTTTATCTATTTTGAGACAATTTCAAGGTACTAATTTTCCTGTTACTGATAAGGAATGGAGTATAATAAATCAGTTGCTTTGATTTGTTGAATTTCATAAATAATTGAAATATATCAAGGGGGGGGGTATGGAAATACCGACTTATGACAAAATGATGAATCCTGCACTCCAGGCACTTCATGAACTGGGTGGTTCAGGTACCATAGATGAAATAAATAACAAAGCTATTGAAATAATGGACCTTCCAGATGAAATCGTCGAGGTCCCCCATGGCGAAATTGGTTCCAGAACAGAAGTAGAATATAGACTTGCATGGACAAGAACATACTTAAAAAAGTATGGTTTGATTGAAAATTCTTCTCGTGGTATATGGGCATTAACAAATATTAAAGATAAACCTGTAAAGGTTTCCCCAAAGGAAGTAATTAAAAAAGTAAGAGAAGATGATTTAAAAAATAAACAAGAAACAGAAACGGATGTTGATACCGGCTATGAAGAACTTAATTATGAAGAAGGTGAGCTTCAGAACTGGATGGATCATCTCAATAAAGTATTACTCTCTATTGATCCATCTCAATTTGAAAGGTTAGTACAAAGGTTATTACGTGAATCCGGTTTCACCCAGGTAGAAGTAACCGGTAGAAGTGGTGATGGTGGTATTGATGGTAAAGGTATTGTAAAAATTAGTGGTATATTAAGTTTTCACGTTCTTTTTCAATGTAAGAGATATAAAGGCACTGTTTCATCAAGAGATATAAGAGATTTTCGTGGTGCTCTTCAGGGTAGAGCTGATAAAGGTTTGTTTATTACAACCGGTTCATTTACTAGAGATTCAATCAAGGAAGCACAAAGAGACGGTGCTCCACCAATTGATTTGATCGATGGTAATGATTTAGCAGAAAAATTGAAAGATTTATCTCTTGGTATTAAAACTGAGAAAATTGAAAAAATAACTGTTGATGATCAATGGTTTAAAAATATTTAGATATAATTACTCAACATTCACCAGCTTCACTCCCCCCCATACTTCTGCAACAACCGATCAAGCACCTCAACAAAATAACCCAATGTCCTCCTGGAAAATGTCTCCCTCTCCCCGTGAATATCAATAATCATATCTCTCTGTTCCTTTAACTCACGACATAACATCCTGAATTCTCTCTCATAATCAACTGTCCCCTGTCCGTTCTCCTTAACGTCCTGTATATCATCCTTCCCCTTCCCCACCTGGGGAATTTCCCCAGGTCCCTTTTTAACCGGGTGTTTCCTGCCCCGGGGATCCTTTACTGTTTCAGTTTCCGGAATCCTTCCTATGTTTTCCAGCTCCTTGCGTCTCCTGGAGACCGTCTTGTGGTCGGCCCCGGCCACCCTGCCAATGGCCCGGTTGCTCCTTTCCGGGTCGGCCTTAAGGAAGTAGTCGATCAGCTTTATCTTTTGCTCCCTGCTCAGATGCCTCCGGTTCAGGTTGTCCTTTACAGAAAGCTCTCGTATTTCTTCCCTTGTCCCGCTATATATGTCCACCGGTACTTTTTTTAATTTAAGCTTCCTGGCTATTACCATGCGGTTCATACCGGCAAATATATACACTTTCCCATCTTCACCAATGTACCCTTTCAGCGGATCACGGACTTCTCCTGCTTCCTCAATATCATTTGTCAGCCTTGCCCGATCCTGTTCGGATATTGGCATAACACGCTGTAGATCACTTATCTCGGGTGCTGATATAATATTCAAAGGGTTACATTCTATCTGTTTTACTTTCTCCATGACTTCCTCAGCTGGGTAACGCGGTTTTGTATCATTTTTTCAATACTATTAGATATAAATCTGCTAATCAATGGAAAATATAGATTATCGGCCGGAAATTGGAAGTAAAATTCGCCCCTTCAACTGCGGAAATTTCGCAGTTGAATATTGTTTATGTTGTTTGTCGAAGTTATTCAGGATGATATACGTAAGCTACAGATATATCTGTCTACTTACAGGGTTTTAGAGTTACAGCGGGAAAAGGCAAGTATACAATCAAGCATTGGCTGGCTCAGGTTTATCATCGAATCAGTGTAGGTCTTGAAAGAAGAAGATCAATATTCGAAATGTTTTAAATTCGTGCTGGATCCAGTAGAAAATGATTTACTGTTGCGATGCTTAAAATTGTATTCCATACAAGTGATAATATAAATATAATATTTATTGTTAAAATATTCATCACCACCATGTTAGTAAAAAAAATTTCGTTATAAAAATATCCTCGAATTATAATGAAGATGTTTGATAAAAGAAAAAGTATTGTGATCGCATATCCTTCATAGTTAATTTTATTATATAAAATTCCAATAAAAGATACTGTGTTCATTTTATCTCTAATTTCTGCTCTTTTATTCATTGCTTCCTGTTCAGTTAATACACCATTTTTAAGATCTGACTCAATCGATAGCTGCATTCCCGGTGCAGCATCATTAATAAATCTGAGAAATATTTCTTTATTTGGGTTGATGTAGTATTTTAATATTGTGAAATATATGATCATTATAATTATAACTAGATACCACCACACAGCAGGATTCGATGGAAGAGGTATTATATCAATAATTATTGTTTCAAGATTATTACTAAACCACTTTCTGAATGTTACTTCTTTGAAAAGTGAAAATACAGTGATTGTTTTAATTATAAACAAAGTAACGACTGGATAAAAAAGTTTAGTATTATATGAATCCACTAATGAATAATAAATCACTATGAATGCTATTCCCAGCATTGTAATGACGATTAAAGTATTGAGTATCATAGTAGTGAAAGGTAAAATTATCATTACAGGTATACCGAAACAAAGAACCCCAATGGTGATATTTTTAATGATACGATATACTTTTGTCTTCATGTTTTCATCCTTTCAGATAATTACCATTACGTTGTAAAATTATGAAAAGTCTATAACATCTGCATTAAAGTATCTATTCTTCACATCATCAGAAAGTAGAATGCCTTTTTGCTCGAAATACATCTTTATTCTTAAGAATATTTCATTAATTGATTGCAGTAACTCGGTTCGCAATTCATGATTATCGAAACCAGGGCTTATATAGAAACTCGGATCATTATAATCCGCACGTATATGAATCCAATCGTTATATTTAAGTGTAAACCCCAATGACCATAGGTATTCAAGGTAGGTTATTAGACTTCTTACTGATTCATTCCCATCTTCCACGACACAGGAAACAAAGTTTACGTTTAACAATTTATGAAATATATTATCCTGTGTCTTAAGTTTTTCCAGAGAAACATCTGCATTGAGAAATACTTTTAACATTTCTTTTGAGATACATGTATCAAAATAATCTACTAATATATCTACAGAAAGTCCGTATTTTATCAATAGAGATACCATTCCCGTATTATCAGTAGCAATCGGGTATGTGATAATTGAATCTCTAATATATCTATCAAATAAATTGAAATTTGGTTCAGCCCCTCTTTCCAGTAAATATTGTGCAATTTCATAATAATTATTTTCGACAGCAATTGCGAGAGGTGTAGTGCTGCATGTTATATTGTCATTTACTTCATTCTCATGAATTGAGAATGTATGCTTCCAGTTACAGTTACCAATGTAGGGTGTTGTCCCATATTGGTTTAACATTTTCTCAATCTTTTTTCTATCATTTCTTTTAATAGATTCAAGAAACATATCTCTTAGTTTATTGACTTCTTCTCTGTCCATAGTTTTTTAAACCAAAAATAGTTTATTAAAATACTATTGCTATCTAATATTTTTCTTTATATAATCTATTGATAATCTATGTTGTTCTTTTTTTATAGCACTGTTTTTTTGTGCATTGGGATGATTGATCACCATAACTTTGAAGCCTTTGAAGTTTGTACCGGTCCCATAGGTAGTTAGTACTTTATCTAACAGATTTGAATCTTTATGCCAATTAATTGCATAATGCCCAGTAAAAATTACAAGCTTAGCATTACTGGCTCTTATGACATTCCAGAATACTTCTTTCCAATTAGGTTTCAGTTTATAAAAAAGAGCATCGTCTAATTCACGGTCTGGCTCCCCACTTGCATTTCGTTTCCCTACTGGATAGTAATTCCAGTATCCAATATCATCGATTGATAGTCCGGTTTCATCCATTACAGATTGTAAATATAAAAAAAATGGATTTGAACTATCTTTGATATATCCTTCAATATTTTCAGGGTCCATATACTTTCTAATCACATTTACAAGCTGATCATCTTTGCACACACTTAAATAATCGTTTAATGGTGTTCCCCATCCGTAAGGCTCATTGCCAATGATCCATATCTTTTTTTCGTTGAAAAACCAGGGGTACTGAAATTGTGAAAACTTCTTACTGTTCTCGCCGATTATTTTTACCAGGTTTTTCCATAATGTAAGGATCTGATTCTGGGCTTCATCATAAGTGAGGTTATTTATTTTTCTGCTCATAATAATTCCCTCCAGATTTCTCAATTTTTATTAATCATCTATTATTATCGGTTAGCTTTACATTAATTGTCCCGCTAGTTTGAAAAAATTAAATTTCCGTAGTCACAGTTGTTTATAAGCAAATGAATATTCTATAAAACTGCGTGAGATATCCCGATGTGGGTATCATAAAAATGAAGTAAATTGTTGTGTATGTCATTATTTCAACTGCCGGTAATAGCTACCTAGTATTAGATTCCATCTGTTTTACTTTCTCCATGACTTCCTCAGCTGTTAAATGCGGTTTTGTATAATTTTCTCAATACTATTAGATATAAATCTGCTAATTAATGGAAAATATAGATTATCGGCCGGAAATTGGAAGTAAAATTCGCTCTTTCAGGTGCGGAAATTCCGCACCTGGATATTGCTAATGTTGCTTGACGAGGTTGTTCAGGGTGATATACATAAGCTGCATAAAGAGCTTACTTACCACACATAGAATCGCCCAGTTACAGCATGTAGAGGCGGGTCTCAGGTGTAAGCTCCGTATTCTAAGCAGAATCTAAATATACTCTAACTACACCATTGCCACCCGTTTGTCCTCCTAAATATCGAGTATATAATTAAATATTGCTAGTAATATAAAATAATAGCTCAAGAAACAAAAATATATCAAATGGTAATTAATGATATAAACTGTATATTTTGTAATAATATTACTGACGAAGATACGCCAATAGAACATATCTGGCCTGAATCTCTTGGCGCAAATTCATTTATAGCTCCTTTTGGTACAGTATGTAAATCATGCAATAATTATTTCTCAAGAGAAATTGAACGTTTTGCTCTAGAAAGTTTTCCTTTTAAATTTATACGTTCCTTTTTCGGTATACCCACAAAAAAAAAGAAAGTATCTATAAGCAAGACAGAATTAGGTGATATGTATGGTAAACCAGGTGGTAGGTATTTTTATTTGAAATCATCTGAACTTAATAAAAATTTAAGATCTGGAGAAATAGATACAATACAGCTTATTCTTTCAACTAGATGTGAACATCCATCAGCAGTATGTAGGCTTTTATTAAAAATGGCAATTGAATGTATAGCAAAAGAGAATTTATCTGAAGCTTATTCAGATAAATTTAATTCCGCAAAACAATTCGCACGTTTTCCTAAACGTGGTTCTCAATGGAATTTTGCAATTGAATACAAAAATGAATATATTTTTGATTCACTTAAAAATGGTCTAAGTTCATCAGAAGACCTTAATGCTAGTATGAGGTTTACATATACTGAAGATGGTCCATTTTATATTTTGGAAATACTAGGTATTACTTTAATAACACCTTTGCTTCCCAATGAAGCTGTTTCTGATTTTACAAATCCTGATTTCCATATATATAATGTAAAGATTTAGTATGGACTTGATCTGTGTTATATTAAAATTAAAAGTTTAACATCATGTAAAAATTAATAACATAATTTTGCTCATTATAATTCATTTTCCCCAAAAAAAAACCCGCGTGGAATATGCGGGTATCTAAGGAAGTAAATTGTTGTGTACCAGGGTTTTCCTAGTAATTCATCCTCTCATCTATCCGCTAATATTTCAAGTATTATTCACATCTTTTTACCTGGCCAACCTCAACCCCAAAGGTCTACCTTTTATACAGACGAATGAATATACTTCAGCTGAATAAGTATTCAATAATATCAGCAAGGAGTATGTCATGAGAAAGAGTGTTCTCCCCATTATAATAATGTTTATAGTATCGTCTTTCATATCCTGTGTAACTATGGCGGATCAAAAGGATTTTGACAAAATGTCCGCGGTACACGAAGTGAAGATGTCCAAGAGTGCAATATATGATAAAGCAATGATATATGTTGCTACGGTTTATAATTCACCTAAAAAGGTCATACAGTATAAAGACAAGGGCCAGGGGATGATCGTATTCAACGGTGCGAAAGAATGGCATCAGCCTATGAATCCCTATAGCATTTTTCTGCATTACAAAACAACGATCCGCATTAAGAATAATAAATACAAAATAGAGATGTCGCCTCTTCACTGGCACCAGCCGTATGGCGGCCATACGGGTTCAAACTTCTCTAAAAGCATGGCAGAGTCTTATTCAGCCGAATTCAAAAAAATTGACAAAGGCCTCTATGATCAGATTTCGGGTGCTGCAGGTGATGACTTCTAGATATTATTTACAATAAAGCCTGTCAGATTTACCAGGTATTTCCATCTGGCAGGTTTTTAAACTTTTTTCCCAAAACCCCAACTTTTTTCCAACTTTTTTTTCCGTCCACCCCTTTTTTGGCGTACTACTATATGAACACCCTCCAATACGGAGAACTTTCTTAAAACATTAGAGCTATACAATTGTGTAGCTAGGGACCTAATGGGACATAAAAAATGGTTGATTAATGTATTGGAGGGTGTTATTAATGGCTTCGGACATGAAAAAAGGCCAGCTCCTGGCGGGGAGTGACCTTTTGGGACATTTGAATCTAAATGGTTGTACTTTCTTAATTGATATAAGAAGTATAGTTATATACCCTCTTATAGTCAATTAATTTTTTACCTATCAAGGTGTAAATCGACGATTTTTTACGTTTTTTTTAAAAAAATTTGTCATTTTTCGCCACTTTTGACACTACACAACCATTTCTGAAAATCAAATGAACCACTCATGTCCCTGCACTATATCAATTGTGTTGGGATGGTTACGTGGTACGAATCGGCCGTAATACTGTTAAGATCGCCTTGAGGCAAGACGGGTCCCTTGACTGCTACCGGATGTACGTGATCGCGCGTTATCACTTCTCCGGCCGGTCCGGGCTCTTTAGCTTCGATGAATTATGCGATGTACTCCATCAGCATTACGGCTACAGGTCACTGCACAAAAGACCTGGCAACAACCGCAAAGATTTCTACCGCAAATGGTACCCTGCCCTCTCCGGATCCGTGTTCTTCCGACAGGCCCCGGACGGCCGGCTGGTTACCATATCCGAACGGAAACTCCTGGTTAAATACAGCGGAAACACCAAATCAGGCTGGTTCCAGGTACCCCCGCAGTATCTCATGTCCAAGGGAGAGTTCTTCGACTTCTGCGTGGGTATCATGGTTGCCGGCAACAAGTTCCGCTGCAATAACAACATAGCCAGGCAGTTCAACTGTACAAAACGCCGGATACAGACCGCCACCTCCCGCAACAACAAAAGCGGTATAGTGCGCAAGCAATATAACTATATAAACGATATTTCAGGTACTTACAAAGAAATCGAGCGATTCAGGGCCGCCTTATTCAACGATCATAAAATATCCTCACCAAGGCCCTTCCGCAGAGACTCCAAATGGGTTCTCCGGCTGAACGCTCCTAATTCGTATCATTGTTTTGTGTTGAGCGGGGTTAAAGGGGACAGGGCTCAACCAACTGAACAGAAGGTGCGAAAGAAGGAGAAATGCTGGTTCGAACCTATTAACGGGAAGAAGCACACGCAGCTCGACCTTTTCAAACCTGAAATACATAAAAACTGGATTTTTAATACTTCAGAATATACGATGGGGGACTATATCTGTGCTCACAGCACCATCTTATAATATTTTTTTAGTGTTTTTGTTCATCCTAAGGGGGTCTTCGGCCCCCCATAAAAATTATTTTTTGGAGAACCCGATATGCGTAATCCTTCCAGATCAGCGTTTTCAGGTGCGGAATTTCCGCACCTGGTTTGTAATATTTTTTTGGTATTTTTGTGTCTTCTTGTGTTTTCAAGCACCGTCATTGCCCGGGAGAAAGCAAAAGTTGTACGCATCGTTGACGGGGACACGCTTGTTGTAAAGCTGGGTAACCGTTCTGAGCGGGTCCGACTTACAGGGATTGATACCCCCGAGAGCCGCAAAAACAGCAAGGCAAAACGGGATGCCGCCCGGTCAGGCAGGGATCTTTCGGCCATAGTCAGTATGGGCAAACAGGCCTCCGCGTTCGTGAAGTCCGTTGTGTCCAGGGGCGACACGGTAACGTTGGAATACGACGTGGACAGGCGGGACCGCTACGGCCGGATACTGGCATACGTCTATCTTTCTGACGGACGAATGCTTAACGAGCTCATTGTACGTTCCGGCTACGGTTCTGTGATGACCTACCCGCCCAACGTGAAGTACAGTGACAAATTTAAAAAGGCCTACAGGCACGCCAGGCAAAACAACCTGGGCCTCTGGGCAGACAACTAAACACATGAGGTTAAAAACTATGAATACAAATAACGAATTTTTGCAGGACGTGAAAGCTGCTCCTGCGGCCGATATCCAACACATGTCAACCCTTCGAGATGAAATGGCTGTTGTCGACTTCCTGGCATTCAGAAAGCGGGCTGGGGGCCCTATGCGTGATCTCCTTGAGCTGGTACAAAGCAAAGGCAGCGATTTTAAGTTAATCCCGACGGGTGAGCTCCTGCAGTACTATATGGTCTTTTCAAAACTGCAGCATGAAAGTAATGATCTAAACATAAGACTCACTCTCACATATGATGAATACAAGAATGCATACGAGGCAAATCGTGATCATGCTTTTACCTCTACATTTATGAGTTTAAGAATGGAGAAGATAAAAGAATATATGAAGTTTTTACGTTCGGTGGTATTTGTTGCAGCTCATTTGCAAAGGGTCTGCTGCTCTGATGATATGGTATGCTGATATGTATTCGCGCTATCTGTCATATACCGCGTAAATATCGTACTGTTCTGTATCAGGGGCATTGCTTATAATTCGTATACATACAAAAGACTGCTCATAAATGCTGTTATTACCTGGTGAATATAAGAGTGAAAACACTGTATATTCACCAGGCGCAACTTCCATCTCAGTTTCCTCTACATTGAGCTCAAACACTTCTCCGCTTCCCCCGCATATCTCCGGGTACCTGGTAAGCTCAAGGGTCTCCCCTCCCCTGTTCTCTATTGCAAAAGCAGCTGACACTTCCTCTCCCGGGGATCCCGTTGTGAGTGTATACGTTCCGCCGTTTTCCAGTTTTCCGTTTTCCGTGGTTACCATGATATCAGGGTATTCAATGTTATTATCCGCATTCCTGGTATTGTTATAAGAATTTTCATAACATGAGATTTGTATTAGAATAATAACGATTAATAATAATCTCTTCATTTTGCTGTGAACCTCTTATCTGTAAAAATAGCATCTCCAGCCAGGGCTTATCCAATGAAATTATTTTCTTTTTATTTACGAAATATCAACGAAATTTCCGTCTTTACGCACTGCAAAAAAAAGAAAAAATTAGTTTACACATATATTAAATATGTTTATAAGTCACTGTTTTACAAAAAAAACCAAATATTTCAGTAATAATAAATAAAAAAAAGGCATCTTCAACACTTAGCTAATTTTTGCGGAATACCAATCAAAAAAATCTTCAGGAGGTAGTTCCTATGTACCAGGATGTATTGCGTTCATGTAGATTCATTTTCGTACTCATATTCTTTGCCTTTATTATTTCATGCGGCGGAGGCGACGGTGGAGACTCATCTTCCAGCTCGGGACCAATTGTCCTCTCTGCGCCCGGCAGTGTCAATGCAACTGACGGTGAATACAATGATCGGGTTGAAATAAACTGGTCTGAAGTTGCAAATGCCAAGAATTACAAAGTATACAGAAGTGATACTGGTAATGAGGATGATTATCAGGCTCTTGCTTCTCCTGACACCAATTCATACACAGATACACCAGTTGCATACCAAACTGACTATTTTTACAGGGTTTCCACAGTCTCTTCCGATGATACAGAAGGTGATTTAAGCAATCCGGAAAGCGGCTATGCTGATGATATGCCGTCCGGTATTACAGGCCTTGATGCCAAAAATGGTGATGAAACTGACCAGGTTGCTATAACATGGAATTCCGATGGTAACTCTGATTCATATGAAGTATACAGAAAAACTTCAAGTGGAGCAGACTCTTATATCCTTATAGGTGAACCAACAAGTGCCAGTTATAATGATACGACAGTTTCTCCAGGTACTCTTTATGATTACAAGGTTCGCGGTAAAACATCTTACGGTACACTGGGTCCAGAATCTGGATCAGATACTGGTTATGCAATATTAGCTGCACCATTGAATATCACAGTTACAGAAGGAGATCATCTTAATGGTATTGCGATAGACTGGGATTTAGTTAGCCATGCTGCTGAATACAGAGTAAGAAGATCCACTTCAGAAAGCGGTACTTACAATACAATAGCAACTGTGACAGCAACTGAATATACAGATACCAGCAGTGAGGTTATTAATAACCCTGGTAAAAACTATTTTTATAAAATTGCGGGTGTATCCTCCGAGCCACTGTTAGGTAACGAGTGCAGTGCTGTGTGCGGTTACGTGGGTGTCGAAGTGCCTTCAAATGTACAGGCTACTGACGGTACGTATTATACAAAAATTCTCGTGAGCTGGACAGGTGTTTCAGGTGCTTCGAATTACCGTGTGTACCGGTCCGTAGATAGCGGTGATTACTCCCAGTTGAATGAGACATCTTCTACACAGTATACAGATACTTCAGTTTCCTCAGGCAGTTCCTACGCATATAAGATAACAGCCTTAACGGATAATGAAAGCGATGAAAGCGTTCCCGCAACAGGTTCCGTAAAAGACAGTGCTGTTGATACAGATTTAACTTTTACCTGGGCACCCAACAGGGAGAAATCAGTAAACAGCAGCAACGGCGGGTATCGTATCTATTACAGTAAGACGCAGGGATTTTCCATAGGCAGTGCTGAACGTACAAAAGATGTAGAGTATGATAGCGGTTCCACATCACCCACATCTACAACACTGACATTTTCCTTTGCAGATGCCGGCACCTGGTATCTTAGGATTGTTGCCTATGGGCAAATCAATGGTACCGAATATACGAACAATCCCTCTGATGAAATCAGTATAACGATAGAGTAATCTATTTTATACAAGGAGATAAAAATATGAGATTAGTTAATAAAATATTATTCTTCATGACAGTAGCAGTTATTTCTTTATGTTTTGGCTTGGGGTATAGTGCGACTCCGCCAAAAGGCAAACCAAAAATGCCGTTTCCAACTAAAAATCAGCGTCAATATGTAGAAGATGAAATACTTGTGAAGTTTAAATCAAGTACGATTCACTCCAGTAAATTGAACGTTGTTTCCAGTATGGGTGATACAAAAAAATCACAGTTAGGTAAATCCGGCATATTGCTTGTGAAGCTGAAAGAGAATAAAACTGTATCTTCTGCGATGGCTTCATATAGAAATAATCCGAATGTGGAATATGTACAGCCAAACTATATTTACCATGCCATGGCTGTTCCGAATGATACCAATTATAATGAGCTATGGGGTTTGCGTAATACAGGTCAGACCGTAAGCAATCCTTCATATCTTGATGGGAGCAGCCAACCGATAAACAATCCTGGTACAGCTGGTAAAGATATGAATCTTGAATCAGCCTGGAATGTGATAAATGATTGCAGCTCGGTTGTTGTTGCAGTTATTGACAGCGGTGTTAATTATACTCATGAGGATATTTCTGCCAACATGTGGGACGGTTCCGCATCAGGTTATGATTATCATGGGTATGATTTTGTAGATGATGACTATGATCCCATGGATATCAACGGTCATGGAACCCATGTTGCAGGTACGATTGGTGCGGTTGGTAATAATGGTACAGGGTCAACCGGTGTATGTTGGAATGCAAATATTATGGCGGTCCGTGTACTTGATTCTTTCGGTGTCGGCACTACTGAGCATATAATTGCAGGTATTGAGTATGCGGTAGACAATGGTGCAAAGATATTAAACATGAGTTTTGGCGGTCCCAACTATGACCAGGCGTATGAAGAATCTATCGAATATGCACGTGATGCCGGTGTGCTTGTAGTTGCAGCTGCTGGTAATGATGGTGTCAATGTAGATACATCCGGTAATCAAACATATCCCTGCAATTTTGATACTGATAATATAGTCTGTGTTGGTGCACTTGACCAGGCTTATGCGCTTGCAGAATTTTCAAACACCGGTACTACAAGTGTAGATGTGGGTGCTCCAGGTGCAAATATATACAGTTCCTGGAATGGTACTAAAACATATATTGCTGATGATTTTAATGAAGGTGGTGTGCTTGATTGGACTACGGGTTCAACAGGTGACCCTGGTTACGAATGGGATTATACTAACTCAGCTCCAGTTTATACTGGTCTTGATCTTTTAGTGTGGCCGGACTTTTGGGATGGTAATAGTCATGTGTATAACGATGGTGCCCTTTCTTATGCGTATAAATATTTCGGTCCAATTAACCAGTCAGCCGATGCTGTTTTTCTAGAGTTTTTTGTCAATTTTACTCTCATGCCGTATGATTCACTTGAAGTTTGTTACGCCAATTATAATAATATGTATGCTTTTACTCCAATAATTAGATTTACGAATTACAATAATCCAATAACGACAGATGGGTTTAAGTATTTTCTTCTGGATATTTCAGATAGAGCAGCCGGTGATGATGGGTGTAATATTACATTTGATCTGTATATAAGCGGTTCCAGTACTGTCTATGGTGTAGCTTTCGCTGGTTTTATGATCACAACAGTAGAGCTAAATAATACTACATATAACACCATTGACGGTACTTCAATGGCAGCACCCCATGTTGCAGGCCTCGCAGCTATGATCATGGCACAGAATCCAGAGTATACCTGGCAGGATGTAAAAGAATCCATCATGGTTGGCGGTGATGATGAAGCCGAATTAGCTACAACAACGGTCACCGGAAAAGCTGTTGATGCACTTGGTTCATTAAGTTATATCAAAGAAACAACCGATTTTGCGCTGCAGCAGTAAGAATATAATGGTAACAATTAATGAATAACCGCACACTAACATATAAAGATTCACGCAAACTCCCCGCGGCAGCATTGATACTGATCATGCTGCTGCCGGGTTGTCTGCATGCGTCCGGTGAACAAAAGAAAGATACAATAAAGCGGAATAACATGTCGGAAAAACAATCAACAGTACCGGGAGAATTCCTTATTATATTAGAAGACGGTGGTTTCGAAGCAGATATCCATAAATGCTTCTCCGATATAAAAATCGACTCCATCAGCAGAATAAGTAGAAATGTATACAAGGTTACAGTTCCAGAAGATATCACCATTGAATCAATGCAAAAGACAGCAGACAAATGCTCAATAGTGAAACTGGTTCAACCCAACTATGTATACCGTGCCCTCCCCCGAAAACCCGGCATAAAAAAATAGTATATCCTGGTACACAACATATATATACTTCAACTGGGGAATTTCCCCAGTTGAAGGTTTTTTCTGTTTAAAATGAATTTATAAAGATACTATATTAACAAATATAAACATGGTATAATTAGTTATGGCAATAAGAACTATCTTTTTTGATACATCAGCGTTAATAAAATTCTTTATTTATGAAGAAGGTAGCGATGTTGTGAAATGGATTTGCAATGATGAAATTAGAAGCAAATATAGCTTACATTATTCAATCAGCGAATATGTTAAAGAAGAATTTTATAAGAAAATGGATCATTTTAAAAAAACAGGAAAAATTACTACTAAACAAGCAAAACGAATTTATTGTATTGCACCCTGTTATTTCCGTGATTTTTTTAAAAGTAGAGATAGAGACAATAAGCCTATTCCTATTTATGATGATGATAATCCAATTAGTGCATATGACATTATAAAAAAATATGATTTAAACCCTGAAAAAGATAATGGAGATGCAAAAATATTATCATGCATGATAAATTTTATGCGTTATTTGGAAGGGACATCTAAACCTACATTGGTTACTTCAGATAAGAAATTTAAACGTGTAATAAAAGAAGAAATGTATGCGGTTATTGATCCGCAAAAAATGTCAATAGTTGATGTAAAAAAGTATTTTGAATCATTATAGTGTTGTTATTTATGCAGGTATATTTACCAGTATATTCAGTTATAATATAATCAGAAATATAGTTATTGGGTATGAACCGAAGGTGAAATGAATAGATTATCATATTTAGTAATTATAGTCTTCTTAAGTGTTTTTACTGTAATATTCCATGTAATAACAAAGGACATGGAATTAAGTTATACCGATACCGGGCTTTATTACTCATTATCATTCTTTATGCTGGTAGCAATATTATTGAGTATATTTTTCTTTCTGTTTAAAAACCCCAGACAATAGTGTATTCTATACCAATTGCAAATGAAACGATATGATAAAACAGATTATTCATTTATAGCAGGATTCCTTGCTGTACCATTTCTTGTTTATATATCTACGAAGGGTATAATTCAGGGAAAAGCTTTTCTTCATCTTATTGAATCAGAAGGATTGCTGGGTCATGTAACAAATGTAATATATATATTGGGGACATTATATATATTATTTAAATTCATTTTATTGGTTATGGATATATATGGAAATGATTCCTGGTATTTTTGTCTTCAAAAAGTGTTCTGTTCTCCATTTGGCTTTTCAATTTTATCTCTTATAGTTTATCTGATCATAAACAATACATATATGCATTTGCATGAGTCTTTAGATACTGTCATCATAATCTGTATGCTGGTTATTAATGTATTATTTCAGTTGCAGATTGTAAAAAGTTTAATGATGCACAAGTAGCCCTATAGGGTGTAATATTGGATAATTATGATGTAGTTGACGAAATTGATCACATTCGCATTGAATATGATCCTGATTAACTGTGAGGTGACTACCGGGAGTTAATATTCTGGATATCATTATTCTTTTATATCCCCTTAATGCATTTTTTAATCATGTAATCATGATTATCCCTTACAAGCCTATACTATTGTTTATCTTACTTGTTCTGTCAGTGGCCTGTGTATACTATACCTATCAGTTTAATAAGGCAATATAAAACGACTAATAGGTGCCATAACCGGCGTACCCGCCCTCCCAGGTAAGGGGTGCACACCCCCGGAAGCGATGCTACGTTCGCTTTCTGATAACAAGCAATTATGCCGCATTGCTTCGCAATGTTCCCTCGCTCGCTGCGCTCCCTCGGCGACATAATTGTTGTTATCGTAAGTGACAGTCAGACGGATACTCAATGCCATACAAAACTTAATCCACGAATCGGCCCAGCTGCAGTCATTTAGAGTTTCTGTTCGCCCCCCCCGACTGCCTGCACACGCTCACTTCGCAACGCTTCCGGGGGTGTGTTTTATTAAAACCCGCCTTTCGTGAAGGCATCCAATATCCTTATGAGATGAAGGCACTAAACACCCCGGGCCCCCACCCACCCTTTCAGGGGTAAATTTTCGCGGGCGGGGAGGGGCCCTGAACCTTATCAACTTCGGAATTTCCGAAGTTGATACTTCTGACAATATTATACCTGTTGCTATTACCGGCCGCACCCTGTCTCCGGGGCCTGCGGAATCCGCAGCCCCCTCCGTCAGGGAGCTCAGGGGCTACGCGTGCCGGCGTCCGTGCCGGCCCGTGGGCCGGGCTTCCTGCCCGTGCCCCCCCCGC
>Ga0272443_10001295_pt1 | contig 37724 bp, 40 predicted proteins | sample SSMAcet12_FD_193581 | JGI IMG/M metagenome (GOLD analysis project Ga0272443, IMG submission 193581) | Marine sediment archaeal communities from Little Sippewissett salt marsh, Falmouth, MA, United States - SSM-Acet-12 | ecosystem: Environmental > Aquatic > Marine > Wetlands > Sediment ...
TGGCCATCTCGATACTGCGTATCGCAGGTGCTAAATGCATAGCTGCAGCCCTCAGGGCCTGTGCTAGACTCGGTTTCGGCGTTATGCGTCTCATTGGTATACAACCTGAACTTTGACGGAACCGTGGGGGTTTCAACGGGATGTGCGTGACTCTTCGGGCCCGGGGGGGGCGTTCAGGAAGGGAATGAGGCGCCTGACCCTGGAGGCGGTGATCCGCACCGCGATGTAGACGAGTATAAACGGTGCGAGATGGTTCAGTTCAAAACCGCCGATCCACCCGGGCAGGCTGAACGTCAGATCCGCAAAGCGGAGTTGGAGCCAGGCCGCGGCAAAAAACGCGGGCCACAGGGAGGCCATGCCCATGGCCAGGAAAAGGAAGAAAGACTTGCCGTAGGCCTCGTTGGCGAGTTTGTTGATGCCCCTGTAGGCCTTTTCATCGCCGCACTGCTTGGCCTTAAGGGACTGCTCGTGGTAGTAGGCCGTCCGGTCCCAGTTCTCCCTTATGGGCCCGCGGTTGACCCTGTAGACGAATGCGGCCGTGAACTCCCCCAGGAGTACGGACCACAGGGCCAGGACCCCGGTGCCCGCCCACCAGCCTATCATGGGATTCGAAAAGAACCGGTAGGGCAAGATGAGAAAGGGATCCAGGTGGAGCAAGAGGTTGTTGATGGTTTCCATGGTTCCATGTCTTTGGCGGAAGGCGGTCCGAATCGATGTTTGCCGATTCGGACCGCCCGGCAATCACGTCGAATTAGAAAGGCGGAACGATGCTCTGTCCGAAAAATCCTTTTGTAGTGTATCGCAGGCCCACATAGAAGGCCAGAACGATGAAAATGATCTTGAGCACCTTGTCCGGAATGTACTTGGAGGTGCGGGGACCTATCATGGACCCTATGAAGATGCCTATGAGCTCGGCCCCGATGAGGCCCCAGGCGATCACCACGCCCTTGCCCACCATGTAGGAAAAGATGGAGACGACCATGCCCACCAGGACGCACAGCGCGGAGGTCCCGGCCACCAGGAACATGGGGAGTCCGGCCACGGAAGTGAGGAACGGAACGTAGAGAAATCCTCCCCCCACTCCCAGAAAGGAGGCGATGGCCGCGATGAAGATCCCGCCCAGCATGGGTATCCAGGCATTGAACTGGAATTCCTGCCCGAAGAAGGTGAATCGTATCTTGCCGATCATGAAGGTCAGGACCCAGCCGACGATGACCAGGACATAGGCCACCCACTTCGCCCCTTCAACCAAATTTATCCAGAGGGCCGAGGCCACGACCATGGCGACAGCGATCCACATGAAGGTCCAGGAGCCCTCGATGATCTTGACGCCCTGATCCGAGGTGTCCGTTTTTTCCCGAACCGCCTTTTCAAAGGCCTGGGCCGCCGCCTTGGCCTCCTTTTTGCGGGCCGCGCCCTTGGGCGTAAGTTCGTAAATGAGAAAGATACCCAGAATGAAGACGATGATCCCGAAATACCCGAGATAGGACCTCAGGGAGATCTTGCCCGCCGTGAGCTCCGGCACGAGCCAGGACCCGCCCACGCCGCCGATGGCCAGGCAGATGCCCAGGGGGGCGACAAGACGCCCCATGCGATAGTAGTTGAAGGAGGAAATGACTCCGCTCAGGCCCACCAGCCACTGATTGGAGACCCGGATAGAGTCGGTGATCAGGTTGTTGACAGGGTTCCCCTTGCCAAAGGCCTTGGCATAATCGGCCAGGCCGAAGATGGTGATGTGCCCCACACCGGCCATGATACCGCCGAAGGCCCCCACGGTGGAAAAGATCCACCCCACCCATATGGCCCAGATGAGCCCGAGGATGAGACTGGGGTCCGGGGCCCCGGGAATCCCCAGGAAACCCGGCTCGGCGTCCGGTTTCACGACTTCTTTGGTCTTGGCGGCAAACGCCTCGTCTTCCAGGCTCTTTTCAATGGCCGTCTTCATCTTGTCCGGCATCCCGGGCGTGGTCAACCCAGCCCCTGTCTGGGCCAGCGCGACGGTGACAAAAGACAGCACAACGAGGAGGCATGTGGCTAGATAGAACTTTTTTCTGTTCACAGTCTTTTCTCCTTTTAAAATTGTCTATACGCAAAAAAACCCTTGACCGGTTTTTCAAACGCTGCTCCGGCGGGAATCAGCAAGGCGTGTGCCACACCGGACAAACCGGCCCCTCGAGGCCAGGCAGATGAAATAATACGTATTTTCAAAAAGATAGCTTTATACTTCTCAAGCCACTCCGCCTCTTGCTTCAGGTCCTGATACCTGTTAAATTCTTGCATCCGTTGGAAATGGAGGGTAGAGCAGAGGTTCTCACCAAAAAAAATATGTAATTTTAAGGAGATAGGGTCATGCAGTAAACAACTTGCACTGCAATAAAATAATTGCACCCATGTGCCCTTTCCCCTAACCGAGGGTCAAGGAATAAAACCGGGTTTTTTCTAAAACTTGTCAAAATCATTCGTCTTCTATCTTCCTTTCTCCTGAAAAAATCCACCCGGCAGGTCCATGAACCGATGGTACGGAACTTGCTTTGGATCAGTCATGCCATGTGGCGCCCGTTTTTCAACCCCGTGGCGGGAGGTTTTCTAAAAGCCCGATTTGCGAGGAGTTATGGACGGCCTGATCCGCACCCCCGGGGCAACCGGCCCGCGGGGAATGCGGATTGTGTGTTTATATTCCCGGAGGATTCTTTAAAAACGAAGTCTACAGTCCGTGTTTCATGTATTCCGTCAGGTGGCCTTGATCATACAGAGCGGAGGGATAGATGAGTCAATATTACCTGTTCCAGGACACAAAAAAGTGCATCGGGTGCCACGCCTGTGTCGTCCAGTGCAAGAGCAACAAGAACCTTCCAGTGGGACCCAAGATCTGCCAGGTCATCCCTGTGGGGCCCAAGCTCGTGGGCGGGCTGCCCAGGGCCGCCTACATCTTCATGCCCTGCTTTCACTGCGAGGATCCCTGGTGTGTGGCCGCATGCCCAACCGGGGCCATGCAGAAACGCCCGGAGGACGGCATTGTGCACATCGAATCGGACCTCTGCGTGGGGTGCAAGGCCTGCATCACAGCCTGTCCCTGGGGCGCGCCCCAGTGGAACCCTGAGACCGGCAAGGCGGTCAAATGCGATTACTGCATGGACAGGGTCGACCAGGGTTTGAAGCCCGCCTGTGTGACTGTGTGCACCACCCACTGCCTGGAGTTCGGCAAGGTGGAGGACGTGTCCCAGGTAAGACGGGAACGCCATGCCAGGGCCGTCGCCAACCTGGAGGACGCCGCCTGACGGAGAACCGCCTTTTCGCCGGCCCGGGACGCGGACCGCGGAATCGGCTTCTCGTGAAGAGGATATTATGCCAAACGTTCCCTGCCCTGTTAACGAGTCCATCACACACCTCAGGGAGTCCATCGACTCCGGCCGCCTGGCGCACCCGCGGCGCCGGCAAATCGCCGAGGAGATCCTGGATCTCCTCTCGGACATCGCCCTGGGGCGGGCGGGCGGCGACCACCTGCCCGCCGTGGAGCGGCTCGTCCAGGAACTGGATTCAGAGAACCCCGATGAGATGACGCGTCGAGTGGTCCATTTTCTCAGGGACACCCTTCGTGAAAACCACGAAGTTTTCCTGAGCCACATCGAGACCCACAACTGTTCCAGCGGCGCCTGCCTGAGGCTGGCGCCCGCGCCCTGCCAGATGACCTGCCCCGCCGGGCTGGACATCCCCACTTATGTGACCCTCATCGGCATGGGGCGGGACGCCGAGGCCGTGGACGTCATCCGCAGGGACTGCCCGTTCCCGTGGGTGTGCGGGCTGGTCTGCACGAGGCCCTGTGAATACATGTGCGTCAGGGGGCGCATCGACACGCCCATTTCCATCAAATCCCTCAAGGGATTTGCCGCTGAACGCGCCATGAGCGAGGGCACCTACCGCAACCCCCCAAAGGAGCCCGACAACGGCCGCAAGGTGGGCATCATCGGCGCGGGACCGGGCGGGATGAGCGCCGCCTACTACCTGGCCCTCAAGGGCTATGAGGTGCATGTGTTCGAGAAGGAGGCGGTGGCCGGGGGCATGCTGCTCCTGGGGATCCCCCGCTATCGCCTGCCCAGGGAGATCATCGACCGTGAGGTCGCCATGCTCAAAAGCCTGGGGGTCCGATTCCATTTCAAAACCATGTTCGGCGAGGACGTCGATCTCAACACACTGCGCACCCTGGCCTTTGAGGCCTTTTTCGTGGCCATTGGGGCTCACAAGTCTTTCCAGCTGAGGATCCCCGGCGAGGAGAACTGCCCCCAGGTGATCGAGGCCATTGATTTCCTGCGCCGGGTGGCCCTCGGGGACCGGACCATCCCGGGAGAGACAGCCGTTATCGTCGGCGGCGGCAATGTGGCCATAGACGCCGCCCGGACCTGCCTGCGGCTGGGATGCCGGAGGGTGACGCTGGCCTACCGCCGGACCCGGAACGAGATGCCGGCGGACCATGAGGAAGTGGAGCAGGCCGAGGAAGAAGGCGTGCGGCTCCTGTACCTCACGATCCCCGTGGAAGTGGAGCAGGCCGACGGACGCCTCCAGGGCGTCCGCTGTCTCCGAGCGGAGCTTGTCCAGGTCAAGGATCAGAACCGCCTCTACCCAAGGCCCGTGGAGGGGAGCGAATTCCTCCTGGAAGCCGATGTGGTCATCAGCGCCATCGGCCAGCGGGTGGACATGGGGTCCCTGGAATCCATGAAAGGGCTCGCCTGGACCCGGCGGGACACCATTCAGACCCAAGCGGCCACCACCGAGACGGCCCTGGAAGGCGTCTTTGCGGCGGGCGACGCGGTGACCGGTCCGGCCACGGTCATCGAGGCTATCGGCGGGGGGAAGAGGGCCGCGGAGGCCATCCACAGGTACCTCTCCGGAATTCCCCAGCCCAAAATGCCGCCGGTCCCCGTGAGGCGGGGCAGGATCGACTATCTGGAGGTCCCGGCAAGCACCAAGATGACCTTGAAGCGGCCCGAGATGCCGCTCCTGAATATCGACCGCAGGCGAACCACCTTTCAACAGGTGGAACTCGGATACACCGAGAACATGGCGCGCGAGGAGGCCAGGCGCTGCCTGCGGTGCGACGTCTGCCTGCGATGCGGCCGGTGCGTGGAGGTGTGCCGCGACAAAATGGGGGTCGACGCGCTCCAGATGGGGTATTTCGATTTCGATCACCCGGTGCGCACGGACTTCCGGGTCACCGAGGAGCGATGCGTTGCGTGCGGTGCATGCGCGGCCAACTGCCCCACCGGCGCCATGAAGATGGAGGACAGGGACGGGGAACGGGTCCTCTCCCTCTGCGGGACGGTCCTGAACCGCCAGAAGCTGCTCGCGTGCGAGGACTGCGGCGCGGTGCTTGGACCGGCGTGCTACCTGGATTACGTGCGGCGGAGGACGCAGAAAGTGGCCCAGGTGACCCTGAGCCGCCGCCTGTGCGATGCCTGCGCCCGAAAAACGACCGCCCGGTACGGCAGCGAGGCGGCCCCTGCACAGAAGCGGCCCTCTGAGGAGAAAAAGCCATGACTTTTCGAAGAGGTCAAAAGGTGGAGGTCTACCAAAGATCGCGGGACGAGAGCTGGGAGCCATACATGAATGAATTCGTGGGTCTCCACGGAATCATCACCGACCCCGACAGCGTCATCAACGATCCCGACGCCCTCGTGGAGGTGAGTCTCGAGGGGAGGGGCACCCATCGGTTTCCACAGGACTGCCTTCGACCCCTGGCCGACGTTTCAGGACCCGCGGGCGCCTGAGAAAGGTTTTTAATTCATCGAGTGTGTTCCTCGTTTTGATATCGCGGCATCGAGAGGTCCGCATGCCGGACCCCGGCGAGGCGGTCGAGGAACGAGGACATCGCAAGGGAGTCTGATCATGGTTGAAATCCTGATAGACGGCGACACCTATGAGGCCCCCGAAGGTCAAACCGTCCTGGAGACGCTCAAAAAAGAGGGGTTCCGAATACCGTCTCTCTGCTACCACCCGGCCATCAAACCCCTGGGCTCGTGCAGGGTCTGCGCCGTTGAGGTTTCCGGGCGCCCCTCTGGAAAGCACATCACCATGCTTTCGTGCATTCTCAAGGTAAAGCCGGGGCTGGAAATAAGAACCGACACCGAGCAGGTCAAGGAGGCGCGCACGGCGGCCTTTCGCCGGCTGCTCCAGATGGCCCCCCAGTCCGAGCGGATCCTATCACTTGCTCGGGAGTTCCAGATTGACACGGGCCCCCCGGCCGACGGCTGTATCCGGTGCCGGCTGTGCATCCGGGTCTGCAGGGAGATCGTCGGCCCCGGCGCCCTCGCCATGGAAAAATGCGGACCCCTGAGCATTGTGGTTCCCGTGGAGGGCCGGTGCATCGGCTGCGGCACCTGTGCGAACATCTGCCCCACCGGGGTGATTCGAGTGGTAGATGCTGACAACGTGAGGACCATCTCCATCCGCGACGAGATCATCGGGAGACATCCCCTGGAGCGATGCGAGGGCTGCGGCAGGCTCTATGCCACGCAGCGCTTTCTGGACCACCTCCACAAAAGGAGTTCGCAGCACCCCGAGCTCAAGGCGGAGCACCATTACTGCCCGACCTGCGTGAAGCTTTTTTCAGACCGGATCGAATCGGTGCGCCGTCACACGAGACGAAATTGCTGAGACCCGGCCCAGGGATGAATCCGCTGGGCGGATTCGGAGGACCCAATGGCTGAAATACTCGTTTTAGATGATGTGGCCGACGCGGGGCGGCTCCTCAAGCGCGTCCTGGGTGAGCTTCACCACGTGGTGCACCCCTTTTCGAATGAGGAGGAGGCCCTGGATCACGTCCGGACACACCCAGTGGATTTGGCCATCCTGGACATCAAGCTCAAGAAGATGAGCGGCGTGGATGTCCTCAGGGAGATCAAACGCATTTCCCCGAGCACAAAGGCCATCATGCTCACCGGTTATCCCTCGACCGAATCCGCCCGGGATTCCCAGAGGTACGGGGCACAGGAGTACTGTACGAAACCCATAGACAACGAGGAATTGATCCGACTGGTCCATCACGTCCTTGGCAGCGGCACATGAACACCGCGCCCTCGGGTTTCTTTCCCCGGAAATCTTATTCCGTGGTTATTTCAAACTCGGGGGAGTTCAAAATGTGCTTTTTTACGGCACACAAATCCATGGCCCGTATGACGGATTTTCGATACTTCTCCGGGAAACTCTCGGGCAGGGTGAGATGGAGCCCCCACTTGAGGAACCTTTTTTTCTCGGAATCATAATGTCCGCTCATGGTCAGGGACATGCCGTCGGTGGGAATTTTTCTCGTCTCACAGAAATTTACGACATATATTCCGGCGCATGTGGCGATGGAGGCCAGGAAAAGCTGAAAGGGCTGCGGCGCGGAACCCTCCCCGCCGTCGCTCCGGGCCTGGTCCGAGAGAACGACGGTCTGATCCGGAAAAACAGCATCCACCTTCTTCCCCCCCGGGAAGCGAATTTGCAGGATTTCATTCATTTTTCGAGTCCTTCCTCCAAATATGGGGTCTTATTGACTTGACGAGCCGGTGTTGTATACATCATCTTGGAACAGGAAGTAAAGCCGCGGGAGGCCTTCGCGACTCTCGAGGGGTGCACCGCATGGAGACCAGGGATAAATTTACCATTGCCTTCACCGACCACGGAATGATCGTCTCGTCGAGCGCCGGGGTCCGGGTGGAATTCACCGCCTCCGAGGCGCTCATGCTCCTCGAGATACTCCGGGCCGAGGAAGCGGAATTGACAAGGAAGGCCGAGGCGGCCTCACCCCTGCCCATCCGGTTTCGCCGGGATCCCAATGAGATCGCATGATGTAAAAAAAGGCCCTGCAGGTTGCACCCGTTGAAACCCTGGATGGTGGAGAGAGAAACCATTGGACGACCTTGAAAAAAGCCAAACGGTACAGGCTTCCGTCAAGCCGCTGGAAGTGGAGAGTTTTCTCCGCGGGATCAGGCGACTGTCCGGAACGGAGATCATGCACCGCCTCATGCAGGTGGACGACCCCCGGGAGATGATCCGGTGCATCTCTGCCGAGGATTTTTACTGGATGATCAAAAAGGTGGGCGAACAGGAGGTGCTCTTCCTCCTCGAGCTCGCATCGGAGGAACAATGGCAGTACGTTCTGGACCTTGAAACCTGGAGTTACGACCGCCTGGACCTGGAAAACTCCGTCACCTGGCTGGACCTCCTGGCGCAGGCGGACCCACTCAGGCTTGTCAGATGGCTCTTCTCGGGCGAGGAGAGCCTCGTCACCTATCTCTCTTTCCGCTCCCTGGACGTGATCGTCGTCGAGGACGAGGAAGAGGCGTGGGACATACCGGATGGTTTTTTCAGCCTGGACGGCGTCCATTACATCCGCGCCAGAAATTCTGAAGACAGGCCCTTGATCGAACAACTTCTCAGAATCATGGCCGATGAGGACTACGACCGCTACCATTCCCTTCTTGTCAACCTGGACGGTGTGTTGCCCGCCGAACTGGAAGAGGAAATGTATCGCCTCAGGAACGTGCGCATGGCCGAGCACGGGTTCCTTCCACGCGAGGAAGCGCTCGAGATTTACGCCCCTCTGGACCCCGGGAATCTGAAGCCTGCCGAAGCCAAGATCCTCCCCAGGTGGTTTGAGAAGACCGACGAGGGGGGGCTGGTTCCCATTGCGCCGCTGGAACACGCGGAATCGGGCAATCTGCTGACCGAAATCGTCGCCACCCGCCTGGATCCCGGGCTGAGAGACCGCATACGACTCGAATTCGCGGGACTCTGCAATCAGATCCTTTCGGCGGACGGAGGCTTTTCCCCCGAATTCGAGACCCTTGTGAGGGTTTGCCAGAAGGCGGTGTCCTATGTGAACCTCGGGCTCGAAGGGTTGTGCGGAAAGGATTACGACACGATTGAAAAAATGCTCAAGGATCAGCGGCTGGTCTCCATGTTCCGGGTGGGTTACAGCCTCGCCCTCAAGGTCAAGTGGGAGGCGGAGCGCTGGGTCGCACGGGGCTGGTTTGCGGGAAAAGGCCTCAAACCCGGGTTCTGGGGGGAATACTGGGGCGGAATCCTTTCGGGTATTTTGCGGCCGAGGCCCGTGTTGTATGTGGGGGCCCAGCGCCCGGACGAATTTCGTGACTTTGAATGGCTCTCCGACCTGGCCGAGTGCCTCAAGGTGATCAGACGGTTGATGGTCTTGGACGGACTCCTGGAGAAGCTCGCCGGGGTTTACCGCCTCGACCCCGAGCTCCTGGAAGGCCGAGAACTGACCTTCAGGCCCCTTTTTTTCAACCTGTGGTGCCGGAGGCTCCTGAAGGCCGAACCCTCCTTTGATCCGATCACCCTGGCGCAGGCCAAGAGCTTCCTCAACAAGCTCCGCTCAGGGAAGCGGGAACGTGGGGCCCCCTACCCCATGACAGGGTATGACGAGAGGTTTGTTAAAGACTTCATGGCCTTTGCCGCTGATTCCAACCCCGAGGCCGCCCTCATTCTGGAGGAAACCCTGCTGCTCGTCTGGCAGGAATTTCAGGACGAGGTCGAATGGGTCTCCCTGGAGGACCTGGACAGCCGCTACTCCAAGTTTCTCCTCATCAAGAATTAAAGGGCCCCCGGCTCGGCCGGAGGCCCTTTTTCGATAGGCTTTCGCGAAGATTCCATCAGGCAGACTTGACGGTGATCTTACGGGGTGTGGCCTCCTCCGCCTTGGGCAAGGTCAGCCGGAGCACTCCGTCCTTCAGTTCCGCCTCGATCTTGGACTGGTCGATGAGCCGTCCCAGGGTGAATTCCCTGATGTAATGACCGGTCTCGTACTCTCTGTAGAGATCCCATTCACCCTCCGTTTCCGGTGGGGTGACATCCCCCTTCAAACTGAGGATGTTGTCGTGGAGGTCGATATCCAGGTCCTCGGATTTCACTCCGGGCATATCTGCGACTATGGTGAGGGCCTTATCCGTTTCGAAAATATCCACTGCGGGAGTGAAAGCGCGTCCGGGTCTCGTCTGCTCCGCAGGGGTTGTGACTTCGGCCTTTTCCTTGGGCTGAAGGGCCTTGGTGGTCTTTTCCATTGCTCATCCCTCCTTTACATGCTTTTCATGCCTAGGCGGACTTTACGCTGATCTGCCTGGGTTTGCTCTCTTCGGCTTTCGGCAAGATCACTGAGAGGATGCCGTTTTTCATTTCAGCCTCGATCTTCCCGCTGTCGATCTTGTCCGGCAGGTTGACGATCCTGCTGAAGCGGCCGGCATCTCTTTCGCGTCGGTGATAGGTGGCATTTCCTTCCTCCTCCGGAATCCTGCGCTCTCCCGAAAGAGTGATGCTCTCCCCGGTGACGGAAATGTCCAGGTCCTCGGACTTCATCCCCGGAAGCTCCGCCCTTAGATAGAAATTGTCGGCATCCTCCGAGAGGTTTGTCAGCGGGAAAACACCCGCCGTTCCCGCGGATGCGGCTCCTCGAGACAGCCCACGCGCGAGCTGATCCATCTCCCTCCTTATGCGTTCCAGCTCGCCGAAAGGATTCCTCCACTCCAATCCAGGCCAACTGCTCAATCTTCTGACTATCATGATCGATCCCTCCTTTTCCTTCCAGCCCCCTTCCGGGGCCGAAAACCATGATTGCCTCGGGCAATCCACGCCCTCGAGGCGCACGCCACACGGCTCAAAAGCACTGAAATAACCTGGAATAACGATTACTTACTCGCCTAGACGAAAAATAACCATGCGGGGGCCGTTGTCAAGCTTCGGGACACATAAATTTAAGCGAAAACACTCTGAATTTGTGACAAAGGATTTTTTCGACAAAGATAAACATAAAAAATGCCGATCGGTCCGTCCGGACCGGTCGGCATTGTGAAACACCCCGAGTTGTTCTGGGGATCAGTACATGTCCTCGTCAGGCATCTGGGGCATGGCGTCCTTCTTCTTCTTGGGTTTTTCAGCCACCATGGCCTCCGTGGTCATGAGGAGCCCCGCCACCGATGCCGCATTCTGAAGGGCGAACCGCGTGACCTTGGTCGGATCGATCACGCCCGAGGCGATGAGATTTTCATACTCGCCCGTCTCGGCGTTGAACCCGAAATCGTCCTTGCCGTCCATGACGTGCTGGACGACGACGGAGCCCTCAAACCCAGCGTTGTTGGCGAGCTGCCTGACAGGCTCTTCCAGGGCCCGGCGGATGAGGTTTACGCCCAGCGCCTCGTCCCCTTCCAGCTTGAGCTTGTCAAGGGACTTGATGGTTCTGATCAGGGCCACGCCGCCGCCCGGCACCACGCCTTCCTCGACCGCGGCACGGGTCGCGTTGAGGGCGTCTTCCACCCGGTCCTTTTTTTCCTTCATCTCGGCCTCGGTGGCGGCACCCACGTTGATCACGGCCACGCCGCCGATGAGCTTCGCCAGGCGTTCCTGGAGTTTTTCCCGGTCGTAGTCGCTCGTGGTCTCATCGATCTGGGCCCGGATCTGTTTCACCCTGCCCTCCAGGGCCTTTCGGGTCCCGCCGCCGTCCACGATGGTCGTGTTGTCCTTGTCCACGGTGATCCTTTTGGCGGTGCCCATGTCCTGCAGGGTCACCTTTTCAAGCTTGACCCCCAGATCCTCGCTGACGACCTGGCCTCCGGTCAGAACGGCCATGTCCTCGAGCATGGCCTTTCGCCTGTCCCCAAAACCGGGGGCCTTCACGGCCACGCACTTGAGCGTGCCCCGCAGTTTGTTCACCACAAGGGTCGCCAGGGCCTCTCCCTCCACGTCTTCCGCGATCATGAGAACGGGCCGCCCGCTCTTTGCCACCTGCTCCAGCAGGGGGACCAAGTCCTTCATACTGCTGATCTTCTTTTCATGAAGGAGGATGTAAGGGTCGTCGAGCTCCACAACCATCTTTTCCTGGTCCGTCACGAAGTAGGGGCTCAGGTAACCGCGGTCGAACTGCATCCCCTCCACGATGTCCAGGGTGGTGTCCATGCTCTTGGCCTCTTCCACGGTGATGACGCCTTCCTTTCCAACCTTCTCCATGGCCTCGGAGATGATCTCGCCAATCGTGGCGTCATTGTTGGCCGAAACAGTTCCCACCTGGGCGATTTCCTTCTTCTCCTTGGTGGGCTTCGATATCTTCTTGAGTTCTTCCACCACCGCGCCCACGGCCTTTTCAGCGCCCCGCTTGAGCGCCATGGGGTTCACGCCCGCGGCCACCAGCTTGGAGCCTTCACGGTAGATGCTCTGGGCCAGAATGGTCGCCGTGGTTGTCCCGTCCCCAGCCACATCCGACGTCTTGGAAGCGACTTCCCTGACCATCTGCGCGCCCATGTTCTCGAACTTGTCTTCCAGTTCGATCTCCTTGGCCACGGTCACCCCGTCCTTGGTCATTTTAGGGGAGCCCCAGGATTTTTCTATGAGGACGTTGCGCCCCTTTGGGCCAAGGGTGACCTTGACCGCGTTCGCCAGGGTGTCCACGCCTTTCAGCATCTTTTCCCGGGCTGTTTCGCTGTATTTGATTTCTTTGCCTGCCATTGATTGTGTCCTCCCGAAAGGTTATTCAATAATACCGAGAATGTCGTCTTCACGCATGATCAGGTGCTCGACGCCGTTGATTTTTATATCCGTGCCCGCATACTGCCCGAAGAGAACCCGATCGTCTTTCTTCAAGCCCATTGGGATCCTCTTGCCGTTGTCGTCGAGCTTTCCGGGACCAACCGCAATGACTTTGCCTTCCTGGGGCTTTTCCTTGGCTGTGTCGGGAATGATAATACCGCCGGCCGTTTTATCATCCTTTTCAACTCTCAAAACAACCACCCTGTCGTTTAACGGCTTGAGTTTCATCTTTCAAAAACCTCCTGGATTGATTTTTATAAATCGGCACTGCCGAATGTCCTGAACGAAAACCTGCAATTGATGATTGGCTTATATAACTACCTGAATTATCTAATTTTTGCTAGAATACGATGAAAAAATTTAAGCACGCATTTCGATTTGTCAAGGTCTGGGTGATTTTTTTCGACACGGGCCCGTCAGACTTGTGTGGCCTCCGGCGGCACCGCCTGTTTGATTTATGGCGAGAAAAAGGTTTAGAATAGACCGTAACCGTACACGGAAGGAGTCCATGTTTTGAAGAAAAATGCATCCAGGGGCTTCAGCGGAACGCTCGGCACCTTCGGCGGCGTCTTCACCCCGAGTGTTCTCACCATCCTGGGCATCATCCTGTTCCTCAGATTGGGTTATGTGGTCGGCGAGGCAGGTCTGGCACGGGCTCTCGTGATCCTTGCCCTGGCGAACACAATCTCCCTTTTGACCACCTTTTCCCTCTCGGCCGTCTCGACGAACATGCGGGTCAAGGGCGGGGGGGACTACTATCTCATCTCCAGGACCCTCGGCCTCGAGTTCGGCGGGGCCATCGGCATTGTCCTGTTTCTCGCCCAGTCCATTTCCATAGGCTTTTACTGCATCGGCTTCGGGGAAGCCGTCTCCCATTTTGCCCCTGGAGGAGGGCCCCTCTCGGAGCCGCGGATCATAGCCCTGGCGGCCGCCATTTTCCTCTTTGTCTTCGCCTGGCTGGGGGCGGATTGGGCCACACGCTTTCAATACGTTGTCATGGCCCTCTTGTGTGCGGCCCTGTTTTCCTTTTTCACGGGAGGCCTGGCCCTATGGGATGCAAAAACCTTTCTGAGCAACTGGTCCGGCCCCGCCGGCAGCGCGGCCTTCTGGGCCGTCTTTGCCGTCTATTTCCCGGCCGTGACCGGCTTCACCCAGGGGGTGAGCATGTCGGGCGATCTCAAGGACCCTGGAAAGAGCCTGCCTCTGGGCACTTTTGTTGCCGTCGGTCTCAGCATTGTCATCTATTTCGCCGTGGCCTTTGTCTTTGCCGGGGCGCTCCCCGGGGGTGTCCTGAGGGCCGACTACGGCTCCATGAGGCAGATCGCCCTGGCAAGCCCGCTGATCGACGCGGGGGTGGTGGCCGCCACCCTCTCCTCCGCCATGGCGTCCTTTCTGGGTGCGCCCCGAATCATGCAGTCCATGGCCTCGGACAGGATCTTCCCCGCGCTCCTCCCCCTCGCCGAGGGATACGGCCCCATGAACAACCCGCGAAGGGCCGTCCTGGTCTCCGGCGCCATTGCCGCAATCACCATCGCCCTGGGGAACCTCAACCGGATCGCCCCGGTTGTCTCCATGTTTTTCCTCGTGTCCTACGGCCTGCTCAACTATGCCACCTATTTCGAGGCACGCTCCTCCAGCCCGTCCTTCAGGCCCCGGTTCCGCTACTACAACCAGTGGCTGAGCCTGGCCGGCTTCCTGGCCTGCACGGGGGTGATGCTCGCCATCGATCTTCGTTCCGGGATTATCGCCATCTCCGTCCTTTTCGCGGTCTTCCAGTACCTCAAGCGGACGGCGGGACCCGCCAGGTGGTCGGCGGGCCGGCGTTCCTACCACCTGCAGGAAATCCGAAAGCACCTTCTGGCGGCCTCTTCCGAACCAGAGCACCCCAGGGACTGGCGGCCCCAGATCCTGGCCTTTTCCAACGACCCGGAGCGCAGGGCCCGGCTTCTCACCTTTGCCTCGTGGATACAGGGGGGAAGCGGCCTGACCACGGTGGTTCGAGTCCTGGAAGGCACATGGCCCCGCCTGATCCTGGAGAAAAAAGAGGCCGAGGAGGAGCTCCGACAGGACATCCGCGGCAAGGGGCTTCCCGCCTTCCCCCTTGTGGTGGCCGCCGCCCATGCCGAGGAAGGTGTCCCAACCCTGATCCAGTCCTACGGTGTGGGGGCTGTGAAGGGGAACACCGTTCTGTTGAACTGGTCCGAAGGGCAGAACAAGGGGATTCCGGAAATTCAGGGGGCCAAATACCCGCGCATCCTGAAGTCCGCGTACAGGATGGGGGTCAACCTGGTCCTCCTGGCGGCCGGCCCGGAGGACTGGCAGTCCCTTCAAGACGTTCCGTCCAAGGACCGGCGGATCGACGTCTGGTGGTGGTGCGACGCCACCAGCCGCCTCATGCTCCTCCTGGCCTACCTCATCAAAAGGCAGGAGGCGTGGGAGGAGGCCGCCATCCGGGTGCTCACCCCCGCGGGCGACCTTCCCCCCGAGGAACGCCTTGAGAACCTCCAGACGACACTCGAAGGAATACGCATAGAGGCGCACCCGGAGGTCGTGGAGGATGCCTCCGCCGAGGAATTCGAGGAGAGATCCGGCGAAAGCTCCATCGTTTTCCTGCCTTTTCGCATCCGTGGAACCCGCATGATGGGGCCTTTCGGCAAACCCCTCACGGAGCTCATACCGCTCGTCAAGGTGGCGGTCCCGGTCCTGGCATCAGAGGACATAGACCTGGAGGCGGAGCCCGACGAGGGCAAGGCCGCCGAGATTGCGGAGGCCCACGACCGTTTCAAGGACTCCCATGCCGCTGCCCGGGGCGCGGAGGAGGAGGCCCAAAGCGCCCTCCGCGCGGCCGAGGAGGCCGAAAAAAGAATCAATGAGATGATCGAGAAAGCGCGCCCCGGGGTCGACCGGGAGGTGATGGGGGAAATAGATGCGGCCGTTCTGGCCGCGGGCCAGGCGCGCGAAAATGCCCTCCGGGCGGCCAGGAGGGCGGCGAAGGCCAGGGCCAAGGCCGAGGCCGCCATGAAGAAGGCCGCGGATCTGGGTGCGGTTTTGCCGGAAGAAACAACCGGCGGGGTCCCGGATGCCGACGAATCGAAGGAGGGACCCGCGCCCCCGGAAGAGTGAGCCTTCGTGAGAGGTTACTCCGACCGCCTCATGGGAAGGCCGTATTCCCGGGCCAACCTTTCGGCCTCTTCCGTCGGTAGAGAACTCATGTAGGCCTTCCACCCCGGGCACCACCCGGCGTGCCACCGCCAGAGTCTCCCGAGGAGAGACTTGGGGTTGCGGTCATATCTCGCCCTGAGGCGGCAGTTCTCACAGTTGGAGCGGGTCATCGGCGGGTCCCCCTGGGAAATCCTTTTTCACGGACCGTACGGTCGAGTCTCACAGCCGGCCGCGGATCGGTGCGGGCGCTCCTACGACTTGTGTTCGTAGAGATGGACATCCTGTTGCGGGTAGGGGATGCTCACGCCCTCCTCGTCGAAGCGCTTCTTCACCCTCGCCGTGGTGTCGAAAAACACGCCCCAGTAATCGGCCGAGTTGACCCACGGGCGGACCACGAAATTGACGCTGCTGTCGGCCAGCTCGGACAGGGCTATGAGGGGGGCGGGGTCCTTGAGCACCCGCTCGTCGGCATCCACGATCTCCTGAAGGATCGCCCTGGCCTTGTCCACATCGTCACCGTAGCCGATGCCGAAGGTCATATCCACCCTTCGGGTCCCCTTGTCCGAGTAATTGACGATGTTTCCGGAGGTCATGCTGGAGTTGGGCACGATCACCGTCTTGTTGTCCGGGGTCTTCAGCTGCGTCGTGAAGAGTTGGATCTTCTCGACGGTGCCCGCGGTCCCGGCGCCTTCGATGTAGTCGTTGACCTTGAAGGGGCGAAAGATGAGCATGAGGAACCCCGCGGCGAAATTTGCCAGGGATCCCTGCAGCGCCAGGCCGATGGCCAGGCCGGCGGCACCGATGATGGCCACGAAGGAGGTGGTCTGGATGCCCATCTGGCTGAGGGCGGCCAGCACGAAGAAGACCAGGAGGACGTAGTATGTCAGGCTGCCCACGAAGGAGACGACCGTTTCATCGACCCCGCGCCTTTTCAGGACCTTGCCCGCGAGACCCTGAAAAAGCTTGCTTATCCAGCGGCCCACAATAAAGATGATGACTGCAAAGATTATCTTGAGGCCGTAAAAAACAAAGAGCTCGAAGAACCTGCCGACGATCAAATCCATGCTGCATCCCTCCTTCCGCATCTCTTGTGAACGGGTCTACGGGAGCTTGTACGCCCGGAGGCATTGGGTTTCAGCCTTAAACGCCCCCGGGCCCGCCGGGACAAAGCGCGCCGAAACGGCGTGTGCTTCCTCGTCCCGCAGTTACATAAACAAGTTTACAACAAAAAGCGGAACCTGTATTCAAAAAACCGCCCCCCGGCCTTCGACAAACGCCTTCATCACATCGTATGGCTGCATGCCTTCCACCCGTCCTCCGTTCATCAGAAAGGTGGGGGCCATTCTCCAGTGAGGCGGCGTTTTTGAAACATGCGTCAAAATATTCACCAACAGAAAAACATGTCAACCGTTACCGCATGCGTTCCGGCGAAAAATTCCGGAAGAGGCTTTTCTCGATCGCCTGCCATAAGCCGGGAGGATTTTTCATTGTCCCGAAAGCCCCCCGGTGATAGGGTTGCCTCCAGGACAATCGGTAGACACGGACAAGGAGCGTGCAGCATGGTCGAGACGCGGGTCCATCCGCAGATCTTTGAAAGATTCCCCCGGTTCAGGCGCGGCATTGTCTTTGTGAGAAGCATGGACAACACGGGAGTTTCCGAAAAGCTTGAATCCCTGCTCAAGGAGGCGGTCACGGACGCCGCCGGGTCGCCGGTCGACCTCAAGGCCGACCCGCGCGCCGCGGCGTGGAACGACGTCTACCGGGAGCTGGGTGTCAATCCCAACAAATTCCCGCCTGCCCACCTCGCCCTCCTCAAGCGCGTGCAAAAGACAGTGACAAACCTACCTTTCATCAACAAGGCCGTGGCCGTGATGAACGACAACTCGATCCGAGGGGTCCTGCCCGTGGGCGGGGACGATCTTGCCGGCGCCGGGGAGACGCTGGAACTGCGATTCGCCAAGGGGGGGGAAGCCTTTGTCCCCTTGAGCGACCCGGACAAGACGGAAAACCCTGACCCTGAAGAGGTGATCTACGTGGTCGCCGAAAGCAGCGAGGTCATGTGCCGCCGGTGGAACTGGCGAAACGGCTATGTCACCAGGATTACGGAAGAGACCCGCTCCATGGTCATGAACATTGACGGCATGGGGGAGGATGTGGAAGACCACACGCTGGCCATGCGCGACCGCGTGGCCCGGATGCTCGAGCAGTACTGCGACGCGGAGACGGAGACGGCCCTTCTCACCCCCTCGGAGCCCTCTCACTCATTCGATACCTGACCCCGCCGGCCTCGCCGCGTTGAAAAACCCTCATGGCTGTCGGCGGCGGAAGACCGCGGGGGTGATCTCAAAAGCCGACCCGACCGGCAGCCGAACGGAGGAGAGAATGACCGAGTACATCATTCACCCCATAGTGATGGGGACCAAGATCTTCGACAAGTCCATGATGACCTACCAGCACGGAGCCGGCCGGCAGTACGTCATCCCCATCTATTGCTGGTACCTCGAAGGCGGCGACAAGAAGATCCTCGTGGACACGGGCGAGATGAGCCCCATCCGGTCCTTGGACCGCGAAGAGGCCATAGGCGGCACGATCCACTCCTTTGAAGACGGTCTGGCCAAATGGGACTTGACTCCCGAGGACATCGACACAGTGATCCACACACACTTGCACAACGATCACTGCGAAAACGATTACAAATGCATAAATGCGGAATTTTTCGTCCACGAAAAGGAGCTTGAAAGAATCCACAACCCGCACCCGCTCGACTTCCGATACCTCGAAGACTACATAGAAGACGTGGAGTCAAACGGCCAGGTCAGGCCTTTAAAGGGCGACTGCGAAATCCTGCCGGGCATCTCCGTGCTGCACACGCCCGCCCACACGCCGGGAGGGCTTTCGGTTCTGGTGTCCACAGCCGAGGGCACGGCCCTCATCACCGGATTCTGCATCATCGACGAAAATCTCAACCCACCCGTTGAAGTCAGGGCCATGGAGATGGAGGTCATCCCGCCCGGGACCCTTGTGAACGCCTTCGAGGCCTACGACATTCTCGTTGACGTCAAGCAAAAGGCGGACATCATCCTGCCCCTGCACGAACCACGATTCGCACGGCTGGACTCCATCGGGGGGTAAGTGAGGTGGTCTGAGGCCCATGCCGAATCCCGGGCACGGAGGCGCCAATATACTGGGTTATCTTGATCTCACGGCGACGGCTACGGCGCGGAATCCCAGGAGCAAAACGGTTCCCATGATCCAGATAAGGGGGCTTGCAGCGGCGGCATAGACGAGTTCCATCCCTTCTCCTCCTGTCGGTTCTCAATTTTTGACTCGCCTTTTTTGATCGGCAGAAACCCACGGGCTCATAAATTTTTCTAACAGAGGAGGTTTTTCCTTTAAAAATGGAACCGTTGAAGATCAGAGGCATTGTTCAAGGCGGGGCGGGAAAAGGGGCTTTTTTCACCCAGGTGGGCTGGGTCCTGGAGCAATGCAGGCGCGCGCTGGGTTACGAGCCCTTTCCCGGCACGCTCAACATTCGGGTGGTGGAGGAGGACCTTGGCGGCCTGGACGCGTTTCTGGTTGACCCGGAGTTCGAGCTTGTTCCCGAAGATCCCGCCTTCTGCACCGCACAGGTCAAAAGGGTTCTGGTGAACTCGGTGCCCGGCGCCGTGGTCCTGCCCGCCGAGGAGGTGCGGATTCACGGGGAACGGGTGATCGAGATCATCTCCGCATGCAACCTCAAGGCGACCCTTGGGGTGAAGGACGGGGACCTCGTCACACTTCGGGCGGCGGCGGATTCCCGACCGAGACCATCCTCGGGAGGCGGGGAAACGGCATCTCTTGTGGGAGAACGCATGGAGATCTGGAGGGATGTTTATGACTTTGCCTCCTCCGCCGGGGCCCTGGAGGGTTATCTCTACCCCAGGGACAAACCGGACACGCGCTACCTGGACGACTGGATCGGCAACCTGGTCAAACAATACTTTTCCCTGCCGGAAGTCGTCAGGGCCCGCATTCAAGACTCCCTTGACCGGACCATGGGCAGGGCCGTCCAGTCACTGGAGCCGATCCTTGGCAAGGGGCACCGCCACGTCCTGACGCTTCGATCCCTCATCAAGGGCGACATTCCCGACTCACCCCACGACTTTGACCGGGAAATAGCGGAAAAGGCGGATCGCTACAGGAAGGAGCCGCGGTAAAACCTTTTCAGAAAAGGGGTACCAGGTCCCGGACCCCTGATACGATCATGTCCGGCCTGTGAACCGCCAGGGTCTCGTAGTCGTCAACCCCCGTGAGGACCCCTATGGTGAAGGCCCCGGCCCCCTTGCCCGCCAGGACGTCCACGTCGGCGTCCCCCACGAAAACGGACCGGCCCTCCGCCGCCCCCAGGCGCCTCGCGCACACCTGGACGGGCTCCGGCGAGGGCTTCATCTCGCGTGTGTCCTCGATGACGATGACGGTGTGGACAAGCTTGTCCAGGCCTGCGTCCCTCAGGGGCGAAAGCTTTCTGTGGATGTATTCCGCATGGGAGCTGGTCACGATGCCGATTCGGATGCCGGCCCGGGTCAGGCGGGTGAACAGTTCGGGGACTCCCGGCACGAGGGAAACCGAGTTCGGGTAAAGCCGGGCGGAAACCTCCTTTCCGGCCCGGAGGCACTCCTTGATGAGCTCCTCCCTCCTGTCGGCCATGTCCTCGGGGATCAGGTGATGGAAGCCGGAAACGCCGGCCTTGATCATGGCGCGCACCGCCTCCCGCGGGGCCGGGGGCAGGCCCACGGCCTCGAGCATGGCCGCGGCGATCCTGAAATAGGTGGGGATGGAGTCGATGAGGGTGCCGTCCAGATCGAACATGACGGCGTCCAGATCCCTCGTCCCGAGTTGGGCGTTCGCGCACCCCGGGCCTTTTCCAATCCCGCCCCGCATTCCCGAGATCTTCACGGCCGGATCTCTTCCCGAAAGCTGAATTTTATCCGGTTGTCCATGTAGTAGACGAGCTCCGGCCGGAACCCGTAAAAACGCACCCGGAAGCGCTTGCCGAAGCCCTCCAGATCGAGATCCTCGCCGGGATCGAAAAACTCCCTTGTGAAGGGGTATTTTGCAATGTAGGCGCGGACCGCCCGCACCGCCTTCAGACCGGGCCCGAGTTTCCGGACGCGGCCGGACATCTGGATCCCTCGAATGTCCCTCCAGGATGAGACAAAGGGGTAAATGGCGGCCGATGCCTGGCCGCTCTCGAGGGCCTCCCGGATGTGCCGGGAGTCCGGCGAGGAGAAGAAGAAGAATTCGTGATCGTGAAAGACATAGTAGACCGGCGCGGCCCAGGCCTTGCCGTCCGCCGAGGTGGCAAGGGACATGGTGCTCTGGGAATCGATCAGTTCCATCGCCAGGGCGTGCAGGTTTTCAGGATCCAATCATTTCCTCCAGGGCGAAAATCCGCCAGCGGGCTTCCACCCCTTCATCCCTACAGCCGCCGTTCAAAGCGCACCTTGGAATCGCCGGGGAGGTTGTAATCAAGGGTCACCGGGTAGCCGTCCACGCGGGCGTTGCCGGGATCGAGACGAAACCCGATTCGGGTGTGAAATTCTATGGATCCCTTGTTCACCGGGGATGTGCACGCGCGAACCGTATCCCGCCCGCTCTCCCGGCACAGGGAAAAAAACGTCTTGTAAAGATGGGTGCCCAGGCCCATCTTTCGACAATCCGGATGGACTCCCATAAAATGCACGTATGCCTCGTTGGGCCTCCCGGGAGAGAGGAAACCGATGAGAAAGGCGACCAGTTCATGGCCTCTTTCAATCACGAAGGACGTGTTGAAAAAATGCTCCAGAAAAACCCTGGGGAGCATGGCCGTGAGATCCCTCCCTCCCCACCAGTCCTTCAAAACCCCGATGATGACGGGGTGGTCCGAGGGTCTCGCCTCGCGTAACTTCAGCCCCTCCGGCAATGGTGTCATGGCGGATCCCCCCTGGCGTGCCGCGTCGGATCACGGGCGCCCATATTTCTTGCTGTTATAGATATTTCGGAACGAGCATGACCTCGTCCGGCAGCCTCAGCCCTTCCTGAACCATGACCGTTGTGGTGCCGTGCGCCAGGAGCTTTCCCTGGTCGTTCTCCACAACGGCTTCACCCAGGCCGAGATTCCGGCCGAGTTTGATGCACCGGCCCCTGCCGATGAGCCTGCCGCTGCTAGCGGGCGCGAGATAGTTGATCTTCAGGTCCACGGTTGTCATCCCCACCTCGGGGTCCGCCTGGGAGAACACGGCCCAGAAACCCGCCGCATCCAGGATGGAGGCGAACACGCCCCCGTGGACCACGCCGAAGGGTTGCATGTGCCGGGTCTGGACGGGGATCTCCAGAAGGGCGCCTCCCCAGGAGACGTCCTTGAGCACCATCTGCTGCAATTCGAAATAGGGGCAGGGATTGACCGTCCCGCGAACGGCCTCTATCCAGGCCGGATTGATCTTCTTTTCCACCTCGCCTCCGATCCCCCAAAGAGTCTTTCTTCCGAAATTTCCGCCCCGGCTGCCGCGCGCCGACCGGCCCGGGTTTCCGTACACGTTATTTTTTCAGTTTTTTCAAGTCAAGGTGGAAAATGAATCCACTTTGGAGCTTCCTTTCCCACGGCCCCGTGGGCTATATTGTGCCCATCCATAAACTGTTTCGGGGCGCACCCGAGTTCCCGGTCCGTGCGTCCAGGGGGGTACACGGATGGACAACCGCGAAGAACCCGCACGGCCTGAAGAAAATATCCCATCACCTTTGATGCCTCCACGGACAAACACCTCCCCCTGGATGCAATCTGGGCCATGGTCAACGTGGTCTCCAACCGCCTGACCGCGGACCACAGCGTGGATACCTGGACCCTTCCTTTGGCATTCTATAGCGAACACGGCCGAAACCCATGCTCGAGTACCGATCGGCTGCATGCTGAAAAAAATTCTTTGAATTATACCGCGCACCTGCCGATGAGAGCTTTAAGGGCTGAATGAAACAATGAATGGGGAGGTCTATTTATGCTGAAGCCGAACGGCGGGGCGAACGACAGGGTCGAACTCGAGCTGGTGATCGACAATCTTCCCAGCGCCATCCTTGTACTCGACAAGGATCGCAGGGTACTCCTCGGAAACAGAACGGCCGAGACCTTTGTGCAAAAGACCCGAGAGGAGTTTTACGGACTCCGCGGAGGCGAGGCTTTTGGGTGCATCCACTCCAGCGTTCACCCGAAGGGATGTGGATACGCGCCGGCATGCGAGCACTGTACAGTAAAAAAAGCCGTCCTGGACACCTTCACAACCAGGGAAAACAATGTCCTGGCGGAAGCGGAGATGGTTTTTTCGGAAACCGGAAAAAGGCTTTTCAAAGTCTCCACCACCTTTCTCACATTGAAAGAAAATGATGTGGTCATCCTGGCCATGGAGGACATCACCGAGCTGAAGAAACAGGAAAGGGTCCTCATCGAAAATGAAAGGCTGCGGGCGGCCATGGAAACGGGCGGGGCTGTCTGTCACGAGATGAACCAACCCCTCATGGCCCTTTCCGGTTATGTTGATTTGATGATGCTCGACCATCAGGAAGAAAACAAAAATTACAAGATGCTGAAAACAATGCGGCAGAGTGTTGACAGGCTGGGGGATATCACCAGGAAACTGATGAACCTCACGAGGTATCAGACAAAAAGCTATCTCAAGGGCAGGATCGTGGATCTCGAGCAGGCCTCCAGGACAGCCGGCCCGGATGCCGAATACAGGGATGTGGGCGTGTCGAATCCACCGGCCCAAAATCTTCAGCAAGCCTGATCAAAGGGGCTTCCAGAGACCATCCACGCGATACCCATGCCCGTTTAGTGGGCGCGTCGGCCCGAACCGCGCCTGACCCGCAACCTCTGCAGGCTGTTGAGGCATGCTCATTCCCCTGGTATGGGTATGGAGATCAAAAAACAGAACAATATCCTGGATCGCCTTGAAAACGGCACGGCACTGCCTTCTCTCTCAGCGGTGGCCGTGAGGCTTGTGGAGCTCGCATCGGATGACTCCGCCTCCGCGGCAGACCTTGCTTCCCTCATCGAGAAGGACCCTTCCCTGGCCGTTCGGCTCCTGCGCCTTGCAAACAGCGCCTTTTTCCTGGGCGCGGGCAGCCCTGTATCCTCCCTGAAACAGGCGGTCGTCAGAATCGGCTTCAACAGGCTGCGTATGATGGCCCTGTCCCTGAGCCTCAGGGAGACGTTTCCCATGGGCAGACAAGGCGGGCTGGATTTCGAGCAATTCTGGCGAACTTCACTCTACAGGGCCCTCCTCTCGAGGGCCCTTGCTCTCCGGACATGGATCTGCGACCCCGAAGAGGCTTTCGTGGCCGGCTTGACCCTTGAAATAGGGCTCCTGATCCTTCACGATCTTTTGAGCAAACAGGGGGACGGGATGGATATCCCCGAAGACCCCGAGGACCTCCAGAAAATCCTTACCTGGGAGAGGGACGCCTTCGGTGTGGATCACAGGGCCGTGGGCAGGGCGGCGCTCAGTTCCTGGAACTTTCCAGACGCCCTTGTCGCATGCCAGTCGTTCTACGGGGACAGCGCGCTGGGCGAGGACAATCCCGGTCTTGTGAGGCTGTCCGAGCTCTCGAGAAGGCTCGCCCTGGATCTGCTCAGGGAGTCCAGGGACATCCGGAAGCCGTTTGTCCGGGGTGAGCCGATGTTGGGGTTGGACGCCGGCTCCATGGGGGAAATCCTCGCCGAGACGCTCGGAAGCGTGGAGGAGATCGCAAGAGGATTGAGTCTCGAAATCGACCGGGACCGCGATCTGCTGGAACTCATGGAGCGGGCCAACCAGGCCCTGTTTCAGATTTCGCGGGAAATGGATCGGATGCGGGAAAAGGCCCCCTGCGGCGACCTGCCCGCCCTGGTCGCGGGAGAAACGGATCGGCTGTCCACGCGCACCCTCGAGGCCGTGGCACACGAGATCCGCAACCCGCTCATGGCCCTGGGAGGGTTCGCAAAGCGCCTGGCCGGTGTTCTCGAGCCCACTTCCGAGGGCGGTAGGTATCTGCAGGTCATCCTCAAGGAGGCGGCACGGCTCGAGCACACCCTCTCCAGGATGAGCGGAACCCATCCCTGAAACATTGCATTCGGCGGCAATTAAAAATCACTCGCCGATCGCATGGCGTCGAGAAATCCGTCTATGTCGGCCTTGTTGTTATAAAAATGGGGCGATATCCTCAGCCGGTCATTTCTGAGCGAAACGTGAATGCCTGCTTCCTTGAGAATTTCCAGAAGGTGTTGGGCTTTCCCAGCGCGGGCGGATACTATGCCGCCCCGGCGGTCATGATCCTCCGGCGTGACCTCTGTTATTCCGAGGTCATGCAAACCGCTGACGAGGTATTCCACCAGCTCCGCAATCCGTTTTTGAACTTTGTCTATCCCAATCTGGTCAAGAAATTCGAGCGCGCCGTTCAGGGCATAAATGCCTGGATAATTTATGTGGGCATACTGAAATTTTTGCGGTCCTTCCCTGAGTTCAGGGGCCTCAAAAGAGACACCGAGCTCATCTTTCACACTCATATAACTGATGTAATTCGGCCGGCATCTCTCGGCCACGCGTTCACTGACATAGAAGACAGAGAGGCCGAATGGTCCGAGCGGCCACTTGAATACCGATGCCGAGATAAAATCGACATACTGCGCGTCCAACGGCACTGCACACAGAGACTGGCAGGCATCAACACAGAGCAGGATGTCTGTCCCCTTCGTCATTTCCCGCATTTCCCCAAGATTAACCTTATAGCCGGAAAGCCAGTTTATGTGGGAGAAAGAAATCAGTCTGGTTTTTGATGAAATGCAACTCGCGTACAGATCCGGCGAAAGTGTTCCCCCCATATTTTGGACGACTCTGATCCGGACTCCTGATTTTTTAAGGCAAGTCCAGGGATACACGTTTCCGGGAAACTCGTTGTCGGCAATAATCACCTCATCACCGGGCCGCCATTCGATGATATTGCTGACCATGTTGATTCCTTCGCTTGTGTTTGAAAGAAAAAGAACTTCCGAAGGCTTGGCATTTATCAGTTTTCCAATCCTGACCCTGGCGGCGGAAGCCTCACTTCTCCATCCCTCCCTGGCTGTGATACCCCGGCTTTTGTGCTCACGAAAAAAGCGACCCGCTGCCCTGTCCTGTTGATCAAATGAAAGCGAAGCGCTGGCATTGTCCAGATAGATGTCGCTCGCGAGGAACGGAAATCTTGTCCTTGCCTCTTCAATCGAAAGGTTCACTTTCACGCCCCCTCGATGCCCCTGAGTTTTGTCCTGAAAAATCGAACGAGAAATTGGTTCAAGCGCTCACTTTTCGGATTCCTGAGAATTTCCGCGGGCGGCCCTATTTCAACAATCCGGCCGTCGTTCATAAAAATAACCCTGTTCGCCACATCATAGGCAAAATCCATTTCATGCGTCACGACCAGCATCGTCATCCCTTCTTCAGCGAGGCCTTTCATGACATCCAGGACCTCTTCAACGAGCTCCGGGTCCAAGGCAGAGGTGACCTCGTCAAAAAGCATCACCCTGGGTTCCATGGCCAGAGCCCTTGCAATCGCCGCCCGCTGCTTTTGGCCGCCGGAGAGCTTCGCGGGCATCTCCATGATTTTGTCACCCAGCCCGACCTTTTCGAGCAAATCCCTGGCATGTTTATTGGCTTCTTCTTTGCTTTTATTTTTCACATTGAGGGGGCCTATCGTCACATTTTGCAAAACCGTTTTGTGAGGGAAAAGATTGAAGTCTTGAAACACCATGCCGATTTTGGAGCGGTATTCCGCTATCTCCTTAGCTTTCCGCTTTCGAGTCGAGCCGTTTTCATCCTCGGTGTACCCGACCAAATCCCCCTCAAAGTAAATCTTTCCACCCTGGTAATCCTCGAGCAGGTTGATGCACTTCAGCAGCGTGGATTTGCCCGAACCACTCGGGCCGATGATGACTATCTTCTCGTTCCTGTCAACCGTCAGGTTGATATTCTTCAGAACCGGTGTGGAATCAAACGATTTGCTGAGATTTTCAATCTGAAGAATCGGTTGATTATTCATTCTTAAATTCCATCTGTCAGTGAATGTAAGAGAACCGTCTTTCCAGGTAATCACCAAAACGGGAAAGAGGGAAGCAAATACAGAAATAAATCAATGCCACCAGCAGCAGCACCGTGAATGGCCGTCCAGTGAAGGTCGACATCTCCCTGCCGGCATAGGTCAGCTCCCTCAAAGACAAAACGGAGATAAGCGAGGTCAGCTTGACCATGATAACCCACCAGTTTACCAGGGGCGGAAGCGCATTTCGCATTGCCTGGGGAAGAATGATTTCTTTCATACCGGCCCAGTATGACATCCCCAGGCTCTTGAATGCCGCTGTCTGGCCATGGGGGACGGATTCGATGCCGCCGCGAAAGATCTCGCAGATATACGCTGAGTTCGCGATAGACAAACCCACCAGGGCGATGTAAATGGCCGGAAACCTGAGGCCGAAAAGGGGCAAGACGTAAAAAAACAGGAAGAGGTGAACAATCATGGGAATTCCCCTGACCAGGAAAATAAACAGGGATATGGGCGCCTTGAATATTTTCCGGCCGGTGGAGTAAAGGGCCGCCAGGATGAGACCCATCAACGTGCCAAGAGATACTATTGCGACAGAATAGTAAAGGGTCAACCCCGACGCCTTCAAAAGGGAATAAAAGATGGGTACCATGCTGTAGGAGGAGGAATTCATTTTCTCTAGTATGTAAAACGCTTTTTCTTCTCGACTGTTTTCAGAAACAGAGACATGGTTGTTATGATAACGAGGTATATCAAAGCTGTTACCAGAAACACCTCATAGGAATTTCCTGTTGCCTCGGCCATTCGGTTACCGACCATTGTGAGCTCCATAACCGAGATGGTCACGAGGAGGGAAGAATCTTTGATCGCAATGACGAACTGATTCCCGAGAGCAGGCAAAGACTGGATAAACGCCTGGGGGATCACAATGTGATAATTCACCTGCCAGTTCCGCAACCCTATGGCCTTGGCCGCTTGAACCTGCCCTCTACCCACGGAAAGAATACCCGCGCGGTATATTTCAACCACATAGGCTATGTGGTCCGTCACCAGCGCAAGGAGTCCCGCGGCCACCGGGTTCAACATGACCCCCAGTGACGGCAGTCCAAAGTATGCTATGTATATCTTGATGAGGGTGGGAGTATTCCTCATCACTTGAACATAATAGTACATAGCTCCTGATATATATTTATTCTTCGAAACCCTGAGGAACGCCAAAGGGAGGGCAAAAATACTGCTCAACAGAATGGTAGCGGCAGAGACCTCAATCGTCATCAACGCGCCTTTTCCTAAAAGGGGCAGGCTCCTTATAATGTAGTCTATGTCAAAATAATAGCCCATGAATGTAACTGTTCTTGGTAAAGAAGCCTGCCCTCTCTCAGAATTCTAACGCTTTATGACTCCGGCACACTAAAATTGAAGTTCCGCGCCAATCCATTTGGTCACCATGGCCTTGTATTTGCCCGACAAGATACCATAACGGAGTTCCTGAATGAATGTGTTGAGAAAGTAAACCCATTGAACGTCCTCTTTGTTGACGAGCATGCCCACGTGCTGCGGAGGAGACACCAACGTGTCAAAGGCCATCAGGCTGGAATCATCCCTGGCAATGATTTTTGCCGCGCCGAATTCGTGGACCATGGCGTGCGCCCGGCCGGATCGAACCGCGAGGAGGCAATCCCCCGGGCTTTCGAAAACCAGCTGCTCCGCCTTCGGGAAATGCTTGCTCACGATATCGATATAAAACTGGGCATTGAATATGGCGATTTTCATTCCTTCCTTGTTCAAGTCTTCAAGGCTCTTGGCGTTTGCATCCTTGCGAACAAGCATAAGTTGACCCGAGTCGATATAGGGGCTGGTGAATGCCGCCTTGAGGGCCCTTTCAGGCGTGATCGTCATGTTGCAGATCACCACGTCGACCTGCCGGGTGACAACCGCCGGAATGCGCCCGGCCCCGGTGACGGGAATCAGTTCAAGCTTTTTCTCGTCGCCGAGAATGGCTTTGGCGAGCATCCTCGCGATATCCGCATCAACGCCTTCGATCTCTCCCTGGGGGTTTCTCTGGCAGAAACCGGGAACGCTTGTCCCGATCCCGACTTTTAAAACACCGCGTTTCATAATGTCTTCAATTTCCAATTGCTCGGCAAGCGCGGGGAAAAAGGAACCCGAAAGGAGCATAATAAAAGCTGAAACAGTTAAAAAAGAAACTATTTTGAATCTTCTCATTTTAAACCTCCTTTGCCATACGTTTAATTTAGTTTTGACCTGCCACATCCTTTAAAAAGAACCGCATATATGAAAAAATATTTTTAAGAAATAAAACAATAATTTGCACACAAGAAACAATTTAATAGATATATTGCTTATTCTTAATCATAATTTCAGCTAAAGCATATCAGTTTGTTTTTTAGATTTTATGTGGCCTAAACAAATCAAAAATAAAATGGTATGAAAATCGGGTTTTTTTATTTTGATACATAAGCAATGGCGTTGATTTCTATCTGTAGGCCCCCGGGTAAATCGGAAACACCCACGCAGGTGCGAGATGGCTGTTTCTCTGCAAAATATCGACGATAGATTTCGTTCATGGTACTGAAGTTACTTACATCCCGCAAAAACACAGTCACTGAGACAACGTCATCAAGGGAGGATCCCGAGTCCTCCAAAATGAGCTTGAGATTTTGTAACGTTCTTTCTGTTTCACTTTCAAAATCGCCGGATGAAATCTTCCCCGTCTTCGGGTCAATGGATCCCTGGCCTGAAACATAGAGAAATGGACCGGCCTGAACGGCCGGCGAATACGGGCCAAGGGGCTTTGGGCCATGAGCACTGGAGATGCATTTTTTGCTCAAAATAACAACCTCCTTTGAATAAATTCTAAATCAATGGTGCTTATTTTTTTTGGAACTTAAGTTCTTTTAAATAGTTATATATCGTGAACCGCGACACACCCAGGGCGTCGGCGGCATACTCTATCCCTCCCTTGATAAGGAAGAGACCTCGATCATGCATGATTTTCAGGGCATCGATTTTCTGGGGTTTTTCCGCCCTGTGGATGGGTACGGGAATGGAGGAGACGGCATCATCAATAACGTGCTTGACGGTCAAAGCCATGTCCTCGGGGTGCAAGGGGACTTTTTCAGATGGGATTCCGGGTATGGCGGCTTCTATCTTTTGATGGTCGCCGCATATGCCGTCGAGAAGCTTTGCGGCATTGGAATACTCGGTCAAATCTAAATTAATACACAGCCCTGCGATAGACTTCCCCTTGGAATCACGAAAAATCACGGAGGTGGATTTCAGCGTTCTGCCGTCACGGGTGCGAGAATAATAGTTGCTTATAATCTCACTTTCCGTGTTGGGGTTTTCAAGGATCGATTTGATGCCTATGTCTTGAAGGGGTGCGGCGATGAGAGGACTGCCGATTTTCCGTCCGGTCACGTGTCCGTTTGATATCGCGACGACCGAATGTTCCGGGTGCCTGAGGTCGTGCAAAACAACCTCGCAATGATTCCCCAAAACGCCTCCAACCGCATCAACGACCAGGGAAAGATTGGCCAGAAGATCATCGAACGAGAGTTTGCGGTTCGATGACCGGCTTTTTCGCTGAATGTCCGGTTTTGATTCCAAAAAGAGCCCTCGCTTACATAAAAATTTTATTACTAAATTTTTTGTTGAAATGTCAACAGAAAATTGCCCACCGCTTCATGCCAGTCAGATCGAGCGCCGGGGGAAGGAAAGGATGACGTGGCTTGCGGCGCTCTTCCACTGTGAAACATAAAGCCTCAATGGCTAGGGATAGTGTGTGCCGGCGGGGTGTTTTTCCTAACTCGCCTACCTGAAAAGATCGACGAAAAACAGGGAGAGCGAGGGGACATAGGTGAGCAGAAGAAGCACTGCAAACATCATCAGGAGGAAAGGCGCCACGGACATGGCCACGGAGTGAAGGGATTTCCTGGTCACCCCGCTTGCCACGAAGAGGTTCAGCCCGAAGGGCGGGGTGAGAAAACCGATCTCGATGTTCACCACCATGATGATCCCGAAGTGCAGGGGGTCTATGCCGAATCGTGCCAGGGTGGGCAGGAAAATGGGCCCGAGCACCAGCATGGCGGAGACCAGGTCCATGAAGCACCCCAGGAACAGGAAGAAGATATTCGCCAACAACAGGAAGACCCACTTCTGAGTGATCGCGCTCCCCAGGAAGGCCGCGAACTTGTTGGGCACCTGCATGAAATTCAGGTACCAGCTCAGGGTGGCGGCCGCCGAGATTATGAAAACCAGGCTGGCGCCCAAGACCGTCGCATCGATGACGACTCGAGGGACCCTCCTGAAGGAGAGGTCGCGGTGTATCACGAGCTCGATGAAAAAGGCCAGGACCACGGCGACCGCCGAGGCCTCGGTGGTCGTGAACACCCCGGTGTAGATCCCGCCCAGGACCACGACGGGCAATGAAAGCCCCCACACCCCCTGCCTGAGGGCTTTTTTGATCTCGGGCCACGAGGCTTCCGTCCTGCCGGCCCATCCCTCCTTACTGGCCTTGAGGTAGGACATGAGCATGAAGCCCGCCCCCAGAATGATTCCCGGAATCACGCCCGCGAGAAACTGCTCGGTGACGGATTGCGTCATCACGAGCGCCCAGATGATCATGGGTATGCTCGGGGGGATGAGTATGCCGAGGGAACCGGCCGACGTCAGGAGGCCCGTGGAGAATTTCTCGTCGTACCCGTCCTTTATGAGGGCGGGTATCATGATGCCGCCTATGGCTATCACGGTGGCGGGCGACGAGCCGCTGATGGCCGCGAAAAACATGCAGGCCAGCACGCTGCTGATGGCGAGACCGCCCTTGCTCCGTCCCAGGAAGGAATTTATGAGGCGGATGAGTCTCCTGGACAGTGTCCCCTCGGTCATGATCTGCCCGGCAAGTATGAAAAAATACACGGCCAGGAGAAGCGTGGTGTCTATCCCGTTGAACATCTGCTGCGGTATGGAAAGGAGGGGGATGTTGGTGGTGAAATAAACCAGGACAAGTGTCGAGAGCCCCAGAATGACCGCTATGGGGACTCCCAGGAGGAAGAAGGCCGTGAGGCATATGACGAGAACGAGGACGTTCATGTCTCCTGCCTCCCCCCCTCGCCCTTGAACACTAGAAGAAAGAAACCGGCAAGGAACCTGACGGCCATCAAAAAGCTGCCGACGGGGATGAACATGTAAGGGATGAAGTTCGGTATCTCCAGGGCGGGCGTGGTCTGGCCGAACTGCTTGACCTGCAGGGCAAGCATGGTGGAATAGTAGCAGAGAATGAAGCAGAAAACACAAGAAACCACGAGGGTTACAGCCTTGAGCCATCGCGCCGCGGCCTCGGGGAGCAGCTGCTGGAAAATCTTCACGCCTATGTGGGCGTCATACTTGACAGCGAGGCTGGCCCCGAAAAACGTGATAAAGACCATCTGAAATCGGAGCACCTCCTCTCCCCAAGGGAGGGCGGTGTCGAAGACGTACCTCAAAATGACCTGAAGGAAGGCGAGGGCGACGACCTCCAGCATCAGCACCCAGACGATTCCTTCCTCTATTTTGCCGAGAAGCCGCAGAATTTTAACCATTTAGAAATGCATCCAAGGCGCGGAACAAAGCCCGCGCCCTATTCGCTTCGTCTCAGTCTCCGGATGAGGCCTATTTGTTCACGATCGCGGCGGCCTTGTCAAAAAGATCGGCCCCGATCCTTTCACGCCATTTTTCGTGGACCGGCTTTATCTTCTCCACAAAAAGGGCCCGCTCTTCGGGTGTGAGGGAGTTGAACTGGATCCCCTTCTCCTTCATGGCGTCGACGGCCATGAGCTCCCGCTCTGTAACGGCGCCCAGGTGAGCCAGCTTCCCCTCGAACGCCCCTTCCATGACGATTGTCTGCAGTTCGGGGGAGAGCCTGTCGAACACGGGTTTGTTCATGAAGACGATGATGCCGGAGAGGATCCACCGTGCCAGCGAGACGTACTTCACGGGCATTTTGGCTCCCCACAGCCCCTCCAGGTGCAGGTCCAGGCCGTCCACCACGCCCTGCTGCAACGAGTTCGCCACTTCCGGGAAAGGCAGCGGGATCGGCTTGTTGCCCAAGGCCTTGTAGGCGTCGATAAACAGAGGGCTTTCTATGCTTCTTATCTTCAGGTCCGCCAGATCCTCCGGCGTTTTCACGGGCTTCTTCGTTGTCCCGAAGTTCCTGTAGCCGTTGTACTGGAATGTGAGGAGCTTGAACCCCTTTTTGGCAAAGGCCTCTTCGATTTGCTCTCCCACCTCGCTCTCGAAGACCTTGTGGATGCTGGCCTTGTTGGGATAGAAAAACGGGAGGTTGAAAACGGCCGTCTCGGGCACGAAGTTGGTCAGAACCGCCGTGGTGATGATCCCCATTTCCAGGGTGCCGATCTGTATGGACTCCACCATGGCCCTCTCGCCGCCAAGCTGTCCCGCCGGATAAACGGACACCTCGATGGCCCCGTTGCTCTTGCTTTCCACATATTTTTTGAAGACTTCGGCGCCCTTGTGCTGAGCCACCACGGGAGGCGCCACATGCCCCAACCTGATTTGTATCTTCTCGGCCAGCGCGGGTCCCGCGGCCCCAAGAAAAGCGATCGCCACAAGGCAGGCCATCAGTTTTCGTTTCATTCAATCCACCTCCTTGGAAAGAAATTGGTCTAGAGATTTTAATCCGACTATGAACACAATAAAAAAATCTTAGTGATTTCTCTCATCCCAGTCAATGAATTATCGGGAGAGCGACCCCCGGGGCCCGTCGATGGCTTCGCGGTCCCGGCCGTGGACACCAAGGGCCTGGGACCCGGGTATTTTCCCTTTTCGGTTTGGGGGCCGGGCTGATTCACCTATGCATGCCGTGCGCACAACCTTGTCGGCTTAATCGGTGTCGTGCCCTCGGTTCTCTTCCCAAAATGCACTGGAGGGGCTGGACGTTCCATACTTCATGAGGTCGTCCATCCACACGAAAAAAGGGTTGAGAAGGGTCGTCCTGCGGCTGATCGCGCGCACCGCGTCGTGGAGAACCCCCAGGGGTTTGTTGTAGGGGCAGACGCGGATGCAGGTGGCGCAGTCCATGCGGTTTGCGGCCCAGAAAGCGAAGCACTTCTCGGGGTTCACATACCACTTCTTGACCCCCGACTGGTTGGAGACGCTCGGGCCCTCCGTGGACATCCCGCCCCGACTGATTGCCTGGGAAGGGCAATTGACCGCGCATTTCCTGCATGTCTCGCAGAACTCCGTCACCCCGAAAGGCCGATAATGATCGACTTCCAGTGGCAGGTCCGTGAACACCTTGCACAGGCGGACACGCGGCCCGTACTTTTCGGTGATCAAGAGCCCCAGGCGGCCGCACTCCCCGAGGCCCGCGGCCATGGCAAGGGGGACGCTCAAGGCGGTGTCGTTTCCGGAGGGAATGGCCTGATACCCCAGGCCCCGGATGAAGCAGGCGAGCAGATTGGCGGAAAAGGCCATCTCGGAGTAACCGAGCCCCACACTGGCCCCGCCGATGGAAGTCGGTGCGGAGCGCATGGATTCATAATCCATGGCGATGGCCATGACCACCGCGTAACGGCAGCTCTCGGGTATCTCCAGGGGATAGTGTTCGCCGGTCAACAGGTTGTACTCGTGGGAATAGATCCAGTTGGGGTGCACCCTGGTGATTCCCACCAGGTCCGCCCTGAAAAACCGTGCCGCCCTCTTGATGATGCGGCTCATATTCTCGGGGGATTTTTCAACCGGACCCCCAGTCTCCAGAAAATGTTGGATCTTCGGAGGCACCCCCTCCCAGGCATAGAGCCCGTAATTGCTCCTGGAGTTCCCGAACGCGGCGCCCCATTCGACGTTCCAGGAAGCATTACGGAAAGCATAGTCCAATTTGGTGTAGCCGGGTTTATCCCTGTATTTGACCTCCCTGTAGAACCGCTGGCTGTGAGGCCTCATCTCTTCGTCCCAAATCGACCTCTTGAACATCTCCATTTTCTGATCGAAGCGGTATTCCGGCACCGGGAATTGAAAACCCGAATCCAGAGTCTCTCGTTCGGACTGGCCCATGGTTTTTTCCTTTCTCCAGAATTCAGGAGGCTTTCGCCTTCTTTCACCACGTGCAGTCCACAACTTTACCGGTGCGGTCGGTGCAGGTCAAAACTTTTCACGAAAACCGAAACGAAACAGGAGACCGCTCGCCTTAAAATGCGACCCCGTCCGCCCCCTTGAGCCCTATCATCGCCCTGGCCTCTTCCGGATCGGCGGTCTCTTTTCCCAACTCTTTGCAGATACGGCGCATCTTCCCCACAAGTTCCGCGTTGCTCCGGGCAAGGGTCCCCCTTTCGATCAGGAGGTTGTCCTCGAGCCCGACGCGGACGTGGCCGCCCATGGTCAGGGCCACCGCCCCCATGCGGAACTCCAGGGGCCAGCCCGTGCCGATCACCGACCACGTGTACCGGTCCCCGAACAGGCGATCGGCCGTCGTCTTGAGATGAACCAGGTCGTAAACCGTGGCCTGGGTGCCGCCCATGACCCCGAGGACGAACTGCATGTGCAGGGGAAGGGCCAGAAACCCTTCCCGCACGAGGTAGGAGGCGTTGTACAGGTGGCTCGTGTCGTAGATCTCGAGCTCGGGTCTGGTCTGATTGTCCTTCATGACAGAGGAGATCTTCTCCAGGGAGGCGAAGGTGTTGGGGAAGATGAAATCCCGGCTCGCCTCCACGTACTGCTTTTCCCACTCGAACTTCCACTCCTTGATCCTGTCCTTGATCGGGTGCATGGAGAAGTTCATGGAGCCCATGTTGAGGGACGCGAGCTCGGGTTTGAATTCCGAAACCGTGGCCGTCCGCTCCTCGATGCTCATGCCGGCCCCGGCGCCGGTCGTGATTCCGATGACCACATCGCACCGGGACTTGATGGAGGTGATGATCTCCCTGTAGTGCTCGAGATCCGACGAAGGCCTGCCGTCCTCTGGATGCCTTGCGTGGACGTGGACGACAGCGGCCCCGGCCTCCCAGGCCCGCACCGCCTCGTCGGCGATCTCGCCCGGGGTGATGGGGATGTGTGGGCTCTGGCTCGGGAAGGTCGCCGCGCCCGTCACAGCCGCTGTGATGATGACTTTTGCCATGGTTTTCCTCCTTGTCCGGAGAGGTCCGGATATTTATTTTTTGCTCGGTTCACCCATAATAATGTCCGCGCAGAGCATGGCGCTTCGGGCGGCGCTGTTCGTGGCCAACCCCCTGCCCTGGTACGTGTCGCCCGCGAAGAACAGGTTGGGGACACCGGGCGCCCTGAGCGCGGGCTTGAACCGCCCGACGAGACCAGGTTTGCGCGCCAGGCCGTCGCAGCCGTCCACGTAGTATGGCAGTCGCCACTCCGTCTTCTGGTCGATCCCCGGGAACATCTCCCGGAGGTCGTCCCACAGGAGACCAAGCAGCCTCTCCCGCTTGAAGCCGTCCGATGCCTCGGCGTGCTCGCAGACGAGGTCCGTGTGGAGGAGCTGCCTGCCCTCGGGGGCCACCTGGGGGGAGAAGTTGGAAGCCGGGAACGCCTGGAACGGAAACCCCGCGTGCGGCGTCTCGAGGGCCGTGAAAAAACACCTCTTCCCGGGATCCACCACCGGCTCGGACAGGCCGATCATGTAACCGATGAGACCCGTGATCTCGTGCCGGATGTCCACGATCCTTTTGAGCCACCACCCGGGCAGGGGGCTGGTGGCGGGGTTGAAATCCAGGATATGGTGCAGCTGGTAGATGGGGAGGGCGCAGACGACCCGATCCGCGGAAATGGTCTCGGTATCGCCGACACGGTACTCCCTGGGGTAGGGGCCCTTTTGAGTGGAGATGCGGACGCCCGTGGCCCGGCCGTCTTCGATGACCACCTCACGCACCTCACGGTTCGTCTCTATGTGCCCCTGGTTTTCAAAAATGACTTCGACCAGGCCTTGCGTGATCCCGCCCATCCCCTCCAGAGGGTAGCTTGCCTGGAGGACCTGGCGCGTTTTCTGGAGATTCTCCCGGGCGATGTAGAGAACCTCCCCTGCCGCCATGTCGATGGCCCTGGGGATCGTGGTCATGATCATCCCGATGTCGGTGAAGAGCTCCCTTATGGACGGTTGCCGGATGTTTTCCAAAAGCCATTCCTCGAGCGAGCGGTTGTCCCACGACTCGATCTCATCATCCTTCATGACGGCGATGCGCTGGAGAAGGCCCTTGAAGGCCGCCTTGTCCTCGTCGCTCATGGGAACCAGCTCGGCCACGTCCACGAACCGTTCGCCGTTCCACAGGTCCACGGTCCGGCTGAACGGCGCCCACCGGACCTCTTTTCCGACCCGGGTGTTCAGTTCCGTGCAGCTCGCCTTTTCACCCAGCTCGATCAGGTGGAGTCCGATGTCCACGGTCCACCCCTTCCGAGGGTAGTCCCTGGTGCTCATGAGCCTGCCGCCGGGCCTGGGAAATCGGTCCAGGACCAGGACCTCCTGCCCGGCCTCGCGGGCCAGGATGGCCCCCACGCCCAGCCCGGCGATACCGGCGCCTACAACGATCGTGGAATATCGGTCACGCATGCGTGGTCCTCCTCTCTTTTTTGCCCCCGAAAGCCCGCAGCGGTTCGGTGGTGTTTGATATTCTCTCCGGCCCCTCGATCGTCATTCCGCCGGAAGGCGGAATCCAGCGGCCCTTCAAAAACAAAAAGACACTGGATCCCGGCTTTCGCCGGGATGACGTCAACGGTCATTCCGGCGCAGGCCGGGATCCAGGTGGCCTTAGGGAGACACCGGGTTCACTCCCGGGCCCCGGCCTTCGCCCTGACATTGACCCACGCGTGACACCGGGGGTTATGGGCCGGATTTTATAAATGGCAGAAGCGTGAGATAGGTGTCAGTGATAACACTCAGTCGATCGATGCCTCGCCAAAGGGTTGTTGGGCCT
>Ga0272443_10001296_pt1 | contig 37698 bp, 37 predicted proteins | sample SSMAcet12_FD_193581 | JGI IMG/M metagenome (GOLD analysis project Ga0272443, IMG submission 193581) | Marine sediment archaeal communities from Little Sippewissett salt marsh, Falmouth, MA, United States - SSM-Acet-12 | ecosystem: Environmental > Aquatic > Marine > Wetlands > Sediment ...
TAAGGCTGGCTTTCTCTCTGGCCTGCCGCTCGGCAGGAGAGCGAGCGAGAATTATAGAGTCGGCTACGCACGTAGATGACAACCTGGCGCCCTTTTCGGACGGGGGTTCGATTCCCCCCACCTCCACCAAATTAACTTTTTTCTAAGTCATTGAAAATCAACGATAAGTGCCTGAAATACAAGCACTTTTGCACTCTTTCTTATCTGAATAACACCGAATATCGTTCAATAACTTACAACAATCATGGTCACAATTTGGTCACAATGATCTTGCGAAAGTGGACTGCAGCTTTTATATTGTGCCCATGGCAAGCCTGTTTCAAAGACACGGAATCTACTGGATTGACTACCGGGTGAATGGAAAGCGATTTCGGGTTTCTACCGGAACCACCAACAAGCAACATGCCCTGGTCAAACTGGAGGATTTGAAGGTCAAGCTTTTCAAGGGTGAAATTGGGGCCAAGAAGCTCACCGGCCGGAAATCATCTGTGACTGAGTTTTTTCAGAGATATGAAGCCTATTTCCGAAACGGCAGCAGCGTAGACCGCCACCCAGATGTCGCTCGTTTAAATGCTTGGCATAATTTCTTTGTCAAAAATGGGGTGCGGCACCTGGGCAGCATTACTCCCGGCTTGGTCGATATATTCAGAACCGAGGAGCTTGAGGGTCGGAAGCCAAAAACCATCAAGAACTACCTCTCCTTCCTAAAAACAGCCTTGAACAAAGCGGTAGAATGGGATCTGATCGATAAGAACCCGATCGCCAATATCTCCATGCCGAAGATAGTCAAGACCTTTCATTTCTTCACCAAAGAAGAGATCTCAAAGCTCTTAAAGACCGCAGATCCGGATGTGAGAATAGGTATACAGATTCTTGTCTCGACCGGTATGAGGCGAGGTGAGCTCTTCCATCTACGCTGCCGAGACGTCGACCTGAAGAATGGAAGTATCCGAGTCTGGCCCTACGGCGAATACTCCCCAAAAGGGAAACGACCAAGAACACTCCCTATGACCGCCGATATGAAGAAGTTATTCAGTAGGTTAGTGAAGGACAAAGACGCGGACGATTTCGCCTTTAGACCTTTTGTGGCGGAAAACAGACTCTATAAGCGTTTCGCGGAGTTATTAAAAGAATTAGGAATGAAAGGCACCTTACACGATCTACGCCACACTTTCGCTTCCCACTTGGCAATGGAAGGTGTTCCGATCCCGGTCATCAAGGATCTTCTGGGGCATTCGAGTATCTCAACGACAATGATTTATGCCCATTTGTCTCCGGAAGTTCATAAGGCGGCGGTCAATAAACTGCCATTTTGAATGAGAGATATATGTCAAATGGAATAGAAACTGATAAGCATTACTTTCAGCTGAAGGGAGAAAGCTCGGAGAAGGCACTCAACGAGCTTGCCTTTAAAACCTTTCTAAGAGAGTGGTGCTACCCGAATCCAAAGGGGAAAGACGGAAAAGAAGTCTGCGATCTAATTGTTCAATATGATGACCAACTGATAATCGCGCAGGTGAAGGATATCAAGTTCTCAGGTAACGATGAGCGATACATAAGGAAGGCCATTGAGGAACCTACCAAACAGATTTATGGTGCGGAGAGAAGTCTCCTTGATCTGAAAAGACCACTTGAACTCACTAACCCTTTCGGTCACACGCACATGTTCAATCCGGACGCGGTGAACAGAGTATTCCGATTGGTGATCTCGGTTGGAGACGGCGATGTTCCTTTCAATGCGGTGCGTGACCTGGGGACAAAAACCATTCACATCTTTGACAGGTCAATCCAGACAATACTAAACGAATTAGATACCATCACCGATTTCAATAAGTATCTCAAGGATAAAGAGACTCTTCTGGTGCGAGAAGACTTCATATCGTTGACAGCTTATCGTGAAGTGGATCTACTTGGTGATTACCTGTATCACGGCAAGTCATTTGACCATCTAAAAGCACTTAATGCCGTTCACTATGAGGCTGGCATCTGGGAGGAGGTGACTAGAAAGCCAGAGTATTTAGCAAAACAAGAAGCAAACAGGATTAGTTACTTCTGGGATCATCTTATTGAATTCGCTCACGAGTGTCCTGGTGATGAATATCGTGAAATAGCTTTGGAACTATCTCGTCTAAACAGATTTGAGCGTCGATGCGCTGCCGAGACTTTTTTTGATGCGCACTCGAAGGCGGAGAGTCGTGGAACCGACTTCAGGCGTACATGGGAAATGAATGGAGTAACATATGTGTACGTGTTCACTCCTCCAGATAGAGAAAGATCTCAACGGCTAGCTCAGTTAAGAGACGTATGCACGGTAGCTCGCCACAAGTTGCGCCACAACGCTAAAGTGATTGGAATAGCAACACAAATCGGTTCAAAAATAGGCCACAGCTACGACTTTGTTTTTATGAATTTCCCAGAGTGGTCAGTCGAGAATCAGAAATTGGCGGCTGATTTGCAGAAGGAGCATTCAATTCTGGTCAGTCCAACGCTTTCCCCCGCATCATTTGAAGAATACCCTAATCTTGAAGAGAAAATTGCTCCCAAAGAATTGGATGTCAAATTGCCCCAGTCAGCGAAAAGAAAGATAGGACGGAATGAACCTTGTCCCTGCGGCAGCGGCAAAAAGTACAAGAAGTGTCACGGGGCAAAATGATTTATCCACGCTAAAGACGCTAATCCTAAATGGGGTCGGAATTCTCATTCTCAGCCTTGGCATTCGACATCTTCATACGATCCTGCAGATCCCATTCCATCAACAGTTCGAAAAGATTCACTATATTATTGAGACTCTCGATCGCATCTTCTGTTGAAAACTCCGCCCCATAATGCTCCCGAAAATGATCTTTAGTTTTTTGAATCATTTCATCACTCCAATCTCTCACGATTCACCTCCTTCAGTCACTACAGGTTAGCCTTTTGCATAGCCTTTTCAGAGACGCTACTCCAAATGCTACATCGGTGTCAAGTGATCCCCGAGAATATCCGCTGACCTTAGGTTTGATTATTGGACAGTAAGATTGTTCAGTGGCGGTTAGATTATGACCCGACTTAGAGTATATTTGTCAATCTCAGGCTTTCCGCTATTGGATCATTCATCCACGCAGCGATTTCGGATTCTACGAGATGTCTATCTTTTCCATATCGAAGACGAGACAACTCCACAATCGCATCCCTGTGGTCTTCTCGCTTAACCGGATCTGGCAAAGTTTTTGCGCTGAAGGCATCAGTTGTCCTGCCGTCGATTGAAAGCTTCATGTAGGTATCATACGCGGAAAGTGATTGTAAATCAGAGGCTCTGAATGTTGGTAAGTATTCCTGCTCCAGATACTTTCCATCCTCAGCCCCTATTCGAAAGGCCAAGATCGTGCCCACGTTACCGAATACAGCTGATTTGAGCTGTAAAGGTAGTTGGGCAAGGTATTGGTGGGCTAATACCAAATGCAGGCCAAACTTGCGCATTTCTGAGAGCGTGTGAGCAAAGCTCTCGGAGGCAAAGCTCTGAAATTCATCGATATAGACGGTAAATGGCTTCCTATCGGTCACAGGTATGTTTGACCGTGACATGGCGGTCAAAAACAGTTTGGAGACAACAAAAGAACCTAAAAGGCTAGTGTTGTCCTCTCCGAGTCGTCCTTTGGCCAGATTGACGATCAGAATTCTGCCTGAGTCCATTGCAACACGGAAATCGACCTTATTCTGCGTCTGCCCGAGGATATTTCTCATGACTGGTACCGATAGGAATTGACCAACCTTGTTTTGAATGGGCGATATCGTTTCGGTTCGAAAAACCTTCGGATACAGCTCATACTCCACCTGCCAGAAGGTGCGGACAACCGGGTCTTGCACCCGGCCTAACACAACCGCCCTGAATTCGGGATCTATTAGCAATCTCGGAATCGACAGCAGCGTGTGCCCACCGCATTCCAACAAAGCCAGGATCGTATTGCGAAGGATGTACTCAAGCCGCGGTCCCCAGGAATCAAACCAGATCTTCTTGAAAATGTCAACCAGATGAGAGGCGATCAAATGGCGCCCGACAGACTTGTCAACTTCAAGCAGGTTTATTCCTACCGGATATTCAGTATCAGCCGGGTTGATGTACACGACGTCGGTCATTCGTCTGTGGGGGATGTAATCTAACAACTGTTCAGCCAAGTCGCCGTGCGCGTCTATCAGGGCTACGCCCTCACCACGCTGTATGTCCTGAACCAGCATGTTTAGCAAGAGCGTAGATTTGCCCATTCCAGTCTGTCCGACGACGTAAACATGCCGTTGTCGGTCATGATCCTTGATCCCAAACCGCTTCCGCTGATTGCGGTAGTTTGTCTCGCCCAAGATGGTAATGCCTTGATCCTTCATATCGCGACACCTTATCAGAGAATCCGCAACTAGTCGATGACCAGTTTGTTGCCGGCCCCGGCAATTGACGGTTTATACAGACCTGCTAAGGTCCAGACTGATCACACAAAAACAGTCCTTTTCACAATCACCCCAAACCTAAGGAGGACAGTATGTCTGGAAATGGCAGTCTGGTGAAGACGATTGAAATCAAGGATCGTCAGGGTCGAGTAATCGCAACCGAGGATGTTGTCACGTATGCGGGCTTGTTGAGCCTGGCTCACGACCAGGGCCTCAAGAAGATTGAGACCGCGCTGGTGCAGCTTCCTGAGGAAATGAATGGTCACACGGCCGTGTTTCTGGCCATTGTGGAAACCGAGAGCGGTATCTACAAGGGTCACGGCGATGCCAGCCCGGATAACGTCGCGTCGAGGATCATTCCTCACATCATCCGGATGGCAGAAACCCGCGCGAAAGCAAGAGCACTGCGCGATGCCGTTAACATCGGTGTCGTATCGATTGAGGAACTGGCTCTGGAGGGAAATGGCAATCAAGGTAATGGAAACAGCATTATTTCCCCAACAACATCAGGGAGCAACGGGATTCCCGGAATGAGGAGTAGGTCAAGTCCAAGAGCCGATTCTAACCATGCATCAGATAATGACTCGACTATGACCGATGCTCAGCGGAGATATCTGTTCCGTCTGCTTGCTGAACGTAAGATCGAGGGTGATGAAGCCCAGCAATACTTGCTAAACAAGGCTGAGGTTGAATCACTTGATCAGATTACTAAGTCAAGAGCGAGTATTCTGATTGACGAAATGGTCAACGCGGCCAAGCCGGCCGAGGAGGTACCATTTTGAACTCCAATCGGTACGATCATCCAACAGATCATGTCTCAGTATCGCAGATCAACATCTACCTGATGTGCCCACTCAAGTATCGCTTTGTGTATGTGGACAAGTTACCGCGTCCGTTCAAACCAGTTGAATTGGCGCTTGGTACCGCTTTTCACGCCGCGATTGAATGGTGGCATAAGCACAGGAAGAACGGCTCGTCTCCGGATGCTGATGACGTGTCACGCATTCTGGCTGCTGACTTACGCGCGCAAGCTGAGGAGAAACTCAGATTCAAGAACGGCGAATCACTTGATGACACAATACAAGTCGGAGTTAAACTCGCCAGCGCCTATGTCAAAGGCTATCGCGGTAAGCCGGTGCAAGATACGGAAGTTCCATTTCGAGTACCGCTTGTCGATTTGGAGACAGGAGAAGATTTAGGTATACCGCTTGACGGATACTTCGATCTCCTTGAATCCGAAGACACTGTCGTCGAAACCAAGACGGCAGCGCGTGCCTATGACAAACTGACCATACTGAATCACCTCCAGCTAACAGCCTATGGATACGCCTTTCGTGTTCTCTACGAACGCGATGCGAATCTTCGGCTGGATGTCGTCACAAAGACCAAGACACCACGAATGCAATCAGTCGAGGTGTTGAGAGATAAGTCAGATATGGTCAGGTTCTTTCATCTCGCAAAATCGGTATGCAAGTCGATCAGTAGTGGTTGCTTCCATCCAAACTACGGATGGCAATGTGGCAACTGCGAGTTCGCTGAACCCTGCCGACGTTGGAGGGGATGATCTAAGCGAGTAACACAACAACTCGTCTCGATCCCTTCAAGAAACTCAAACCAAACACTATACATGGAGGAAATGATGTCTTCGAATCTATACGATGCTCATCGTCAGTGGTGCATTCGACCACCTGACGAGAGGTTCCATGATCTGGATACTCTGCACGCCTTTACTCAGCGCCTCAAGGACGCATCGGAGGAGAAGGTGCGCGGACTTCCAGAGGTCCATCTCGATGTCACCGGCCATTCGGGCATAGCCCTGAGCGGCTCCGAAGAACCAGCCATTCTGACCAATTGGTCTTTCAACCAACTCTGCACCGCCGTTGGCGCACCGGCGAAATACCTTCGCACGTTGCCGCCAGAAACAGTAATTGAATGTCTCAGGCACAGCCTTGACAAGCGAGACACTCAGGCGAAGCTGTTGTTTCGAAACGGAACAGGAGACCGAGTCGTATCGGCATTCACCGGGCCGAAGTACGGACGTATCTGGGATGCAGACGTTGTGGCTTCATTGAAAGATGCCGTTGAAGGGACAGGCTGGCGAGTGCCGCCCGCCCGAAACAACGGCAGCTCCGACAATGCAGGCCTGTATGCCTCCGATCGCGATATGTTCGCGTTCTTCGTCAACGATGAAAATCCTATCGAGATTGGCAACGCCAAACTCGGTCGCGGATTCTTCTGCTGGAACTCGGAAACCGGCTCCTGCACGTTCGGCTTGACCACATTCCTGTACAACTATGTGTGCGGCAACCACATTGTGTGGGGCGCCGAGCAGGTCCAGGAATTGAAGATTGTCCATCGGTCAAAGGCAATAGACCGCTTTCGATCTGATGCCCTACCAGCCTTGAACCGATTCGTTGAGAATCGCATGGCTACCGAGGCAATCACTCGCGGAGTCGACCAAGCTGCGCGGCTGAAAGTCGGCGATGACCTGGACAAAGTCACGGAATGGTTCAAGGAGAAGCCGTTCACCGGATCGGAGATCATCGCCGGATGGCGAATAGGTCGAAACGAAGGTGACGACGTCTCCACACTCTGGGGCATGGTGCAGGGACTCACTGCTTATGCCCGTCAGCTACCCCACACTGACGCCCGGGTCAATCTCGAGCGGCGAGCAGGGACTCTGCTGAAAAACATCAATTAGTTCTTTTCCGGCCTTGAATCCAAATCAGGCCACCGTTCCTTTTTCAACAGTCCATCAAATGCGACAAGTTGAATGAGAAACACCCCCCAAGAGGGCTTGAGAATCTATCTTAAGCCCTCGTTTTATTTCAGAAGGCCCCACCAAAGCGCTTGACATTCGTATCTTTTGAGTGCATTTTATGCCAATTAAACCCGGTTTATGGCAATGAATGCCACTGGGACAGCCTCAACACTGTATTGGCCATTCTGCAGCTATCCCGGGGATAAGAGCATTCTGCCTGACAAAACGGAGAGAATAATGGAAGACCGGTGGCTTTCGGTTGATGAGATTGCCGTCTATCTCGGGGTGAAAAGAGACACTATCTACAAATGGATTTCTGAAAAGGAAATGCCCGCTCATCGGCTAGGACGTCTCTGGAAGTTCAAAAGAGATGAAGTGGACGACTGGGTTAGAGACGGGGGAGCAACCGAGTCTGGAGTAGATGAAAAATCGGATGGCTTGAAATGACAGAAGTCCTTCTTACATTCACGGGATTTCATGACCCGTACTTTAGGGGGACTGTGAATGATGATGAGCTACCAGGTCCGATACTGTCTCTTCTATCTCATAGGAAGTTTGGGATAGTATATCTTTTCGATACTCCGGCCACTTCGGCGCACACGGAGAGAACGAAGCAAGAAATTGAAAAACTACACAAGAACGTTCGAATATCAACAATAGTAATCCCCCTTAATGATCCGACAAGCTATGAACAGATACTAGGCGGCTTGCGGTCTTCACTGCCAGAGATAATTCAAGACTGCGGAGATGCCAGTTTTTCGATTAGTGTTGCTTCGGGCACGCCTCAGATGCACTCATGCTGGTTACTTCTTTCAGCATCTGGAGAAATCCCTGCACGAATCATAAACATCCGACCGCCACAATTTGTGACGAAGGATCATCCGCTCATAAAAGAAGTGGACCTTTCAGACAGAGTATTTCCTAGGGTGCGGTCGGACATAGTACCAACTCAGATTGATGATGAACAACAACCAAGCCCGAATGATGCACAACTCCGATTGGGCATAGTTGGAGATCATCCCGCGATCCTCTCGGTGCTGGAAACTAGTGCCCTACTTGCCCCATCTCAGTCACCCGTTCTGATTCTGGGTGAAACGGGTACGGGTAAAGAACTCTTAGCCAGGTACATACATGAACTCAGTGGGCGAGCTAAGAGCCCATTCATAGCAGTCAATTGTGCGGCAATACCGGAAGATCTTGTTGAGAGTATTCTCTTTGGTCATAGAAAAGGTGCTTTTACCGGGGCGCTGAAGGACCAGACGGGAAAATTCGACGTGGCGAATGGAGGCACCCTGTTTCTTGACGAGATAGGCGAATTGCCGATGCCGGCTCAGGCAAAGCTACTAAGAGTGTTGCAGGACGGACAAGTGGAGTCCTTGGGTGATGAGAAGACTCACCCAGTCGATGTACGGCTAATTAGCGCAACCAATAGAGATCTGCGGAAGCTTGTTAAGACTGGAAAATTCCGAGATGACTTGTATTATCGATTGAATGTCGGTGAAGTGGTGCTTCCCGCGCTTCGCGACCGCCGAAGTGACATTCCTAAGATCGCACTACGAGCACTTGATCAAGTGAATCGATCTCTCAAGAGACCGAAGAGGCTCACCTCAGGGGCTCTGTCGCGACTTCAATCTCACAATTGGGAAGGAAACATTAGAGATCTACAGAATGTGATAGAACGATCTGTGCGCTTATGTCGGGCTGACGTGTTGGATGCAGATGATCTTCTGATCACAGACCCGATCACTTATTCGGATCCTCTCGATACTCTTCCTGATCCCTATGAGGGATTCTCGCTCGAAAGTTTCTTGGGAAGTGCAAGAAAACAGATGATGCTCCGAGCGCTGGAAATTGCCGATGGCAACCAAAGTCGAGCAGCGCGACTGCTCGGCATTTCACCGCAGGCTGTTCATAAGTTCCTGCAAAAGTCAGAGGATGAATCTTCAACCGGAGTTGAAAATGATTAAACCCAGGTTGAAGAAAGTTGACCTCCCCAGTACTAAGCTGACGCCGCTATGTTATTGTTTTGACGGCGGTTACGGGGACCACCCTCGATTGGCATGTGAAATGCTTTATGGATTCTCAGAAACGAAACTGAGAATCTTAAAACGAAAGGATTTCATATGGCATTCTTCACGGTCACTTCGGTCATCGACGGAGACACATTTACAGTTTCTCCTAACTGGCAGTGGAGCGGACAGTCAGGAAATCGAGTGCGCCCGACTGGGTACGACGCTCCTGAACTCTCGGAATACGGCGGCCCTGCTGCAAGAGAAGAACTGGCACGCCTCATTATGGGACAACAGGTCGAACTTCGTACCGCCCATAAGATCGACCGCGGACGTTTGGTCTGCGATGTATACTTCTCCGGGAAGAACCTGGCAGACTATTTCGCGCGGTATCGGACGTAAGGGAATGACGATGGAGGAGCATTAGTGAAAGATCACTCATCTGAAGCAGACGCTAGAATTGTCATCGATGATCTACTGCGCCAAGCAGGTTGGGATCCATCAGACAAATCTCAGGTACTTGCCGAGCATCATGTGGCAGATGTTGGACGAGTAGATTATCTCCTCCTATCTCGAAATGGCAGACCTTTGGCAATTATCGAAGCCAAGAGGACTGCTATCGAACCTTACACAGCCAAACAGCAAGCTCTTCCGTATGCCAAGAAGATCAATTCACCGTTTATCTTTCTCACTAATGGTGAATTGATCTATTTCTGGGACTACGGAAACGACGACGCTCGCATCGTCAATTCCTTCTACAGTCGTCGAGATCTTGAGCGCATTGTTGAGATGCGAGACACGCGCAAGCCTCTGGCGACGATAGAGATTCCCGACTACTATATCCGACAAGGTGAAACACGCGAAGTCAGACCCTATCAGCAGGAGGCGATGCGAGCCCTTGACCATACGGTTGAACTTGGCAAACGTCGTTTCCTACTGGAGTTGCCAACCGGCACTGGCAAGACAGACCTTGTTACTCTCTATCTAAAGCGGCTTTTCCAGGCTGGACGTGCGGAACGCGTACTGTTCCTGGTCGATAGAGAACAACTTGCTAAGCAGGCGCTGGAAGCTATTCAGGATGTTCTTAATCAGTACAGCAGCTATTGGTTCAAAGCGGGCATGGTACGTCAGGAGCAACAGATCACGGTCTGCCTGCTTCAGACAATGATCAGCCGGTACACAGACTTCACAAGCGGATACTTCGATGTCGTCATTGCCGACGAATGCCACCGATCGATATATGGTTCGTGGCAGACCGCGCTGACTCATTTCGATGCTCTTCATATTGGTCTTACTGCTACACCATCGATGTACATCGAGCGAAATACATTCAAGTTCTATCAGTGTCGGGATGATCAGCCAGACTTTTCATTTCCGATCCAGAAGGCATTTGAGAAGAAGTACCTAACACCATATAAGTTTGCCTCCGGGATCACGGTCATGCTGGCTGAGGGCGCTGACAAGGACGACGAAGAGTATGACCCAATGGAGTTTGAGCGTAAGTGGACGAACGAAGATACAAATCGCAAAATGATGACTGAGTTCGACCGTCTAGCTCGGGAAAACTACAAAGAACTGGCACCCGGTCAGAAGACAGGCCCAGGGAAAACGATTATTTTCGCGATAACCAAGCATCATGCATCGAGATTAGCCCACTACCTCAACGAACTGCACCCGGAACACAAGGGTCAGTATGCAGAGGTGATCACCAGTGATGTACCCAACGCTGATGACCTGATTCGTAAGTTCAAGCGTGAGGAATACCCCCAGGTCGCAGTGAGTGTGGGCATGCTTGATACCGGATTTGACTGCCGCGAAGTGCTTCACCTGGTTATGTGCCGCAGGGTTCGCAGTCCGATATTGTATCAGCAGATGCGTGGCCGGGGTACACGAACGGCCGACCACATTGGCAAGCAGAAGTTTGTGATTTACGACTTCTTTGAGAATCACAAATACTTCAATGATAGCGATACAGACATCTTTGCAGGCGCAGGTGGTGGGTATAGAACCAAGAAGGGAACGAAACCTCCAAAGCCTCCGGGAAATCTTATTGAACTGGGGTTGCAGGATGAATGGCTTCATGCGGTCACCTATGTTGAAGTTGGCCCAGGCGGAGAGCGTGTAGATAAGCGTGAGTACGTTACCAACTGGGAGAATGCTATCAAGGCCGCGGCCAATGATGACCCAATCGTGCAGAAGGTCAAGAAAGGTGATCTTCTAACTGACGAGGAAGAGCTCGAGTTGGCTGATAAGCTGAATCGGCCAGAGATGTACTTCAATGAGGAGAACCTAAGACGTGCTTACAGGAACCCGGGCGGAACACTGATTGATTTCATCAAAGCTGCTCTGGGGAGTTTGAAGATTAAGCCTCGTGAAGAAGAGCTAACTGAGAATTTCCAAGCCTGGCTTGTAGCCAAGTCGCTTACTCCACAACAGGCTCAGTATCTGTCTTTGATAAAAAACCGGGGAATCGCAAAGGGCACGATCGGTATCGACGACCTCTTCCAGCCGCCATTGTCAATCCTCAATGCTGCTGAACTCGGTGTAGAGCTTTTTGGAGAAAGAGGTCTCAAGGAAATAATCAAAGAGATGAACGATTCCGTCTTCGAGAAGAAGGCAGGATAAGGATATACGATGAATCAGGACATGCGAAGAAAACTTAGTCGAATTACAGACATCCTCTGGGCTGGAGGTGTCACAAATCCGGTAACATATATCGAACAGATATCTTATCTCATTTACCTGAAGTTGCTTGACGAGGAAGAATCAAGCCGCGAGCTGAAGATTCGCCTGGAGGGTAAGACGAAGAACGGTAATGGTAAGTTGCTCTTTCCAAAACAGTCGGAGCGCTACCGGTGGTCAAAATGGCGATTCAAGAGCGGCGAGGAGCTTCGCAACTATGTTAGGGATGAAGTCTTTCCTTACATGGGGTCCCTGGTCAAAGAGGAGCCGCAAATCGCTGAGTACTTCCGTGATGCCGTTCTTGAGATTATCGATCCCAACGTCTTGAAGCAGGTTATCGACGAGATCGATGGAATAGAATTTTCTAAAGAGGGACCGGATGTCAAAGGCGAAATCTTTGAATACTTGCTGACACACCTAGGTCAGGCGGCACTGAATGGACAATTCCGCACGCCACGGCAGATTCGAGCCATGATGGTTGAGATGATCGACCCCGATCTTGGCGATACAATCTACGACCCCGCATGTGGCACCGGCGGCTTTCTCATCGACGCCATTGAGTATATCTTGGCCCGGTACTCGACTGAGCCGAAGGAAACCCCTATCTATGGCGAGGAATGGCTGGAGAAACGCAAGCAATCGGTAGAAGAAGCAAAGGCTGAGATTTCCACCCTTCAGACTTACCGCAGAGGTCCCGGTGAGAAGATTCCGAATTGGGGCATACTCGAACGATCGATTTATGGAATCGATGTCTCTCGCCAGATGATGCGAATCTCGATGATGAATCTCGTCTTACATGGGATTCGCAAGGCCAATGTCAAACGAGCCAACACCCTTTCGGATATGGGTGGACTGAGCGAAGATGACCTCAATCGACGATACAAGGTCATACTTTCGAACCCTCCTTTTGCCGGTGTGCTACCAAAGGAATCTATCCGAAAAGACCTGCCAACCAATTCGAAGAAGAGCGAGTTGCTTTTCCTCGGTGTGATGATGGAAGCGCTGGCCCCGGGAGGACAGTGTGCCGTAGTAGTGCCGGAAGGACTTCTCTTTGGGTCTACTTCAGCACACGTAGAATTGAGACGGAAGCTGATCGAAGACTACAACCTGAGAGCTGTAGTCTCTCTTCCGGCCGGTGTTTTCAAACCGTATGCCGGGGTTAAGACGGGCGTACTCCTATTCCAACGCCCCTCATCGGACAAGAAGATAGACAAAAAGGCTAAGCACAAAGAGAAAGTCTGGTTCTACGAGGTTAAGGCCGACGGATATGACCCAGACAAGATTCAGGGTGGAGGACGGCCAGAGACACCGGACCGAAATGATATCCCCGATTTGCTAACTCAGTGGAAGCAGTACAAAGATTCGAAGTTCAAGGAAGCTCCGGGTGTTGAAGCCAGCACGTTGCTTCCAGCCGGGACTGAAGAATCCAAGTGCTGGTGGGCGACAATCAAGACAGTCGCTGAGAACGACTACAATCTTGCTGCAGGCAGGTACAAGCCGCAGATCGCAGAGAAAGCTCCGGATGACGATCCCGTTGAACTGATTGAGAATGTATTGGATATTGAGAAGGAAATCACGCAAGGTCTTAGAAAACTGCAATCGATGATCGAGGCTGACGAATGAGATGGCCGCAGGCTAAGCTTGAGGATCTTGCCCTGCCAGAGAAGGGAGCCATAAAGATTGGCCCATTTGGCAGTCAACTTAAGAAGTCAGAATTGACATCATCGGGCGTTCATGTAGTAGGGATCGAGAACGTGCTGGCCCAAAAGTTTGACGGACTAGGTGATCGCTACATATCCGAGCAGAAATTCAAAACACTTCGGTCGGTCGAGGTCTTACCGGGAGACGTACTCATTACAATGATGGGCACGATCGGCAAAGTGGCAATCGTACCTGAAGGAATTGCCAGGTCGATCATGGATTCACATCTCCTACGCATAAGACCGAATCCCAAAATCACTATCCCCGAATACGTTGCTTGGCTAATCGCTGGAAGCGCATCTACGAAAAGAGCGATCCATGGAAACGCTCATGGGGCCATAATGAAAGGTCTCAACTCAAAGATTGTCAGACACCTGCCAGCACCATTGCCACCACCATCGGAGCAACGTCGGATCGTTGAGATCCTTGACCAGGCTGATGCTCTGCGCCAGAAGCGCGCTGAGGCCGATGAGAAGGCCAGTCGGATACTAAGGACTCTATTCTTCACGTCCTTTGGAGATCCACTCACTAATCCGCGTGGGTGGGATGAGGTAAACCTTGGCAGCAGCTGCGATATTGTTACAGGCAATACACCTAGTACAAAGAGACAAGAATACTACGGTGATCATACTCCCTGGGCGCGGCCAGCCGATCTGGATAACCAATTGTTAGTGAGTGAAACTAATAAGAGGTTAAGTGAAGAGGGCCGTGATGTCGCTCGCATAGTCCCACCCAAGTCCGTTCTGGTTGTATGTATAGGCGCAACGCTCGGCAAAGTAGCGCTCGCGGGAAAGGAGATGGCTGTCAATCAACAGATCAATGCCGTGTTCCCCTCTGAAGAGCTATTGCCAGAGTTTCTGTATGTGCAGTGCACCTTGCTCGCTGAACGCTTTCGCACTTCTGCTACAAAATCAACCTTGCCAATTCTGAACAAGACACGATTTGGCCAACAAAAAGTCATCCGCCCACCTCTTGAGATGCAGTTGGCTTTCTCAAGAGCCGCCAATATTCTGTTCACTCTTCATGAAAAGCGTAGCACATCCTGCCATGCGTTGGAGCGGATATTTCACAATCTCATGCATCGCGCGTTCTCTGGCACTCTCACCGAGAAGTGGCGCGAGTCCCATATGGAAGAGCTTCTGGCGGAGATGGAGGAACAAGCTAAGGCTTTGGAGAAAGCACCCAGTAGTGATGCTCCGAAGAAATCAACAACGAAGAAGCGTCACGGCGGGCACGACATGTACAACAAGGCAGCACTGGCGGCCTACATAACCGACCGCTGCCACAGCGAAGAGCATCCTATGGGACGAGTCAAGCTGGCCAAACTGTTCTACCTATCTCAGAAAAAAGCAGAAATCCAGCTTACGGATATGTTCACCAAGCGTGCCGCGGGTCCCCTTGATGATCAAATACACAAGTTCTTGAATCTCGCCAAGAAACAAGGGTGGGTAGAACTTGGACGAGCCAAGGGTGATTTCAAGCCGGTCCGGCCAGGTGAGGATGTCATAAAGGCTAGCCCCCAGGTTCAGAAGCTATTAGCTGCCGCCAAAGCTGATGTCGATAGCATGCTTGATGATATGAAGGGCTGGAAATACACAACTCTCGAGCGCTGGGCGACAGTTCTGGAGGCTGCCCTGTACCTACTAGAGGAACGCAAAGAAATCTCGGTCGACGGTGTCAAGTCAGTGATCTTCTCCGAAAAGGAATGGACTCAAAAGCTCGATCGGGCCGAGTTCTCGGACGAACACATAGGTGCGACCCTGACCGGATTGAAGAAGCAGGGCTTTCTGAAGGAAGTCGCGACATAATGGCACGTAAGAAAAAGATAGTGAAAGCCGAGCCGGCCATGCGGATTACTGTGGCTCGGAAAAAGGTCATCCATCGGCTTGCAGCTGCCTTGGCCGAGATCGCACCCACAACAACCATTGGCTCAGGTTTTTGTGTTAAGCGGGTTGCAGAGGAAAAGGGCCTCAAGGCCTGCTGGAAAAAGCAGAAGAACAAAGTCGCAGACATAGCATACCTATTGGAAAACACCCTGCGCAAGTACCCACGGAAACCAAAGCTACTGGTGCTCGCCATAATCGAAGGCGGGGCGGTTTGGATGGCCAATCGTGGTAAGTCGATCACCGACGAACAGAAGCAGACAATCTCGGACGCAATGAAAGAGCTGGGTTTCGATATTAAGAAGGAGCTAAAAAGGATTCATTACCCACCTCCTTCGAAAGTGGCGGAGCCGTCTCAGGATGTGTCTGCAACATTTGATAGACTCGACTTGCACCAGAACCTCAAGGATGATATAAGAGAGATGTTCCGCGATGGCCACTTCAATGAAGCAGTGCGAAAGGCGCTCGAACGATTCGAGAAGATGGTGCAAGACAAGATTGGCGATCACAAGATATATGGACGCGATTTAATGGCCAAGGCGTTCAATGAGAACAAACCGATGATCTCTTTAAATGCTATGACAACTGCCAATGATCGAAGCGAACAGGAAGGCTTCAAGTTCCTGACAATGGGCGCTATGTCCGGGATGCGAAATCTCTACAGTCATGGTGATGTCCCCCAAATGTCTGCGCCAGATGCTATCGAGCGGCTGTGCTTTGTCAGTCTGCTCATGAAAAGAATTGACCTGGCTTAAGTGGCGTAAGGAATGTGATGGTGAAGAAGAAGATGGATGATATTGATCCGGTCCCGACCGCGTTGCGGCGCAAAGTGAAGTTGATCACAGATGGTCCATTCTTGGGGTATCAGCAAGCGATACTCGATGACCTTCGTCTAAAGATGGAGCCATACGAACGAATCCATAAGCAGATTCTGGAGGCCACCAGACCTTCAGAGGAGCTTATGAAATCGATGTCTCAGGTTATTGCTGCCAATGAAAAGGCCATCGATCTGTTTCGCCTATCCATGCCTCAAACCGCCTGGCAAGTCGAAATTGAGAAGATCCATAAGTCATGGGCGGACCAGTTTGCACCGCTCAAATCCATGATCGAAGAAATGAAGACAGCTGCTTCCTTCGACTTCTCCTCGATTGCGAAGAGTCTAACAGCCTCTGAATCAATAGCCAGCGCTATTGGTGCACTCGCGTCTCCCCCAGACTTTGGCCTGTCGGCGACGGCCATAGAGTATCTGAGAGCTGAGGAGCGCCGAATGGCGCAATCAATGCGATCCCTTATTGATTCAGTGGCTATCCCGAGGGACTATCTCACCCTGCCATACTCGTCGATTCTGGGTGCCTCGCGTGAAGTATTCACCAATTCAAATGCTATCGGCAGCCTATATCCAACCGTTGGCGAGGACTCTTCGGTTGATCTGATTGAGGAAGAGCGTCGTGCGCGCGAGGAGACGTCGGATTGCGTAGAGCTGATCAAGATAGTAGACCCAGACCTTGTGCTAATGTATCAGGGTTCGTTAGACGCGCTTAAAAGCGATTCCACTGACAAGCCAAGACACGTCTTGGTGTCTCTTAGAGAGCTTTGGACACATGTTTTACATAGACTCGCTCCTGACAACGAAGTGATGGGCTGGATTGATCCCAATGATAAGAGTCTTCTGCATGAGGGCAAACCTACCCGACGAGCGCGGGCGCTCTATATCTGTAGAAATGTGAGACAGGGCGACCTTGCGAGATTCGTGGAGTGTGACACCAAATCGATTGTAGCGCTGTTTGATGTCTTCCAAGACGTACACAAAGTCGATCCACAGTTGACCGACGGTCAACTCAAGGCATTAGCTTTGCGCTCTGAGTCTTACATCACTTACATAATTCAAGTGTGGAGGGAGACACAATAGCATGCTAACGTCCCTTCAAGTTGCCAACTTCAAGGCATTTGAACATCTTCAAAATGTCCCGATAAAGCCAATCACCCTCATCTACGGAGCCAACAGCTCTGGTAAGTCGAGTATTCTTCACAGCCTAATTCTTGCGCGGCACGCTGTGGAATCTGGAAACCTCGATATTCATAGAACAACCATTGGCGGTGAAGCTGTCGACTTGGGTGGATTTCATCAGTTTATCCATAGGCGCGAGATAAGCCGCCGAATGGGATGGTCTGCCGTTCTCGATACAGCTTCATTTTCCGGTCGCATGGCTGAACTCCTGGCTAAAGTGAAGGCGGTCACGATATCTCTGGAGCTGGGGCTGTCACAAACTGAGGAAATGAGAGAGCAGGACAGCACTGACTCGAGAACCGGGAAAAAAATCAAAGTCAAGGTCCCTACGGGTAGGATGATATCGGCAGGACGTCCGGAGGTCCTAACCTACACTATTCTCGGAGACAAGACACCGCTGGTTGAGATGTCCAAGCGCGCCGATGGCCGACTGAAAGTTGACACGTTGGATCATGAACATCCGGTGTTTCGCGATGTGGTCAAGGCGATTATTGAGACCTCTACAACTACCGAAGCGATCCAGCCCTCTGATTATGAGGGATTGGATGAGGCAATAAACGCTGCTGTACCAGAGATCATCATTGCAGCTGGAAAGTTCTTGCCGGAGGGACTGGTGAAGTCCGAAATGACTGGTACGGGTGGGCAGGCCAGCCTATTTCCAGTCAGTAAGGGCCGTCGAAAAGAGGACCTCGCGGCAGCAGTGAGATTCTTCCTGCCGAGAACCTTAGATGAGCTTGTTAGAGGATTATCTACTGCGGTTTCAGGCGAGCTTGCGAAGCTTCAGTATCTCGGCCCACTCCGTTCCTATCCCCCGCGTCACCTGGCATTTGCTCAGCATCAAGATCCAAACTGGTTTGCTGGCGGCGGATACGCCTGGGACGTGGTCCGCACAGATGCCGATGTACGCGGAAAGGTGAACGCTTGGCTCACGGGACAGGACCGGCTACAGACACGCTACGAACTCAGAGTTCGAGATCTCGTGGGAATTGATCAGCTTGAAGACCCACTATTGGAAGGGATAGAGAAACTGTCCGAAGAGGGATTGGACATTGACCATGAGATTGACGAGGATGAATCAACATCATCATGGGCATATGTAAAAGACCCTGAGCAGGAAGCTAGAAAGCTGAGAGACCACATACGAGCCTCAGATATCGACAGGTTGAATGAGCTGATAATGATAGACCTCAGATCAAACACAGTTGTGAGCCACAGAGATGTCGGTATTGGAGTCAGTCAAGTCCTGCCGGTTCTGGTCGGCGCTTATGCCGCACAGGATCGAATCGTTGCTATCGAGCAACCAGAGATTCATTTGCATCCAGCACTCCAATCTGACCTGGGTGACATATTCATTGAGTCTGCGCTGGGTTCAAGTAAGAACCGCTTCTTGTTGGAGACTCACAGCGAACACCTCCTCTTGCGGATAATGAAGAGAATTCGCCAAACCACCAAGGGCGATTTACCCGGCAATAGTCTGAAGATCACTCCCGATGATGTTTGCGTGCTATTCGTGGAACCAGAGGGGTCGAAGAGCCTCATCAGAGAGATGCCACTAAATGAGCGCGGTGAACTAGTAAAGCCGTGGCCAGGCGGATTCTTTGAAGAAGACTTCGAGGAGTTGTTCTAAGCATGTTCTTCTACGTCTATCTGCAACCCGAAGTATTCGACGAGGCTCTCAACGACGGTGAGGACGCTTCCCAGAGTCTATCTTCCATACTGAGCGGATTTTGCCAGAACTGCTTTGTCGCAGTATTTGAGGATGATCGTTGGGCCACTTCAGTGAAGGAGATAATTGAGAAGCATCCAGCGACAATGGCGAGGAAGTACATCAAATCAATGCTGGTGAAACTTAAGAAGAGAAATCGCTTTCTCTTCACGTTGACTCCCGACTACGAAGGGGTCGTTTCCGATCTGGATCGAGTGTTTCAACAGGCTCCCGAGTCTCTACTTGATCTTCTGCTTGTTACGGCATTAGAGTCTCAGAGAGTGCCTCCGGCGGGAACAGAGTTGGTTACGAGACGTGCTTACATGAATTCCACTCTTGAGCCAGTGCGTGCCGATTTAGCTGTATATGGCAAGACCTGTGTACCAGGCGACTTGGATGAGGCTCAGTTCATGGAATTTCACTTCCAAAAGGCGCTCATGCACGCTTCGGAGATCAATATATGCGACAGAGTCTGTGGTAGGAACAACTTCGCCGACAACTTCCGCTACACAACGAGGAAGCTACTTGTGTGGCTTGGATCGATCCTTGCCGAACCTGACCGATGCACAATCCGGTTTCATATGGGTCGACCAGATGGGCAAGGCGATCAATATATCTTGAATGAACTGCGATCGATAAAGAACGGTCCTCTCTCGGCAACGAACATCGAAGTGTGCTTTTATGACGAGTCATTGCCGGATCCCCATTTGCCTCACCAGCGGTTCATTCTATCTGATCAAATGGCGCTCGACGTTGATCGAGGCTTGGATTTCTTGGACCGGCATACAAGGAAGTGCCGGGACACCCATATAAGCTATCAGCGTCCTGGGGACGTGTCTCGAATTCTCACCGGGTGCTCATCCGGATGCGTTGCGAACCATTCCGTTTAAGGAACTATCACCATTTATCGTCTGGCATAACCCATCATTGTTGATTCAATCGGCTCATAGGGCTCAGTCGATTCGCTCTTAGTTTCTCTGACTGGTTCCGACTCAGCCGCTTCCTTACTGAAATCAATTCGAAGTTCTCTCGCTTTGCGTTTGATGATGTCTGTAAACATTGCCCCAGGCCGTTCCCTAATTCTCCCGAGTCGTTCTGCTTCCTTTACTTGACTCAGGGCTTCGTGAATAGCTTTTTCCGGCAGAAGCCTCACAACCTTTCGATAATAAGCTATTGACTGATTGTCCCTACAAGTCTCGAGAATTCGATGTGTTAAGTATGCTCTTCTCATGCGCGTGGACTTATCCACAGATGGTCTTGCTATAGGCTTCTTAAAAGAATTACTAAACGTTATAGATGTATTTTGTACACCTGTATGTTGTGTGTGGACTTTTTCTACAGGGGCTTGTGTACTTTCTTCAACGAGGGGGCTTGTAGCATTATTCCACCAGGGTGTATTTACTATGTTTAGCGCATATTCTGATGATTCATTTCCCCTTTCCGGAGAGGATTTCTTCGTGTGAACCAAAATGCCCTTTGAAACGAGCTGTTTTACTGCTCTGATGACAGTTTTCTTGTCCAATCCGGTCCCTTTGTCGAGAATGCTACCATCTTTTCGCTGAATTCCGGTTGTCATTTGAGATAGACTTATGTGATCGGAATCACGCTTGAATCCAAAAGTACGCCTTACTACATAAAGAAGGACTTTTACCTCAGATCCGGACAATTCAGATAGAAGCTCATCGAAAAGCTCATCTGGTACCTGTGTATATCTTGGGCTGGAAAAGCCAATAAACTGGCCGTTTTCGTTCTTCATAAATGAATCATGTGGATAAGTACTAATAGAATAGCACAGATAGAGCAGAACTGTCAACCTCAGCGGCTCGCTGGCCCCTTGACAGATTTTACAGGTATGCTAAGCTTTATCGTTTTACTCATGAAAAACCACGCTGAGTAAACCTCAAAATTGCTCTTTGCGGCAATTGCCACGTAAGACACACAATCTAAAATGATCCGAAATAAAAACAAACCAATATGTCTCGACTTAGCAAACCAGATAACGCTAACCAGATCCGGAGCTACCGTAATAAACGCGGTCTCCGGCTTCGGGACGTGTCTATGCTGATTGGACAGTCTAGTGCAGCTCACTTATCGCATTGGGAGAAAGGTCGCAAGCTACCTAGCTTGATCAATGCGCTGCGGCTCTCAGCCGCCATTAAGTGTCCTGTCGAGATTCTGTTCTTTGACCTATTTGACCAAGTAAGAAATGATACCTATGAAAAGAAAAAGAAACACAACATTGAATATACCTACGATTAACCGCGCTCTACCAGGAAGGTTGGTAGCAATTGATCCCGGAATGAAAAACCTTGGATTGGCGTCCTTTGATAATCACAAACTCATAGACTACTGTGTCAAAACGATACCATCCGCAAGGCTTGTGCGCGAACGGTTGCAGTTGTTTGACAACATTCTGAATCAATACCTAGATGAAAAACGCCCCAGCCAGATTGCAGTTGAGAAGACGACGTTTTCGTCCGCTACTCAGACTGGCCTCCTAGTACTTGCATATTATAGAATATTGGCCATTGCACGCCGAAGAAGTATTCCGGTACAGGAATATGTGCCAATTGCCATTCGCAAGCGCGTTTGTGGTAACGGCCATGCAACCAAACGTGATGTCATGAAAGTACTCATCTCCAAGTATCCTGAACTGCGAGTATTTGCTGGCGTTAATCGCCGCTGGAAGGAGCGCCACAACTTCAATCTCTTTGATGCTGTAGCGGTCGGTGTAGCCCACTACCACAACCGCTGATTTTACTACTGAGTAAGATTCGTATGGGCAATACTCATACTCCCTCACATCCTGGCCCTCCGCAGACAAAACCGCGGCTGCGAGTAACAGACCGCGATCTTGAAGTATTCAGGTTCGTTGAAGACTATCAAGTTCTTTCGACGAGTCAATTTCGGAAGCTTCTCTTTCCAAGTCTATCGCGCACACGGAAGCGACTAAGCGCTCTCAGTGATGCCGGTCTCATAAGGAGATTCAAAAGGGCTGTGATGTTCGGTACAGGATCAGCAGAGGACTTATGGTTACCTACGAAAAAGGGGATACAGTTGGCAAACTCGTATCACACTCGGGCCAAATCTAATGGCGTAGGTAGTTACCGACGCGGTTCCTATTCAGAGCTGTTTCTGGATCACACTTTGGCTCGTAACCAGTTTAGAGTGGACCTCGAAGTTGCGGTTAGACAAACATCTGGGGCCACAAGTATGAAATGGAGGCAAGGAAGTGAGATATCTGTCAGTGTGTATGGCGTGATTGGCAATCCACCCCGACTTGATCGTGTTACACTTGTGCCTGATGGCTTAATGGACTTGCAGTCATCAGGGAGTGGGACCTCTTTTGCGGTCGAAATCGATCGTGGTACTTGTACTCTTGGCCGACTCTGCAAAAAGCTTGAGTTCTACAGACGGTTTTATGAGCAGATTACTGAGAAACTACAATGTAATCACAACTCACTGAGAATACTTGTAGTCACAACGAACTGTAAACGATGCCAATCGGTACGACGCAAATTGCAATCGTCGATCCCTGCGAGTGGAGGCGTCGATGACCTCATCTGGTTTACCTGTTTGGATTGCATGAGTAGAGATGCAGGGGGTGTGCTGTCACAGGAGTGGATCACTGTGCATGGTAAGCGAAAACAGCTTGTCGGAGATTTGAAGTAAGCACCGAAGTATTGGGAAAGAGACTATTTGCCGCTCTCTTTGTCCCGAATGTCCTTGAATGTCTTGACATCCTTCATCAGTTTATTAAGCCATTCGTATTCTGCATTCATTTCCGATTCGGAGCGGTTGCCTACATGTTCTATCCAGTCGGCACTTTCCCGCCCCTGTGACTGCTCAATTTGGAGAGCGGCGACTACAAATTGAGATCTCGTAAACAATTCGTCTAGTTGGTCCATTGGTCCAACTTGGTCCAACGATTGGGGGATAGAGTTGGTTTCAGAAAAACCGGTATTGTGATTTGGCGTGTTTCTCTTGCCTACTAATGACAGCAAATGCTTTAACAGCTTCTTTGTCCATTGGATAAGCTCCTCTCGAAGAAGTTCCTCCTCGAGGAGTCCGTTCAATCGATTATTGTGCTTCTCCTTCTCGGCAACAGCTCTGCCCTTCTTACTCTTTTTGGGTGGAGTCATTTTTCCTCCGTTCTATTCTTTTCACTGTCTTGTTGGGTCTTGTCCGGGAACGACCTGGTCTTCTGCGGTCGTTCACCTTTCGCCAATCGGGCGAAATCATTTATATCGTTCTGCAGATTTGTGATATTCTCTACTGCCTCGGAGAATATGATCTCCCATCGATATCGGCTGTATTTTTCGGAGATCTCTGCCAAATTGGATTTACTTTCACCGGACGATACCATCTCCAACGCAAACCTTTGATCCTCCGGTAGCAGTGAAAGAACTTCGATAAATGTAGCATAAGCTTTCTCGCTATATGTTTTAGATGGCGCTACTAAGTTGTCAACCTCTTGATCAGCTAGTCCAGTGAATCGCTCATCGTAATGCTGATCGATTTCGATCTGCTTGATCATAGCATTGCGGATATAGACCCTCATTGGGGTAGCGAGCTTTGTTCCCCGATCATTACGGTATCCCAAGATTGCGTCAATCATTGCGGACTGACCAATCTGCAGTAGAAGGTGACGGCGAGCGTCGTTGGGCTTATTAGACTGGCAGAAATGATTTACAATACTACGAAGAAGTGGAGTATATCGCTCAATCAGTGTACTCAGCGCGGTTCGATCTCCACCCTGAGCAGCCAAAACTAGGGCCAGTATCTCCTGATCTTCAGGATCATACTCTCTTCTGGATTTTCCAATCAAGCTCAAGGGGTCCTTCTCCAACACCATTCATAGTTTTACTCAAATATATACCGACAAAAGCCAAAATCCTGCTGATTTTTCTTTGCCAAAATGTGAAATAAACTTCAGCGAGAATCTGCAAGTCGCGCGGTATGTATTCAGTGAAAGCAAGGATAATGACGGTTGCGGCATTTCGGTACCAACTGACTGAGTGTGGTAACCAGAAAAAAGAGGTTGAGATGACAAAGACAGTAAACGTGAAAGGAGATGACAAGGCATGAAAAACGTTGTGGTAAATGTTGCGGGGACAGGTCAACACCATGACCTGTCAATTGAAGTAGGCACTTCTACGGATGACATTTTGAAACAGATTGGTCTCCAAGGGTATGTACTGAGCAAGGATTCGGGCCAACATACCTTTGGTCAATATGAAAATGTGTACGCTGCTATTGACGACGGAGAGAAGCTCTATGCCGCCGCAAAAACAGATGTCGGTGAAGCAACTGCTGAAGTGAGGGCGTAACCATGGCAGAACGTGAGGGTTTCGTATCACGGTTGTTTGGATCGATTGTAGCAAGGAGGCTGGGGAAGGCAAGCAAGCCATCCCCAGCAAATAGTGGCAATGGTGGATGGAAGTCTTCGACTATTCCTACCCAAACCAACTCAAAGGTTAGACCAATCAATAGAATGGTAGTCGAGCGCTCCTTTATCAGTCTCCTCAATAAGAGGAACTGGAAGAAGAAAGGGAGAGACTACAATGGCTACTACAGAACTCCGTACGGTGCTTACAAAGGTTACATCACCCGGCCATATGACGGTACAGCAGAGTTCATTATAGTCAATCCGCCAGAATGCCTGCAACTGCATAGTAAACGGTGTTGTTTTTTGCCAAAAATGAAAGGACTTGTCTATGTCCATTTTTCCTCGCCTCCTAAAACACTCGATGCGGGCATTATGGCCATCGAAAAAATCCTCACCGAATCTCACGAAATCGAACTTCGGCCAGGAGGAAGGAGCCAGAGAGTTGCTTAGTCGTATTGCGGTAGCAGACGATCTATCAACGAGGATCGAAGAGAAAATACACGACTTGTGTGCTCGCAGCACATGTATTCTTTCGGATATGCAAAGGCTAATACTCAATGAAGGTGATTTTGCTGGTGCTGAAGGATTATTGGCAAGGTTGCGTGATCTTGGTGAGATGAGATTGTTTCTAAAGGATTTGGATCAGTCACAGCAGGCCACAGAAGATGCCATCTTTGCCATAGGTAGCGAGACTCTTTATGCCGCCTATGAAAAACTTTGTGAAGTCAAAACAGAATCGATACTCTATGCCATTGGGAGCAACTTTGGTGATATTCGTACTGTCGAACGTCTGATTCCCCTGAAGCTTGATAAATCCGAGATGGCATATGCGAGCGCCGATCCTATCGCATCATCAAAAGTCCTCATAGGATTGGAGCATTATGGTTCACTGCTAACCTGCTATTTTCATGCTCATCCGGGAAACGGATCCGAAGCAAATCATCCTTCTAGTATAGATATCAACAATCATACGCGCCTTGAAGCCGGAAACTACTGTACTGTGGGGGGTATTTTTTCCCGGGACGGCTACCTGCGGTTCTTTACGGATAAGATGGCATTCCGGATAATCATCTCTGGAAAAGGAGTGAAGCGTGTTGGAGCTGATCTTTGGAAGCTCACAGCAACCGAAGACGTTTCGGTGCACTAATCTCAATGGTCGCTTCCCGGACCTGGCTTCGGTTGATGCACGACAACTGGCCATTCCGGGATTCGATCAGAAGAAATACGGTACATCAACTGTACTCGCAGTGGGTAGTGGAGGTCTTAATGGAGAGAGTGCCGAAGGTTTTGTCCGTAAGGGAATCGGCAAGCTCTTGCTTTTTGATGGTGATACGGTTGAACCATCGAACCTAAATCGACAGTTTTTCTCAGCAGCAGACATAGGAAAGAACAAAGCCCTATGTTTGGCGAAGAATCTCCGCCAACACGGATATCTTGGGACTGAAATGACAGGCTATCCTTTCTATCTTCAAGAGTGGATGGAAAACCATGACATTCCTCGTTCAGATCTAATCGTTTGCGGTGTAGACAACGATCAAACCCGCCTCTTTGCCGCTAAACTGGCAATGGAGCTGAACATTCCGGCTGTATTTTCTGCGGTCTCCCGTGATGGCAACCAAGGCTATGTCTTTGTACAAGAACCGGGAAGGGCTTGTTTTGGATGTGCCTTTCCACAAACAGTGACAACAACAGAATCTCCGTGTCCCAACACTCCAGCAATCAAGGACGTGCTCAAACTCATTGCAGGGGTGGTGCTCTACGCTGCGGATACAGTACTCTGTGATCGCAAGCGAAATTGGAACTATCGCATGATCCATCTTGCTGGCTTCATGCCAGATATGAACACCAATATCAAGAAGCGATCCAATTGCCTGCTTTGCGGTGACCTAGAGGGCAAGTAAAATGGGCTGGATTGAGAAAATAGTGATACGAGGGCTTGAGCCTATTGTTGATAGACGGTGGATGCAGGTGGATGGATCCGTGGCGACAAGTAAGGAACTGCGACTTGGCGAAGCTAGGGCAGCATTTGGACGAAAGGGATCCACAACTATTAAACTTACAACGAATCAACGATTAAGACATCAGCTCAAAGTGGGAGCTACAGGCTCAGGAAAATCAGTGTCTGAGTTGAACGATCGCCTTCATGATCTAGCTACTGGTCAACCCTTCCTTATGATCGATTGTCATGACTCAATCGAAAAGCTGTTGAGAACACTTGCACATCAGATTGCTATAGGAAAAATCCCAGACTCTGTTATTCAAGATATTTGGTGGGTATCTCCTGCGAATGATCAGTGGACGGTAAGGGTAAATCCACTGGAATGCCCATCTCCAGAAAAGGCGCCGGTTAAAATCGCCCCCCTTATGGAGCTGCTTCGGGTCTTTTGGGGCGATGTGCTTGGACCACAAACACATGAATTCACACAGAACCTTCTCATACTGCTAGCCGAACGTAAACTTCCCCTACCTCAAGCCGGGAAGCTCCTTGGTGATCCCGTCACTCTTCGCACTCACGCTATGAATCTGCTTAATCACCGTGCTCGGGAGTATTTTATCAGTCGGTTTTTGACCTGGTCCCGCCGTCGTCAAAACCAGGTTGCCGAAGCATTTCTGAACAAGGTTACGGTGTTTCTCGCTGATCCTCGGGTTGCGGCTATGCTCGATACAGCGACTAGTGACATTGATTTTCGACAAGCAATGGACCAACGCAAGACAGTGCTAATTGAGATTAGTAAAGGTCAGTTCTTCGATTCAGTGCGCCTCTTGGCTTCTATGATATTAGTATCGTTGCAGCAAGCGACATTTTCGAGATCAGATTTACCCGAAAGGGAGAGACATCCCTACTTCATAGTTATTGAAGAATTTCCCGCGTTCGCCGGTTCAGTGACGGTTGAACCGTTTCTGAACGAATCTAGGAAGTTTGGTGTGGGATTGACATTGATAGCACAGACATTTGCATCACTAGATAAGGGCCTCTTATCCGCTATTCGCGCCAATTGTCAAACACAGATGTTCTTTCGGCTGTCTCCAGAAGATGCACGGGTCGCAGCCGCGGGTTTGACAGGTGAAGTGAAGGGCTTGATCTCCAGAGATATAGTGTCGTTACCGACGGGAACAGCAATACTTATGCAAGGTGGTGGTTCACCCAGGCGGCTGCGGGTTCCTTTTTCCCCAGGACCAAATAGGCTCTCACGTAGCGAAAAGGAAATCATAGATCGCATTCGAAGAAACGTCGGTCGTCCACTGGATCTGACGGCGGGGGCGGCAGTTCAACAACGTGTAGAAGCTCCGGTGAGAGTGGCCAGGCAAAGAGTGAGAGTTAGTCCAGAAACCAAGACGGTGCCAAAAGAGTCAACTTCACCCGTACCTGAAAGACCTCCGATTCCTCTACCATCCACGGGTGGCTTTGTGGAGTGTGATTTCTAATGCGAGTCAGACCGAATAAAAGACGTAAACCACCTAGGGTAGTTACAACAGAGCGTGATATTGAGCTTTTTCAGGCGCTGCACACTCATGGAGTCATGAGTCGGGTGCAGATTCAGGATTACTTCGGCTGGGATTGCGTATCAGATGCCAATCGTCGACTGAGAAAATTGTTCGATGCAGGGTTTGTAGATCGACGGTTTGTGCCTAGAAAATTTGGCCCCACTCCAGCCGTCTATATGGTTGGTAATGAAGGCGCAAGGGTGCTAGTAAATGAACGTAAGACTGAAGAGAAGTACGTCAATCGACGGCGATACCGATTCAAGAATATCAGTGACAATCTTCTCTCACACGAACTACTAATTACAGAATTTGCCTGTCTACTGAAGTCAGTCTTTCGGCGCTATTCGGGATGTGAATTGTGCGATTGGCAGAGTGACGACAAGTTAGCTGACAAATGTAACCTCATTGAGACGGGTGGAGATCTCTTACTGAAGCCAGACGCCTTTGGGTCGTATCACCTCCATAAGATGTTATTCAACATTTTCCTGGAAGCTGATCTCGGGACAGAACCACTTGCTCGCATAAACAAAAAGGTTGAATTATATAGGTCATTCAAGGCCAGTGGACTATTTGAAAGAAACTTCGGTCACAAGTTCTTCGGCTTGTTCATTGTTGTAAATTCCGATACCCGCGCAGCCAATATCAGCCAGGTGCTACCGGCCATACATGATCTTAAGGTTTTCGTCGGCAACATTGAGACCATCCGGATAGATCCTCTGTTCGCTCCTGTTTGGCTCCAGGCTGGATGCGATAAACAGATTTCCATCCATGCTGCAGCCAATCTGTCCATTGGGGGATCGCAGTCATGAGATATTGTCCAAACTGCAGACGTATAAATGAAGGTTGGCCCGAGCGGTGTAGATACTGCGGATTAACATGGGGCGTGCGTTTTTGCCGGCGAGGACATCCAAATCCGGCAAGTGCCGTTTTCTGTGGTGAGTGCGGAAGTGGGGATATGACTGAGACTGCTCACGGTGGCCGACTTATAAATCTGCTATTTCGTATCTTTAGAGGAAGAAGGATATTCCCAGTCATCAGGCTCATCATCGCGCTAACCCTTCCCTTCTTCGCACTTGGCGTGACCGCTAGTAACTTAGATGCCCTTTTGCCGATTATGGTAGCCATTGCAATCCTAATAGGATTTCCAGGTTTCGTAGGATTACTCCGATTTGGACTTGGACTATTACCCCGGTGGTTGACTGGTGGAATACGCCACTACTACAAAGACAGGATTAGGGGCTATATGGATCGCGCCCATGGGCGCGATAATCGGGGGAATTAGTATGGTGCAGCAGATCCCTCACTCGAAGAGCAAATCGCATGTTATGTTGTTATGTGTTAACAGCGTTCAATCATGCTTGCACCAGTTTAGTTTCGATTATTCGGATGGTGCACTGCTGCACCTCACTGGTGTATATGTGTCCGAAGTGATGGGCGAGGTAAGATAACTATGCCACGTCCGCGAAGAAAATCACCGGAGGATTTGATGAAGGAAGCATTCTGGAGTAGAACTGACATTTGCAGACTATTCCGTAAAGCTCCCAAAACAATTGATCGGTTTATTAAACATCCTGATCCCAAGAAGCGGCTTCCAGGTCTGGAAGTAAACGGTGAGTTCTATGCGGAAAAGAACAAGGTCCTGAAATACTTCAAGTATCAACCAGGCAGGGACCTTGAATTAGGACGTTGATTATAGGATATTATCACATGAAGGAATGAACATGAATATAGTAGATAATAGATGGCCGATCGAGAAACTGACTTCGACGTGGACAAAGTTTAGCCAGAACTTAACAGGAAAGAAGTCGAGAATTCAGCTACATCGCGATTACGATGAGTGGAAAGAGTGCTTCGCAAAGATCATGGGTTTCCCATCCAGATTCAGTGGGGGAGCATTTCTTTCAAGAAAGCGGAATGAATTCACAATTCACTTATATCTTCCGGAATCAATGACGCTTGAAGATAGGTTCGAGGGATTCTTGCATGAGCTGGCTCATATCTATCTGGACCATCTGGGTGAGAGAGAAGGTGGAATAGTCGACTGCGACGTGGAGGCAGATGGCTGGGTGTTTGCGAATTTCTCGGAGGAGATTAGGATACTTAGACGCCTTATCCACTGGCGACGATACGGAGAGGACTCTGTTTCAGAGATCGAGCGTCCGGACGTGACTCAGGAGCAAATTGATCAAATCCGAAGTGACATAGGTGATGGATTCATTCTTAAGAAGAAAGATAAGTCTGTATTGAATGAGTGGCTGAGAGGGAATGAGGAGGAGCTCCGCGAGTTTACTTCCGGATGAGCGAAGACGTGTCTGACGAAAGGCTCCAAAAAGTGGTCACAAAATGGTCACAATACGGTGTAAGTCCTTGTGCCGCAACGCGAGTATGGGGTTCGATTCTTTAGTCCAATGGTCAGCTTGTTAAAGCTCTATCAGACAACGCATTATGGATCGCCCGAGAAACTGTGTAATGACGATAATCGACGCCAAAAGTGGGGGAATCAGGTTGGATTCGGGGGCGCTATTACTTCTCGATATGACGGTTGAACGACTTCTGAGTCGATTATCCTTGACTATAAGCCTACGGAATGGCTATATTTATAGCCACACTCTTCAGCAAGGAGAACCTTAATGCCATCAGATCAGAAACCGGTTGATCGAGGTCCCATGATTCACATAAGGCTCAATCCGGTTATTCATAAAGATCTTAAGATGAATGCTGTTGAAAAAGGCACAACAATTCAACGAGTGGTGGAGAATCTCATCTCGCAGTATTTGAGGAGAGAAGATAAACAAAAGAAAGGGTGAGTTCTATAGATACTCATAGTGAAGGAGCGTGAATTGAGTCTACTTGATAAGAAACTAGGGGATTTCAAACCGGTTGATATCGCGAGTGATGTCGAGCTAGATAATTCCGTTTTTGAAAGCCTTCAACAATTGCTCAATCGTGTTGCACGATCTCAACAGAAGTCATCACAATCAACAGAGTTGATTCACGACGAGGTAAAGAATCTAGTTTCTCAGCACGGCGCATTGATTAACGACATATCTGAAACTAATGCAAAACTCAAAGCTGGCTTAGAATCAATTGAAAAAGGATTGATCGACTACATTGATATTCTCGATGAATTGCATTCTGCTGCTCGCCAACTGGGCGACAGGAACTTCTCAGACACCATTGATGTAGCTCTAAAGGCTGCCGGTCAGATAAATGAACGGATCGGTCTTACTGCCCTTGGTAGCGTTGGGGCTGCAGTCGATCCAGAAATCCATTATGTAGTAAACTCGCGCGAGACAGATTCACTTGCTCTTGACGGCACAGTTGCAGAAATCGTAAAGTGTGGATACAGAATAGGTAATCGGTTTATCCGTAAGGCAACAATTGTATCATTTAAGAGGGGGGCTCAGTAATGGCCATCATAGGAATTGATCTTGGGACAACCAATTCTGTGGCTTGTGTATCCAGGGATGGCAGTCCACAGGTCATTCGTGATTACTCTTCGGGGCAAGATATTGTCCCTTCTGTGATTGGAATTCACCCCAAGACCAGACAGCAGATATATGGGAAAACGGCGAAAGATTTACACCCGAGTGAAGTACTGACAGAAATCAAGCGCAAGATGGGTTCAACAGAGAGGATCAGATTTGGTGATCGAGAACTGTTACCAGAAGAAATATCTGCATTGCTACTAAAACACATTAAATCATATGCTGAACAGTTTCTGAATGAGGAAGTTACTCGAGCAGTGATTACGGTGCCAGCGTTGTTTGATGACAAACAAAGAACTGCTACGAAAAGAGCTGGAGAATTGGCTGGTTTTTGTGTTGAGAGATTGATCAGTGAGCCAACGGCAGCAGCACTTGCATATAATGTCCACAATAAGGACGACAATAACATAATGGTATATGATCTTGGGGGTGGGACATTCGATGTTTCTATTCTGGAAATCCAGGCCAATACTCTAGATGTTAAAGCTTCATACGGTGATCCTGCACTTGGTGGGAAAGATTTTGACGAATTGATTTTTGAGTACGTAAGAACGGCATTTCTTGATCTTCATGGGATGGATCTTTCTGAGACCTCTGAGCTTAAACATAGAATAGTGGAAAAATGTGAAGAAGCGAAGAAGCAACTTAGTTTTTCTGAGATAGCTGAAGTTGTATATCCAGCCGTAGGTGTTCGTGATGGCAAGATTCTGAATCTCAATGTCGAGATTACACGTGCTACTTTTGAAAAGATGATTGCCGAGAAGTTGCGCAAGACAGAGGATGCCATCAACAAAGCACTACGCTACTCACAACTCTCTGCTGAAGATATTGATACGATCTTGTTGATCGGAGGTTCGACTCGCATTCCATGTGTACAGATAATGGTTGAAAGAACAATGGGGAAGAAACCGCTATTCAAAATCGATCCCGACCTTGCAGTAGCTATGGGAGCAGCAGTGCAGAGCTCAATAATAGAGGGACATACTGAGACAATCATAATGGATAAGATTCCATATTCACTTGGCATTGAAGTGCTGGGTGACATTGGTGGGCAACAAGTAACTGGTTTGTACAGTGAGATTATACCAGAGCAGGCCCCAATGCTAAAGGAGTATAAAGAGGTATACAGAACAATCTATGACAGCCAGAAATCTGTTGAAGTGAAAGTGTTTCAAAAGAACCCATTGAATGACAGTATTTGGGCACATGATCACAGCTTTCTTGGTAGTGACACGCTCGAGCATATCCCTGATAAGCCTGCAGGGGAAGAGATAGAAATTTCTCTAAAATACAATCTGAACGGTATCTTGGACGTAGTTGCACAATCTGAGTCACTGAACGTGAAGCAAGTGTTTTCAGTCAAGACAGACCAATACGAAGAGCCTAGCTCAGAAACAATTGAGTCTATGTGGCAAGAGTCAGAAAAAGCTCAAGAGGTTGAATCAACGATTCGAATAGCTGAGAAACGTCTCAGCGAATTAGGTGAACACGAGGAATTGAAGGCTAAGATTACAGCCTTGAAGGACGCTCTCATTGCTAACAATAGCGATGAAATCTCCCGGCTTGACGACGAGATTAATGATCTTCTGTTCGAATTGGATTGATGGGGGAGTTGGTGGAGTCCGCAACAACGAAGATTCATGATTTGCTGCAGAGGCATCTATTCGATGATGCAGTATTAGTTGCAGAAGACTCCTACAAAAGGAATCCTACATCAACACAGACGTTAGTAGAATATGTAAGTCTTCTTCTACGGTTAGGGCACCTGAAAGTTGCGGAATCAATACTAGCAAGCCGTCGATATAGTACCAAGGATGGTCTATCCGTCTATTATCTCTATGAGGAAGTGTATGGACGTACCGGCAACCTTGAAAAGCTGAATGAACTAAGAGCAGCTTTGAATTCTTCAGAACTTGAGGCGTTGTCGGCTCTACAGGCTACGAGAAAGCCCGAAGCAGGTTTTGCTAATGAGCACGTTCTGATTAAGGATGAGTTCTTAAGACTTTTACGCCGACTTATCAACTCAGAAGTGATAACTGAGCCTCAAGCAAAAAAGGCTTTCACTCTTCTAAAGGCGGGGCATGTATTGGAAGGCAAAATCGTTCTTAAGGAACTCGCTCATTCAATGAAAGGTGAGCGCTCGCCCAAACTACTACTATTAGCAGAAATCGCACTACTTAATGGACGCTATGATACTGCCAAGATAAGGTATAAGAGGCTTCTTGAGTCATTTGATGACAAGAGCTGGACATACAATCGATTGGGTGATATAGAACTCATTGAAGGCAACAAAGACCATGCATTGGAGATGTACCAGAAGGCGTTATCATATAATCAAGAGGATTCATCGAGTTACCTTGACATAATACGAACTCATATCTTGAAAGGTGATCATCGGGCCGCTAAGAAGGCGTACAACATTGCAAGTGAGCATTTGGATGAATCTGAGTTACAGCAATTCAAGTTGAATATCGAAAATCTCCCGACTCCTTCAAGTATGAGTGATATCTGTGGGCTCTGTTGGACCGAGATGGGTGGTGACGTACTACCCATCGAAATATTGGTTAAACCAGGTTCTGGGAATCTCATCCTCACGGGAAACATGGGCTTGGATATGCGCGAATCTGCCCAGACAGCGCATTCTTATTGTACGAGCAGAGGTGTACTTAAGAGAAATGGTACCCTTCTATCGGATATTCATGTCAATGTGTCCAAAGCGAGTATTCACAAGGATGGCCCATCTGCTGGATTAGCCTTTGCAATTGGGATGCTAGCCAAATGTACTGGTGACACTGTTAGTGACAAGAGCGCGTTCACAGGCGAACTTACTTTGAATGGTGACGTACTTCCCGTAGGTGGAATACGTTCAAAAGTCGTGGCAGCCTACATAAATGGGATTGCGCAAGTCTTCATACCCAGGATGAACTTCTATGAGCTAGGTAGTCTGCCGGGTCGAGTGAAATCCGCAGTATCAATTCATTTGGCGAGCAACATTCGGCAAGTGGAGGCTATTCTATGGCCTCGATAGGCACCATATGTCCCAAGTGCCTAATTCCACTTGAGAATGAGAACTGCTCCACTTGTGGGTACAACTCTTCTGCGGATTCACTATTAAGATCAATATTACACTCAGAGTATAATAAAGCTCTTAAGGAAGCTAAGGGAGGCAGATTAGAGCGCGCATGGAATAGACTTAAGAACGCAATACTAATATACCCCTTTGAAATCGAAGGTCTCCGTCTATGTTTTGTCTTATCAATTGAGAACGGGGATTTTAGTTTCGCCAATGCATGCCTGTGTCGGATGAAGTCGGCGATCGACTTGGAGAGCTACAAGTCAATGCAGGAAGAGCTCTCTCATTCTATAGACAGGGTCAGATCGCTGGTTGAGAAGACAACAGATAGGTTATCCTCCTTATCATCCTATACCCTGTATGAGCTCGTTCTATTGCTTAAAAAGGAAAAGGATGACGGGCTACGGAAACAGATTACGAAGGAGCTTTCCAATAGAGATGCGGATATCGCTTTACGGCTATCTATTGTCAGAACAAAAGTAAGTTCCCAATATCAAATTCCAATAGCAGTAGGACTGATTGGAGTCTGCATAGCGCTGGTTTGGCTCAGTATTACCGTAGTAAGATATCAACGCGACCTAAAGGAGATGACGAGCATTCAAACTGATATCTCAGAATCCCTAAGGGTAGTTGGTGATAGTCATTCCAGTGTGAGAAATGAACTCAATACTATTACACAGAGTAAGAGTACGCTGTTAGCGTGGTTTAATGCATTCGAGAACAGGAAATTTTGTAAATGTGGTGAAATGCTGTCCCATGACAGCACATTGATATCTGATCTTCAAGGATCGCATCTTGGGCCTATGCTGCATCGCCTCAACAACAAGCTATATGAGTTGGGCGAATACAAACTGATTCTTGCAAACGGTGTGCAATCTAATGAAGTACCGCATGCAATGTATCAAGTTGCAAACGAATATTACGGAAAGGATCAAGATGCTCGAATAGATGTGTTGGTGGAATTTGTCACAAAATTCCCCAATTACTCGAGCTACACTGGACCTTTCCTGCGCGAGATATTTGACTATTATATCGAGCGGGATCCAAGTAGAGCTAAGGACTATGCTGACTTGTTGATAAAGTGGTCGCAGAATCATAAAGACTCAAAACAATCGGGACTGATCAGCTCAAAAGTTATGGAGGTCGCTCGTGAGGGAACTGGGGGTATGGATTGACCGTCTTAAGTGACAATCTGTACGAACGACTAGGCATAACTGAAAACGCAAGCAGTAGCCTGATCAAGAGTTCCTTCTTTGAATTGGTGCGGCAATATCCACCTGAACGCAGACCAGATGAGTATGGAAAACTGCGAGAGGCATACGATACCCTTATCCACTCTGTATCGCGCTCGGAGTATGATGCGTCACTGACTTACGGAACTGAGATAAAGCACCTGGAAGAGCAAATTAGCCAGGCGTTTGAGGATGAAGAAGATAGCGTGGCTCAGAAGCTCCTCAAAAGACTTGTCAATCTGGCACCGGGAGTAGCTATCTATCGAAACCGTCTTGGGCTGACATTCCTTAGCACTGACGAACATTCAGCGGCAAGAAAGCAATTTGCAAGAGCACTCGAAATAGATCCGTCAAATCCTGTTTATGTTCTTAACAAAGGAATAGCGGAAAGAAAGCTAGGAGATTTCAGGGAAGCAGAGGAAAGCTTTAGGAGAAGTTGGAACCTCGATCCAAAGGACTACTCTGCCCCCAGAGCTTTGGCTGATCTGTATTTCTATGATCTAGAAAAACGCCAAGACGCATATCAGATTATTGAGGATGCTATTAGTGTCAACGGTGGCGCTTCTTTTAACAACTTCTTTTTACTTTATGATAAAGTGCATTTCTGCCTTTGGGAGGATGATCGTTCCTCTCTTAGCAATGAGCTTGATCGTATTATTGGCTTTGCTAGCGATAAACAGGAGAAAGAATTCGCAGCATACTTGCTCCATAAGACTGCATTACAGCTCACCGAGCATAGTGCCTTCGAGTTGGCAGCTAAATTCGCAAGTGCCGCTCAAAGATTGGATGATGAAGAACCAATATATTTAGAGTTTTTGCATGACTGCGAGAGTCATGCAAAGAATTTAGATGATTTCAAGAAGGTTACCGAGCGATCAGATATACATGACTTTGTAAAGCATCTACTCTATCTATACGGTGCTCGCTACTATGGTGAAATCGAAGATAAGGAATTTGACGAGCAAATTGAAGACCTCGGTGAAGCTGTCACAAGTGTGATGGGTGCTGATCCCGGTGCAACACAAGTTAAGCACTCTCTTGGTGATCTTAAGCGAAATTATCCTCTATTATATGAACTCAATGAAAGGTTGTTTGATAGTATTCTTCAGTTTCCTGAGGCTACGAGTGTCTCATATCCCTGCCCGCGATGTTCTCAGATAGTTAGAGTACAGAAATTCAAATATGGTAGGTATGGGTGCCCACATTGCAATAGTGGCATCAGCTATGGATCAGGAGGATATAGTTCCATCTCTCCTGTTGAATCCTTTTTTGACAACTGTTTTATTGCTACCGCCGTATATGGTGATCCTTTACACGCTAATGTGTGTTTATTGAGAGAAGCTCGGAATAAACTGCTGCTAAACCTTAGTGCTGGCCGACTTATAACTCGATTTTACTATCATGTTTCACCAAGTATATCACAGTTTTTGTGTCGCCATAGATTTGCAAAGCTTGTAGTTAAGTTCACTTTCATAGAACCAATCTGTGCCATGGCATCTCTTGTTCTCTTGATTAGGCGAGGCCATAGAAAGCAAGACGTTATTCAGCATCAGAAACTGAAGGTGTTTGTTGATAAGGAGGAAGTTGAGCCATTTCGTTCTTGGTGAGCGAATAGGTGGAATCTTATAGTAAAAAGTGGTCACAATATGGTCACAATAGGGTGTAAGTCCTTGTGCCACAACGCAAGTATGGGGTTCGATTCCCCCCACCTCCAATTTATATAATCCATTACATCACAACAAGTTAGAGGAGACAAAGAAGAGGTTATTGGTCCAATTCCCCCGTCCCTTTCAAAAATTTAGACTATAACCCTCAATAACTTAGAATAACTTAAAACCTCAGATGTCACGATTTTGTCACGG